>Ga0209064_1002733_pt1 | contig 18158 bp, 9 predicted proteins | sample Inofromicrocosms_FD_187498 | JGI IMG/M metagenome (GOLD analysis project Ga0209064, IMG submission 187498) | Mouse cecum microbial communities from Vienna, Austria - Inoculum for glucosamine and mucus D2O microcosms (SPAdes) (version 2) | ecosystem: Host-associated > Mammals > Digestive system >... | reverse complement strand
CGTCCAGCAGGGCAGTGAGGTCGAACCAGCCGCACATATCGGTATAAGCGCCGCCGTTGGCGTGGGGCGCGCTGGGGTCGGCGGTCCACTCGCCGCTCTGACGGTCCTTGGTCATGAAGTAGACGCTGTTCTCAAAGGTTACGGTCAGATACACCTGACCGTCCACCGTCTCGGCGGCAGTCTCCACGTTGGAGAATAAGGGGGTCTCACCGTTGGAGCAGTTCCATGCGGTGAGCTCGCCGCCCTGGGTCTGTCCGGGGTAGAGGTCTTTGTCCTGATAGGGCTTGTTTTCGTCCCGGGTCAAAGTCCAGAGGACGTTTTCCGCCGCCTGAGCGGCCTCCTCCTCGGACATGTCCACGGGAATGGACGCCTTGAAGGTCCTCGCCGCGGCGAGGCTGACGGCATTCTCTCCGCCGTCGCCGGAGGTGTTGACGAAGCTCCCGGAGGGGGGCTCATCGGCCTCGGCGGCCATGGCCGGGGTCCAGGTCAGCGACAACGCCAGGATCAGCGCCAGAAGCGCCGCCAGCGCCCGCTGCGGTGTGCGGGTCTTTTTCATTTCTCTCACCTTTCCTCATTTTGGGTTTCAACACGGAGGGAAAATATTCATATGAAATGAATATTTATGTACCAAAGGATACCACCGCACTTTCTGTTTGTCAATGGCAAAATTTACAGTTTTCCCGCGATATTTTGGCTCTGTGTTGGCTGGAGTGGGGGACGGTCCAAGAAAAATTTCAAACGTGTTTTATTGATTTCGGACGAAACTCCGTTACGCGGCCGGTGTGTAACGGCCAAAAGCTGTACAAGGGGGTGCGCCGTCAAAGCGCACAAAAGAATCCCGGGGGCATCAAGCCCCCGGGACGCTATGCGTTATTCAAAGGGGTCCGCGACTCCCTGCTGTTCCAGGTTCATGCCCGTCTCCTTATCAAAGAGGTGGGCGGCGCTCCCCCGGAAGGTGAACCGCACCGGCGCACCCCGCCGGAAGCGCTCGCCGGCCTCCTTGGCCTCCTCCTCGGAGACGGGGACCACGATCACCACATCCCTCTCGCAGGCGTCCACATGGATGTGGACGGCGCTGCCCATCATCTCGGAGACATCCACCGCCGCGAAGACGGCGTTTTCAGACTCGGTAAGGGCAATATGCTCCGGACGCACCCCCAGGGTGACCTCCTGGCTCTGGACCTCCCGGGCCAAAAGGCGGGCCGCTTTCTCCGGGGAGAGCTCGATCTGCGCGCCCCCCAGTTCCACAGCGTAGCGGTCCCCGGTGCGAGTCAGCCGGGCGTCGAAGAAGTTCATCTGAGGCATGCCGATGAACCCGGCCACGAAGATGTTCGACGGGTGGTGGAACACCTCCTGGGGCGTCCCCACCTGCTGGACGAAGCCGTCTTTCATGATGACGATCCGGTCCCCCAGGGTCATGGCCTCGGTCTGGTCGTGGGTGACGTAGATAAAGGTGGTGTTCAGCTTCTGTCGGAGCTTGATGATCTCAGAGCGCATCTGATTGCGCAGCTTTGCGTCCAGGTTGGACAGGGGCTCGTCCATCAAAAACACCTGGGGCTCCCGGACGATGGCCCGCCCAATGGCCACCCGCTGCTGCTGACCGCCGGAGAGGGCCTTGGGCTTGCGCTTGAGGAGCTCGGAGATGTCGAGGATCTCCGCCGCCTCCCGGACCTTCTGGTCGATAACCCGCTTGGGGAACTTGCGGAGCCGCAGCCCATAGGCGATGTTGTCGTAGATGGTCATATGGGGGTAGAGGGCATAGTTCTGGAAGACCATGGCGATATCCCGGTCCTTGGGAGGAGTGGTATTGACCTTTTTCCCGCCGATGTAGAGCTCCCCCCCGGTGATCTCCTCCAGCCCCGCCACCATGCGCAGGGTGGTGGACTTGCCGCACCCGGAGGGCCCTACCAGCACGATGAACTCCTTGTCCGCGATCTCCAGGTTGAATTCCTGGACCGCCACCACGGAGTTGTCATAGACCTTCTTGATGTTTTGAAAGCTCAGATTAGCCATCGCCGTCACCTCCGGCTTTGTTCTCTAATTTTTTCTCCAGCCGCTCCTCGCGGTGCTTCTCCACGGCCTCCTCCACCTTCTCCGGGATTTTGGCCTTGGCGAAGCGGTAGGTCCAGCGGACATATCGGATGACCGCCGTGATGAGGAAGAGCAGGGGGATGAGGAGGAACACCGCCGCCGCCAGCAGCAGCAGTGCGGCGTAGTCCTCGGTCAGCCGGGCGGCGTTCTCCCAGTAGGGGTAGATCACGCCGTTGAGGCGCATGGACCGCCCGGGGAAGTTTTTCAGCACTGTCAGAAGGCTCACCGGGCTGTACCGGCCGCTGTTTTGCACCACGTCGCCGTTCCCCACCGGGAAGACATCGCTGACCAGCCCCTTGGCAAAGCCGGAGATGGGGTCCGGCATGACGATCTCATAGCAGCTGATGCGGGTGTCCTCCAGCAGGCGGGTGAGGGCGGTGAAGGAGAGGAAGATGCCCCCCTCGCCGCTGTAGGCCCGCTTGGAGGCGAAGTCGTCCTCCCTGTGGACCACTCCGCCCACCACGAAGGCCTTGTCGTTGATGGTCACGGTCATGCCCGTGAGGTCCGTGCCGCCGAAGATGCGCCAGGCGGTCTCCTCGTCCAGCACCACCAGGTCGTCCATGATGTCGCCGGAGCGGATGTAGGACCCGCTTCGCAGCTGGAGGGGGTGGAAGTAGAAGAAGTCCCCCCCCACGCCCACGGCCTCCACGGAGGCGGAGCCGGTCTCGCCGGTGATGGTCACCTTGCCGGTGCCGCAGTAGGCGTCCAGGTAGAGCCTGCCGTTCTCCGCGGCCTTCAGGGACTGCTCCACCAGGCGGCTCTCCAGGCTCTGGTGGAAGGTGTAGATGTCGTCCTCCGTCTTCCCGTCCCCCACGGGGAGATAGCAGGCGATCTGGGCGTAGCGCAGCTCCCCGTCCCCCTGGAAGCGCTCTGCGGCGGTGAGGCTCTCCAGGGTCCCCGCCACCATCCGCAGTCCAGCCAGGGACGCGGCGGCGGCCAGAACCAGCGCCGCATTCAGGATGATGAGGAACCACTGCTTGAAGCCGAAGCCGCGAATATCCTCCCGGAGCTTCTGAAGAAGGCGCTTCATCATGTGTTCTCCACCATCCTCACCTGGGTCCCGGCGTCCAGGGGCTTGCTGGAGGTGGTGATGACATAGTCGTTGGCGGAGAGGCCGGAGACGGCCGCGCTGGTGTCGTCCTCCGCCAGGACCTCCACGTCCACACGGTTGGCGATGTAGCGGTTGCCGAGAGGCGTGTTGCGGCTGGTGATGATGAGCACGAAGTTGCCGTTGGCGTCCTCCCGCAGGGCGCTCTTGGGCACGATGGTGTCAAAGGTCTCGCTCCTCTGCCCGATGGAGAGGCTGATATTGGTCCCCGCTTCGATCTCGCCGGAGACCCGGAAGACCAGAAGCTTCTTCTGCCCCGGGGCGGAGGGGTCGGCGGTGATGGCCTCCAGCACGGCGGAGACGTCGTTGCCCCAGCGGTAGTTGGTCACATCGGCCGAGTCGCCCACCTTGACCTGCTTGGCCTGGTCGTTGGTGACGGAGACCTTGATGGTATAGCCCCGGTCGATGACGTCGATGACGGCCATAGCCTCGCCGGAGGTGGTGTCCTTGCCGGCGGTGACGTTGACGGCGCTGATGATGCCGGAGACCTTGGATTTGATCTCCGTGTCCACGCTGTCGGCCTTGTACTTGTCCACCAGCATCTGCTGCTGCTCGATCTGGAGGCGCGTCCCCTGGAGCTCCAGGTTGTCCAGCTGCTTGTCGATGTCCTTGCCGCTGAGGGCGGTCTCCAGCTCCTGCTGCTTGGTGTCGATGGTGGTCTGGGCTTCATCGTAGAGTTTCTTTTTCTCCTCCAGCTCCGTCAGGTGCTCCTGGAAGGTGGTAATATTGGCCTCCTGCTGCCGCTTGCTGGCCTCGTAGGTCTTGATCTGCTGCTTGAGCTGGGTATTCTCGCCGGAGGCGGCCTCCAGCTGGGCCTCGGCGTCCCGGAGCTGGCTCTGGACGATGGACACATCGCCTTGGATGGAGGAGATGTCGTTCTGGGTGGCGTTGATCTTACTTTCGATCTGCTGGCGCTGCTGGGCCGCCGTACCGGCGCCCTGGGACAGGTCCTGCTGGGCACGGTTCAGGGCCTCCTGCTTGGAGGCCACGTCGTTTTGGTCGGCGATGAGGGCGTTGTAGGCGGTGCGGTACTGATTTACAGAGTATTTGTTATTAGGAAAGCCTGGGATGGTCTGGTTTTCCTGAGTGGACGGTGTGTCTCCCTCGGTCCCCGGCTTTGTATCTGTTCCGGCTCCACTGTCCAGCAGCTCCCACTGTTTAAGCTGTCCGTCTATCGCAATCTGCTCGCTGGGGCTAAAGTTATGTGGAGTGCTGGTCCACATCTGATGGATTGCGGGCATCAAATCTTCCATAAAAATTTGGTACGCAGTCCAATCCGTCTGCCACTTCGTCTGCGCCTGCTGGAGAGCATTCTGCGCATCCTGGATCTTCCGCTGGCCGTCCAGGGTGATGCCGCTGTCCAGCTTCTCCAGCTTCTCCCGGTAGCCGTCGATGGTGGTGTTGAGGGAATCAATCTTGCCCTGGAGCTCGGTCTCCCTGGCCTTGAGCTCGTCCACCTTGGCCTTGGCCTGGGTGTACTTCTCGTTGTCCGTCTGGAGGCTGTTCAGGTCCGCCAGCATCAGTTCAATCTGGCTCAGCTCGTTTTTCGCCGCTGCCAGGTCCCCCTTGGCGTAGGAGATGTCGCTGTCTGTCACCTGATTGGCGTCCCGCTTGGCGATGGCCTTCTCCAGGTCCTCCCGGATGATGGCCACGCTCCGGTCGTTCTCCGCGTACTCCTTGGAGAAATTGAGCACCTGCTTCTGATAATCCAGGTTCAGCTTGCGCAGCTGCTCCTGGGCGTCCTGGAGCTCCTGGCTCTCCATGTCCCCCAGGACGAACAGCAGGTCGCCCTCGGCCACCTTGTCGCCCGCCTTCACGCACACGGACCGGACCTCCCGGGTCTGGTTGATGACCACCTCATAATTCTCATTTGCCGCCACAGTGCCGCTGCCGCGGATCTTGGCGTTGATGGTCCCGCCGCTGACCACCTGGGTGGCCACCTCCGGCAGGGAGTAGTTCATGATAGTCCCGGAAAAGAAGGTCAGTATCAGCAGCACCACCAAAAAGACGATGGCGATGGACTTGATGAGCTCCCTCTTTTTGGATTTTTCTGTCACTTCCACAAGCTTTTCCTCCTTTGCTGGGAACGAGTTTAGTACGAATGAATGTTGGGCTTCGCCCAAACCCACCAGGGCTCCGCCCTGGACCCGCCACCTTTGAAAAGGTGGACGAAACTTTTTTCCTGCGCTCCGCGCCTGAGACGATGGTGCTTACCCCTTCACCGACCCCTGGTGCGCGATGCCCTCCACCAAGTAGTCCTCCCCGTGGAGGAACAGCAGCAGGCAGGGCACCATGTAGATGGTGGCGATGGCAAAGGCCAGGCCCACCTCGTTGGCGTTGATGGTGGAGAGGTAGACGCTCAAAGGCTGCTGGTTGGCGTCCGGCAGCAGGACAATGGGCTGTTCCACCATGTTCCAGTAGTCGATGAACACCAGGATCGCCACCGAGTACAGGGCGCTCCGGCACTGGGGCAGACAGATGTCCTTGAACACCTGCCACTCGCTGGACCCGTCCAGCTTCGCCGCCTCGATGAGGGAGGCGGGAATGCGCCGCATGGACTTGGTCAGCAGAAACACGGAAAACGGCGCGAACATGCCCGGGAAGATGATGGCCCAGCGGGTGTTCAGGATCCCCAGCCAGTCGCTGACCAGGTAGTTGGGCACCAGGGTCACTTGGGTGGGCATGAGCATCAGTATGACGTAGAAGAAGAACAGAAAGCCCCGCACCTTCCCCCGCCAGCGGGTAAAGCCGTAGGCCGTTACAGACGCCACGGCCAGCTGTAAGAGCACGATGGGCACCACCAGGATCACGGAGTTCCAGAACTTCAGCAGGTAGTCCGGGCTCTTGATGAGGGTGGTGACGTACTGGCTGATACTGACTTTGTCGGGGATGAACTTCAGGTTCACCGTCTCGGCGATGTAGGTCTTGCCCTCGCTGCCGGAGATGTTTTTGAACACCTGACCGTAGTTGGCGCTGATCTCGCTCTGGGTCATGAAGGAGTTGGAGATGGTCAGCACCGTGGGGAGCAGGAAGGCGATGGCGAACCCCGCCGCCAGCAGTGTCAGGGCGAAGCGGCCGAAATAGCGTTTTTTCTTCATCCCTATCCCTCCACGTCCTTTCCGAAGATATCCTCCGCTTTGAAGAGCAGGGCGATGAGGGCCACCATCACCAGCGCCATCAGCACCGCCGCCGTGGACATCTTCTGATAGTCCAGGTTGTTGTTGAAGGTGTTGTTCATGAAGTGCTGCATCATGTACAGCCCCTCATAGGGGTAGTCCCCGGTGAGGAGGTAGACCTCCCGGAAGACCTTGAAGGAGTTGATGATGGACAGGATCGCCACGAACAGCACCGTGGGCGAGAGGTAGCGCAGCTTGATGTTGAAGAACTTGTGGACCGCCGAGGCCCCCTCCACGTCCGCCACCTCCAGCAGCGCCTTGGGGATGTTGTTGAGCGCCGCCATGAAGAGGATCATGTTGTACCCCAGGTTCTTCCACAGGAAGAGCACCACGATCACCATCAGGCAGTGGGGGGAGTTGATCCAGTCCACCGGGTCCACCCCGAAATTGGCCAGGATCACATTGAGGGTCCCCCGGTAGTGGAACACCACCTGCCAGATGAGCACCACCGACGCCACCGGCACCATCATGGGGCTCAGGAAGAAGGTGCGGAACAGGCTCTTGCACGGGATGCGGCACTCCAGCAGCAGTGCCAGCGCCAGGCTCAGCACCACCGCCAGGGGCACCGCCATGGCGGAGAACATGGCGGTATTTTTCGCCGCCGTGAGGAAGGACGAATTTTTCAGCACCGCCTTGAAGTTGTCCAAAAAGACGAACTCCGGGTTGCTGGGACTGCGGATCACGGAGTAGTAGCACACCACCAGGAAGGGCACGATGAAGAACACCAGCACCCCCGTCACGCTGGGGCCCAAAAAGGCCATGGAGTGGAGGGTGTCCTTCACCCGCTCGTTGCTCCGGTCCCAGGCACGGACGGCCCTTTTCCTCACGCCCGGCGCCCCGCCCGCCCTGACGGGCGGACGGGGGGTCTCCTGGACCGGGGCCTTAGAGCGTTTCGTGAACATAGAGGTTCACCCGGCTTTGGATCTGGGCGGCGGCGTCCTCCAGGGTCTTGTCCCCACTGAAGTAGCCCCCCGCCACGTCGATGACGATGTCGGCGATCTTCTGGTCATAGCCTCTGAGGGAGTCGATGGCGTTGTAGAGCTCCATGATCTGGTCGTACTCCTCCTGGGTGGTGGCCTGAAGGTCTATGTCCAGCGTGCCCCAGGTCCAGCCGCCCTTGGAGGCCTGGATGGGTTCGCCGTCGCCGTCGAGGATCTGCTTGCCGTCGCTGTCGGTGATGTACTCGGCCTCCATGGCCTTCGCCGCCGCCTTCTCGAAGTCCGCCTTGTTGATGGGGAAGCCCCAGCGGTAGCCATAGGGCTGCTCCTCGTCCTCCGGCAGCAGGAGCTGGCGCATGAAGGACCACGCGCCCTCCTTGTCCTTGCAGGTGCTGCTCATGGCCATGCCGCCGTTGATGTCAAAGGAGCTGCCGCAGGAGCCGTCCACCATGGGGAAGCCCTTGAAAGTGACATACCGGCCGGGGATCAGGCGGCTGCTAGTGCTGCTGCTGCCGCCGCTGCTGCCGCTGCTGCTATCCCCAATAATCACTGTGGCGAAGCCGCTGGAGGAGCCGGAATACCCGCTGTCATCCACCTGCTTGAGGGCCTCCGGGCCGCCGAACATGGCCTCGTAGACCTGGAAGTCGCTAAAGCCGTCCAGGCTCAGGGTATTGAGCATCTGACGGCCCTCGGCGATGCGGGTGGGCTCGTCGTCCTCCTCATCGCTGGAGGCATACTCTGCGGGGAAGGTACTGCAAAACTCCAGCATTCCCTTGAAGCCGTCGCTGTCAAAGCTGCACTCGCCCTTCTCCCAGTCCACGTAGTGGTCCAGGTTCATCATCAGCACGTTCCGGAGCATCCCCTCCTTTGTGCCCATGTTGCCAAAGAGGGAGCTCCCCTCGGGCATGGTCTCCTGGGCGGCCTTCAGCTCGTCCAAGGTCCAGCCCATGTCGTCCCCCACCACCTTCCGGGAGCCGACGAGGGTGTACATGACGAAGGAGTTGAAAATCTGATAGAGCTTGCCGTCCTGCTCGGCGGCCTTGAGGGGCCGGTCCATCAGGCTGTCCCGTCCGATCTCCGGGTCGTTGTCGATGTAAGGCCACAGGTCCTCCAGGAGGCCCTGGGCGCCGTACTGCCGCAGGGGGAGCATATCCGCAGCCATCAGGTCCGGCACGTTCCCGGCCACAATCTCCGTGTTCAGCTTGGTGAGGCCCGCGTTGTAGTCGTCCTCGGTGTTGTACTCGGAGTAGTCCCGGATTTCAATGCGGTACTTGCCGTTGGTCTTGTTGAAGTTGATGATATTGGTGCGCACCTGCTGGTCCAAGTACATCGTGGCGTAGGTGAGCACGGTCTTGTCCGCCAGGACGGAGGCGTCCTGCTCGGTGAGCACCGCCAGCTCCACCTTTCTCCCATCCGTCCCCCACTCCTGGGTCATGGCCACCACCCGGCCGTCGGAGAGGAAGTTGAAGAAGACCAGGTTGTCGGAGTTGATGTCCGCGGAGCTCCAGCTGAGGAGCCGCTCCCCGGAAGAGGTTTCGGCCTTGTAGCCGTAAAGGGAGTCGCCGGACTCATAATAGAAGAGGTACTCCCCCGCGCCGCTGTAGATGCTGTTGGGATTGCCCTCGGCGATGGGGTAGCTCTTGCCCCAGCCCTTGGAGGCCCGGTCGATGACCTGGACACTGCGGCCCTCGTCTCCGTAGCGCATCATGGCCACGCTGCCGTCGGTGAGGAGGATGAGGTCCCCCCAGCTCTCGTCGGTGATAGAGAAGAGGACATTCATCTCCCGGTCCAGGACGAAGACTCCCGTGTTGTTGGAGGCGTACATATACCCCTCGGCGTCCAGGACCTTGCGGTAGATCCAGTCGGTCTCCAGCTTCTCCGCCAGGGTGCTGATGTCCACCCGGTCGATCTCCTTGCCTGTGGCATCCAGTTTGCGCTCCAGCTCCACAGTGGTGCTGTTGAGGTAGTTGTACGGGTCATCCTTCTCCGGGTCGAAGTTCTCAGGCAGGTCGAAATCGTACACGTCTGCCCGCTCACTGACCCAGAGAGACCCGTCCGCCCCGGCCCGCAGGCTGTCGATGGTGAACCAGCCTTCGTCGGAGCTGTCGAAGCTGTAGGATGGCTCATAGTTCTCCAGCTCCACCGGGGCGCTGCCGTCCAGGGGCACCTTGTAGATGCAGTACTCGCTGGAGTAGGCGGTGTACGTCTCCCCGGTGAAGGGGTTGGCAGCCTCCTTTTCGGTGTTCTTCTCGGCTACCACATAGATGTTGGTCCCGTCACAGCACCCGGCGGTGATGTCGTCCGCGTCCAGGTCCAGGTCCATGAACTCCGGTACGTAGACCGTACCGCTGAGGGGGGAGGCCCCGTCCTGCTTTTTGTCCTCTCCGCCCCCGCCGCAGGCCGCAAGTCCCAGCGCCATGCACAGCGCTAAGAGCAGGGCCGTCAGTTTCTTTCCATGTCGTCTCATAAATGTCCTCCCTTCGGAGCTCCAAAACGAAGATTGCCGTTCAGCATCACAGCTGCTCATTCATATACAACTTTACCCGGCTCTGGATCTGGGTGGCGGTGTCGTCCAGCCCCCGGTCGCCCGCGAAATAGGCCCCAGCCATATCCTTGATGATGTCGTAGATGCGCTGGTCATAGTTGTAGGTGGTGGTGATGGCGTTGTAGAGGGCCATCACCTGGTCCACCTCCTCCTGGGTGGCGGCGTAGACGTCGATGGTCTCGCCGTCCCCCAGCCAGCGGCTGTACTGGGTGATCTTCACGGGCTCGCCGCTCTCATCCAGGACCTGCTCACCGTTCTCGTCGGTCTCGTAGGCCACGGTCATGGCGGACTCCATGTACTTGTCAAAGTCGGACTTGTTCACCGGGAAGCCGCCGAAGCTGTAGCGGGCCACGCCGTTGGAAGTGGGCTCGGCAGCCATAGCCCTGCCGGAGGTGCTCATCGCCTGCATGACGCCGTCGCGCCTCTCCGCCGCCTCGTCGGCCTTGGGCAGGAGCACCTGCCGCATGAAGGACCAGGCGCCCTCCTTGTCCTTGCAGGCGCTGGTCATGGCGTAGCCGGAGCCGATGTTGAAGCTGCTGCCCACGCTGCCGTCCTCCATGGGGTAGCCCACGTAGGTGACGTCGCCGTCCAGGACCTTCTTGTACATCTGGAGCTCCGTGAAGTCGCTGAGATACGTCCGGCTGAGGAGCTGTGCGCCGTTGGCCATGCGGGTGATCTCGTCCTGGTAGTTCTCCCAGTCCACGCTCTCCCAGTCGAACTCCACGGGGAAGCTGTTGCAGAACTCCAGCAGGGACTTGAAGCTGGGGCTGTCGAAGTGGCACTCACCCTTCTCCCACTCCACGAAGGCGTCCATATTCAGGGCCAGAATCTGACTGAGCATCCCGTCCTTGGTGTCGCCGTCGCCGAAGATGGTGCAGCCCTCGGGCATCGCCGCCAGAGCCGCCTGGAGGTCCGCCAGAGTCCAGCTCATGGAGTCCCCCACCGCCCGGGACGCGCCCAGGCAGGACTGGATGTAGAAGGTGGAGAAGACCTGGTAGAGCTTGCCGTCCTGCTGGGCGGTCTCCAGGACGTGCTCCATGAGGCCCGCCCGGCCCCCGATCTCCGTATCGTTCTCGATGAAGGGCCACAGGTCCTCCAGAATGCCCTTGGCCCCGTACTGCCGCAGGGGCAGGCCGGTATCGGCGGACATCATGTCGGGGATATTCCCGGCAATGAGCTCGGTATTGAGCTTGGTGAGGCCCGCGCTGTTGTCGGTCTCGGTGTTGTACTCGGAGTAATCCCGGACCTCGATGCGGTACTTGTCGCTGGCCTTGTTGAACTCCAGGATGTCGTTGCGCTCATGGTAGCCTAAGTACATGGTGGCGTAGGTGAGGGTGGTCTTCTCCGGGAGCTCGGAGCGGTCCTTGGCGGTGAGCACGGCGAGGTCGATGTTGATTACGCCCTCATCGGTGCTCCAGTCCCACTCCCGGCTGAGGGCCGCCACCCGGCCGTCGTTGAGGAAGGTGAAAAAGGAGATATTGCTCCGGTCAATGTCGGAGTCCAGCCAGGAGAAGAGCTTCTCCCCCTCCTCGGCCCCGGCCTTGAGGCCGTAGACGGAGTCGTTGTTCTGGTAGTAGAAGAGGTAGTCCCCGCCGCCGGTGTAGACGGTCCCGGCGTTCTGGGGCAGGGGGTACTCCTTGCCCCAGCTCTGGTTTGCCACGTCAACGGTGCGGAGCCTGTAGCCGTAGGAGCCCGTCTCCTCGTTGTCAACATAGACGGAAAAACCCATCGTCCCGTCTCCCAGGAGGACCATATCCCCCCAGAGCCTCTCCCCTTCCAGGGTGAAGAGGACGTTCTGGTCCTTGTCCAGAACGAAGAGCTTGTCCTCGCCGTTGGTGGTGTAGATGTTGCCGTCGTTGTCGAAGTTAATGTTACCGGTGTAATCCACCTCCAGCTTCTCTGCCAGACCCGTCAGCTCGATCCTGTTAAGGTCGCTGCCCGTGGAGTCGATCTGCCGGAAGACCTGGGTGTCGGTGCTGTCCTCGAAGTAGTTCCACTTCTCGTCGTCGGTGCCGTCAAAGCCCTCGGGCAGGTTGAAATTATAGATGTAAGAATACTCCTCCACCCAGAGGGTGCCGTCGGTGCCGGCGCGGATGCTGTTGATGCTGCTGCCGCCCTCGGCGTCCTCGGGGATGGAGGTGGCTTTGAAGTTGGTCAGCTCCTCCGGCGTACCGCCGTCCAGGGGCATCCGAAAAATGGCGGGATGGGTCTCAGTGACGGTGTAGGACTCGGTCTTGCCGGTGTCAGGGTCGGTGTAGGTCTCCTCCCGCTCCCCGTCCTTGACTTGGGCCAGGAGGTAGAGGTTCTCCCCGTCCGAACAGCCGCCCATAACGTCCTCTACGTCCATGTTGATATCCACGAAGCTGGGCACGTAGACCTTGCCGCTGAGCTGTCCGGCGTTGTCCTTGTCCTTTCCGCCCCCGCCGCAGGCGGTGAGGCCCAGCGCCATACATGCGGCCAGCAAGAGCGCCGCCAGCCGCCGTTTGTTTCTATGTACAGTCATTTGCATTCCTCCATACATCTGTAGTTTGTGCGGTCTTTTGGAATAGACGCACAGCGATGGAAAATGTTCCACCTTGTATGGCTCTATTGTATGGTTCTTTGCATCAGATTTGCATCAATCCCACATCACAGTTGTTTTATTTCTCCTTAAGAAATTCTTAAAACAAAAAAGTTCTTGCAAAAAACGGCCTCTTCTGCTATCATTTCAGCGAAACAGGGCGGGCCTGGTCCTGCCCCGAAAAAGCACAGGGCGGGACCGGCTTTTTCGCGTCTCAGGTCCCGTTTTATGACAAGATAACTGCTTTTCTGGGAGGTTTTTACACAAATGGAGAGAAAGACGATCTTAGTTTTGTTCGGCGGGTGCTCCGGGGAGCACGAGGTCTCCCTGGTCTCCGCCCACGCGGTGCTTCGGAACATGGACCCCCTCCGCTATGACGCGGTGGCCGTGGGTATCACCCGGGAGGGCCGGTGGCTGCGCTACACCGGGGACCTGGAGCGCCTGCCCGCGAACTCCTGGCTGTCCGACGAGGCCGCCTGCACCCCCTGCACCCTGCTCCTGGACCGGGGGGAGCGGACGCTCATGGACCTGGACGGCTCCGGGAGGCGCATCCGCCTGGACGGGGCCTTCCCGGTCCTCCACGGCAAAAACGGCGAGGACGGCACGGTCCAGGGCCTGCTGGAGCTGGCGGGCATCCCCATCGTGGGGTGCGGCTCCCTCTCCAGCGCGCTGTGCATGGACAAGGACCGCTCCCACCGTCTGGCCGCCGCGGCGGGCGTCCGGGTGCCGGAGAGCGCCCTCTTCACCGCCGCGGCGGACCGCGCCGCCGTCCACGCCGCCGCCGGGACCATCGGCTATCCCGTGTTCGTCAAGCCGGTGCGCAGCGGCTCCTCCCTGGGGGTCACCCGGGTGGAGCGGGAGGAAGCGCTGGACCGGGCCTTGGAGGAGGCCCTGCTGGAGGACAGCGAGGTATTGCTGGAGGAGGCCATTGAGGGCTTCGAGGTGGGCTGTGCCGTGATGGGTTCCGGCGGGGCGCTCACCGTGGGCGAGGTGGACGAGATCGAGCTCAGCCAGGGCTTTTTTAACTTCGAGGAGAAGTACACCCTCAAAACCTCGGCCATCCACTGCCCCGCCCGCATCGCCCCGGAGAAGGCGTCGGAGATCAAGGAGACCGCCAAGGTCCTCTACCGGGCCCTGGGCTGTGAGGTGCTGGCCCGGGTGGACCTCTTCCTCACGCCGGAGGGGAGCATCGTCTTCAACGAGATCAACACCATCCCCGGCTTCACCTCCCACAGCCGCTACCCCACCATGATGGCCAGGGCCGGCATCCCCTTCCCGGAGCTGGTCGCCCGCCTCATCGAGCTGGGGACGGCGCGGCAATGAGGGCCTCCAGCCGCCGGGCGGCCATCGACTTCTTTCGCGCCGCCGCCGCAGTGATGGTGGTAGCCATCCACACCTCCCCCCTCAAGACCTGGACGGAGACGGGGGACTTCCTCCTGGTGGAGGTCCTTTTCCGGGTGGCGGTGCCCTTCTTCTTCATGACCACGGGCTATTTTCTCGCCCGGGACGAGTGGCGGGGCACGGGGAGGCTCCTCAAGCGCACCGCCCTGCTGTATCTTGCCGCCACGGCCCTCTATCTGCCCCTGGCCCTCTACCGGGGAGGGCTCTCTCCGCTGGACCTGCTGCTGGAGGGCGTGTTCTACCACCTCTGGTACTTCCCGGCGGTCCTCCTGGGCGTGGTCGTGGCCTGGGGGCTGTCGAGGCTGGGCCTGCGCTGGGCGCTTCCCATCGCGGCGGCGCTCTACCTCATCGGGCTGGGCGGGGACGGCTGGTATGGCCTCGCCGTCCGTGTTCCGGTCCTGAACGCCCTCTATAACGGCATCTTTTCCGTCTTCTCCTATACCCGCAACGGCCTCTTTTACGCCCCACTCTTCCTGCTCCTGGGCGCGGCGGGCATCCGGCTGGAGCGGGGGGTGTCCCTCTTCGGCTGTGCTGCCTCCCTGGCGGTCATGGCGGCGGAGGGGCTCTGGCTCCACACAGCGGGCCTCCAGCGCCATACCAGTATGTACTTAGCCCTGCCGGTGTGCATGGTCTTCCTCTTCTCCCTGCTCCTGAGCCTGAACCAGGGCAGGAACAAGACCGCCCGCACCCTCTCCATGCTGGTCTATATCCTCCACCCCTGGTGCATTGTCTTAGTCCGGGGCGGGGCCAAGGTACTGCACTTAGAGGGCGTGTTCATCGAAAACAGCGGCGGGCACTTTCTGGCCGTCCTGGCCTCCAGCTTCGCGGCGGCGGGGGTGCTCTGCCTCCTGCGGCCCGTGCCGCTCCCCGCCGACGCCCGGGCCTGGAAGGAGATCGACCTGGACGCCCTCCGCCACAATGCCCGGGTCCTCCAGGAGGCCCTGCCCGAGGGCTGTGCCCTCATGGCAGTGCTGAAGGCCGACGCCTACGGCCACGGGGCCGTCACCGCGGCCCGGGCCCTCCGGCGGTGCGGGGTCCGCTCCTTCGCCGTGGCCACGCTGGCCGAGGGCATCGCCCTGCGGAAGGCAGGCGTCCGGGGCACGGTGCTCATTTTAGGCTACACCGCCCCGGAGTATGTGCCCCTGCTCCGCCGCTGGCGGCTGACCCAGACCGTGGCCGACGCCTCCCACGCCTGGGCTCTGGCGGACCGGGGGCCTGTCCACGTCCACCTGGCCCTGGACACCGGGATGCACCGCCTGGGCATCCCGGCGGAGGACCGGGCGGTGCTGGACCGGCTCTACCGGCGGAAGAACCTCATTGTCGACGGCGTCTTCTCCCACCTCGCCGCCTCCGAGCGCCTCACCGCCGAGGCGGCGGACTACACGGAGGAACAGCTCCGCCGGTTCTACGAAACCGTGGAGTGGCTTCGCGCCGAGGGCCGTCCCGTGGGCCTGACCCACATCCAGTCCAGCTACGGCCTCATGAACCTGCCGCCCCAGCCCTGCGATCTGGTCCGGGCGGGCATCGCCCTCTACGGCGTCTACAGCGACCCGGACCCCGTGCGCTCTCCTCTGGACCTGCGGCCGGTGCTGTCCCTGCGGGCCCGGGTGGTCTCTATCCGCACCCTCCGGGACGGGGAGACCGCAGGCTATGACCTGGCCTACCGCGCCCACGGGGAAAAGCGCCTGGCCACCGTCTCCATCGGCTATGCCGACGGCCTTCCCCGGGACCTGCCCCGCCGGGGCGGACAGGCTCTCCTCCGGGGACGCCGCTGTCCTATGGTGGGCATGTGCATGGACCAGCTCCTCCTGGACATTACCGGCCTCCCCAACGCCGTCCCGGGGGACATCGTCACTCTCATCGGCTCCGACAGCGGCGCGTTCCTCCCCGCCGAGGAGGCCGCACAGACCGCCGGAACCATCTCCAACGAGCTCCTCTCCCGGCTGGGGCGCCGTCTGGGCGTCGTAGTGCGGTGAGTACTGCATAAAACGGAGACACCAGTGGAATGTTCCACCGGCGCCTCCGTTTTTTGAATCCAGAAGCAAAACGTCAGCTTTGCGCAGAAAAAATTTTCTTTAGGGCGGTCAATCAGTCGTTTCTCCGTTTTACAGGTCATTCAGAAAAGACGCGGGGAGTATTCAGAGCGTTTTTGTCAAGGGTAATTTTATCCCGAATGAAAATTCCGCTATCATCAGCAATGCCTCTACGGCAATCGACAGCTTGATGATAGCGAATTTATAACGTCTCCATTCAGACAATTCCAAAGAATTTATCAAAGAACGTCTTTAACTTATCAATAACACCTTGCTTTCTTGCCGCACGGTTTCCGCTGCCAAAGCGTGATACCGGCGGCATCAGTCTGTCAATATCTGTGCCGGTAGTCTTGATTTCTCCGGCTTGCAGCGCAGTTTCGATATACTGCCGTGTCTCCTCCGGTTTGAGCCTTTCCGCTGTAATGATAGCCGTCAGTTCCCGCTCTTTCTGCCGCATCACAAAGTCTCGCCACTCCAGGAAAACATCTTCAACATCATTGATTCCGGCAATGAAGTTCTCAATCAAAGCCTTTTTGCTCCGCAGCTCCGGGCTGGCGTCTACGGCTTTCCGGATGGTAATCAAAATCTCTTTATCGTCGCTGTGAGAATCGTGATACTTTTTTACCAGCAGCAAAATATAGTCAATATTGATCTCGACCTGCCGGATCAGCTCTATCTCAAAGACAATATCATCATCAATATCGGAGCTGGCCCCTTTCTTTCTACGTTCGGCCCACTCGTCTTTCAAATCCTGATACCGTCCAAGATAGTCCTGCAAATCCCGCTCAGACAGAACATCGCAATGCCGGAACTCATCGAAGGACGTCAAAATATTCCGCAGCCGCAGTATCGCACCGAAAAGAGAAATGAAATCTTTCTCATTCTGCTCTCCAATGATTTGAGGCTCAGACAGCGGAAACCTTTCCGTTAGCTTTTGAATAAGGTTTTCATAGCCGGGGCGTTCAGCACCGTCCTCATCTGTATAGCCGCTGAAATAATCCTGGAAACTCCGCAGCAACACGATGCCACCCGCCTGCTTGTCCCCAAAGAGCGCGATAGCGTCATCCACCCGCTTTTGCAGATTGCGGAAGCAGACGATATTGCCAAAGGTCTTAATGGAGTTGAGTATACGGTTCGTGCGGGAAAATGCCTGAATGAGGCCGTGCATTTTGAGGTTTTTGTCCACCCACAGGGTATTCAGCGTGGTGGCATCAAAACCGGTGAGGAACATATTGACCACGATCAGCAGGTCGATCTCCCGGTTTTTCATGCGCAGGGACACGTCTTTGTAGTAGTTCTGAAACTTGTCGCTGGAGGTATCATAGTTGGTGTGAAACATCTCGTTATAGTCCTGAATGGCCTGCTCCAGAAAATCACGGGAGCTCTGATCCAAGGCAGAGGTGTCCTCCGGGTTCTCCTCGTCCAGAATGCCGTCCGTTTCCGCCTCGTTGGCCCCATAGCTGTAAATAATGGCAACTCGCAGCCTTTTACTGGGGTCAGCCGTCATTTGCCGCTTGAACTCCGTGTAGTAGAGTTTTGCCATATCGACAGAGGCCACCGCAAAGATGGAGTTAAAGCCGCTGAGCCGCTGCTTTTTCTTTATTTCCTCCACCTGGGACCTTCCGGCGGAGGCGACCTCTGAAATATTCGTCAGAGCATTGAAAACATAGGTCTTATCTCCACGATAGGTCTTCGTGTCGAAATGCTCCAGGATGTACCGGGTAACAAGTTCAATCCGCTGAGGGGCCATATACGCCTTTTCCCGGTTGATGTCCCACACCTGTTCGTCAATCATCTCCTCGTTCATGCCCATGGTCTTATAGTAGTCCACATGGAAGGGCAGGACATTCTTATCATTGATCGCGTCCACGATGGTGTAGGTATGCAGTTGGTCGCCGAAGGTCTGTTCCGTAGTGCGGAACTGGGGATTTCCGCTCTTATTCGCGTTGACCGCGAAAATCGGCGTGCCGGTAAAGCCGAACAGGTGATACTTCTTGAAATTCTTGACAATGGCCGTGTGCATATCCCCGAATTGACTGCGGTGGCACTCGTCGAAGATGATGACAACATGCCTGTCATAGACCTCGTGGCCCTTATTCTTGCTCACAAAGTGGGATAGCTTTTGAATGGTGGTAATGATGATTTTGGCGTTGGGGTCCTCCAGCTGCTTTTTTAAAATGGCGGTGGAGGTGTTGGAGTTGGCCGCGCCCTTCTCAAAGCGGTCGTACTCCTTCATGGTCTGGTAGTCCAGGTCCTTCCGGTCTACTACAAACAACACTTTATCTATGTAGGGCAGCAGGGAAGCC
>Ga0209064_1002721_pt1 | contig 18270 bp, 13 predicted proteins | sample Inofromicrocosms_FD_187498 | JGI IMG/M metagenome (GOLD analysis project Ga0209064, IMG submission 187498) | Mouse cecum microbial communities from Vienna, Austria - Inoculum for glucosamine and mucus D2O microcosms (SPAdes) (version 2) | ecosystem: Host-associated > Mammals > Digestive system >... | reverse complement strand
TGCGGGCTGCGCGATCTCGGTGTCGCGTGTTTCAAAATATTACGAAATGTACAAAAAGCCTGCCCACAGGCTTTTCCAGATGGTTTGCCGCGGCAAGAAACAGTTTTTCGAGCCATTCTGGGCGCTCAGGGACATATCTTTCGAGCTCGGCAAGGGCGAATGCCTGGGCATCATCGGCCGCAATGGCGCCGGCAAGTCAACCCTTCTGCAAATTATTTCCGGCACTCTCGCGCCGTCATCTGGCACAATCTCGATCAACGGCCGCGTGGCAGCCCTGCTGGAGCTGGGCAGCGGCTTCAATCCCGAATTCACGGGCCGCGAAAACGTGCTGCTCAATGCCGCGATCCTGGGCCTGGGCCAGAAAGAAATCGACGAAAGATTCGATTCCATCGCCGCCTTTGCCGATATAGGCGATTTTATTGATCAGCCTGTAAAAAACTATTCCAGCGGCATGACCCTGCGCCTGGCTTTTTCGGTAATCGCCCATGTGGATGCCGACATCATGATCATTGACGAGGCCCTGGCCGTGGGGGACGCCTTTTTTACCCAAAAGTGCATGCGCTTCATGCGCAAGTTCATGGACGAGCATACAGTCATTTTTGTCAGCCATGACATTTCCGCCGTCAACAGCCTCTGCAACCGCGTGATCCTGCTTGAGCACGGCCGTGTAAAGCAGGATGGAGACCCGAAAGACGTTACCGAAACCTATATGAAGGATATGTATGAGGAAAAGCAGGGAGCCAGCGCGCAGCCCCGGGAAGAGCCGAAACAGGAGCAGGTTGACCTGGAAGCCTTTGAATACCGCGATATGCGGGCCGATTTGATCAATGCCGGCAAGTATCGCAACGATATCGAGGTTTTCGCCTTCAACGAGGAAAGCGCGTCCTTCGGAAAAAAAGGCATTACCATTACCAACGCCTTTTTGCTGGATGGCCAGGGGCGGCCGGTCAACTGGATTGTGGGCGGGGAACGCGTCATCCTGGAAGCAAGGCTGGAGGCCCGCCAGGATATCTGTGGCCCCATTGTGGGCTTTCTGCTGCGCAATCGCTACGGACAGCATCTTTTTGGCGACAATACCTACATCACCTACCAGGACAGGCCGCTGATTGTCCGCAAGGGCCAGCGCCTGACCGCAAGATTTTCCTTCACCATGCCCATACTGGAAAAAGGCGATTACAGCATCTCGATTGCCGTGGCCGAAGGCACCCAGGCTGAAAATATCCAGCATGACTGGAAACACGAGGCGCTGATGCTGCAATCCGTGGCCTCCAGCTGCCAGACAGGCATGATGGGCATACCCATGCGGAATATAAGCTTGTCGATAGACAAATGATCCGGAAACAACAAAAAAAGAAGGCGCCCCCCACGGGCGCCTTCTGGATATTGAGCAGTGATATCTGGTAATGGAACGCCTGCCTTCATGTCGGAAAGGTGAGGCTGAAGGGCGCGGGGGAGCGCGTCGTTACTTTTTTATTGCATGGGGGCCCTTACAGGCCTCTGCACGAGAGAAAGGGCCATGCGCGCTGCGGAAGGACTGCTTTGCAGATTTCTGTCATGCAGGCGCTGGCGAACAAATTCCGCCATGTCCAGAGCCATGAGGGCTTCGTCCGGAACAAAACTGGCGGCCTTTCTGTTGTTTTCCAAAATAGCCAGATAACGATTTAACCGGGCAAGATTCTGCTCGTCTTCATTCACGGCGTCCTCTTGTCTTGATAATGTGTCCAGGGAATAATTATTCTGTATCATCGACATGTCCATTCCTCCATGAATGGCTCACTGCTTCCCTGCAACTGGCCGGCGTGTCCAATACATGATTGTATTGAAACTCCCCTATCCCACTCAACATCGTCCTTATCGGCATACCAATAAGAGACTTTAAGGCATCCTCGTAAAGAATCAAAAAAATGTCAAATTATTTTTTAATTTTTTTGTCTGCTTCGCGGAATGCCTTGCTTTGCCCCGCATTAATGCAGGCCGCAATTTTTTCAAGTCAGCAAGGCCCGCACATATCCGGCAAACCCTGCTTTTTCAGGATCATGGCTTGCAGACCAGAGCCCAGGTGCGGATTGGGCGGACATGGTCGATCCAGTGGCACTTGTACTGCATGCCCGGCCCGCTGCAGGGACCGAGATCATAGCGTTCCAGCCCCTCTTCGCACAGCCATTCAATCATCTCGACCTGCAGGACATGGCCAAGGGAATACCGCCCGAAATCCGCATCATGGCTGAACTGCTGGCCGCGATAGGTCGCCCCGCCAACGCTCCCGAAAATAAAGCCAATATCCCGCCCATCCCTTGAGGCAATGATGACCCTGGCCATGCCGGTTTGCGAGGTGCGGCGCAAAAGATTGGCATAAAACTGTCTGGGCGCGGGCTCGGTCATGCCGCAATGGCTCAGGCCCTTCCAGCTTCTTTCCTCCACGGCCAGCATGCGCTGGTAAAGCTGCAGCGCCAGGGCTGGATTTTCGGGATTGAAGCGTTCGAATACCATGCCTTCGCTCCTGGCCTTGCGCCAGGCGCGTCTGATCTTTGCGCGGTGATGGGCGCTGCGGCGCGAAAAAAATCCGTCCAGTCCGCCGGCCAGGGAGGCCATGCACTGCACGGATTCGTTATGCAGGTGAAAGAGGCAGTTTTTGCGAAAACGGCGGGCAAACGCGGCAAAACCGGCATTTTCCTCCATGCCCGAAAGATAGACGGCAAGCAGGCAGGGCTTGTATTGCTGCCGCAACTCTGCCAGGGCCTCCCCAAGCAGGTCGGGGCTTTCGGGCCCAAGCAGGGTTGTGCCAAAAAGCCAGTCCGAATCGAGCGGCATCAAAATGCCATTGCCCTGGTCATCGCGCATTTCCGAAAGCGCAAGCAGGGAGTTGGCCGCGCTTTTCAGATAGATGCGCCGCCAGGGCGCGAAAGTTTCCTGGCAGGAAAGCTGCCATTGCGGCCCGGAACAGAAGGGATCGGCCAGATCCGCGCCGTAGGCCAGGCGTTCCCAAAGGGGCAGAATACGGGCCAGGGCCGGGGCGGTTTCCGGATCGCGCGCATTGTGGGGGATTAAAAATGCCATCTGGACAAGCAGCCGTTAGCTGGTTAAAGTTCATCTTCGCGGCAATGCGAATGCCTTGCAAATAATAATGACAGAACGGGATTTAGGCAAATTTTCATCAGGCGGAATTTTCAGGCAAATGAAAATGCAGCCCCAACACAGGAATATCAGATGGAAAAACTTCTTGAAAAGCTTGCCCGGCAGCTTGATTCCATAGACGAGGCCTCATTGATGGCCCTGTGGAGCAAATATGCCACAATCACAAGCCGGTTTGAGCCGACAAAACGCTGGGAAGAAGCCTGTCTGATTTTTTCCCTGATTCAGGCCAAACATTTCAAGAACCAGCTTTTCAATTATTGCTGGCAGCAGGAAAGACGCGTGGACCGGCCAGAAGCCAAAGGCGGGCAGATCACAATATCTTCCTTCGGCCTTGAGAGCGCGACCCCAAAAAAAGCGCCGCCCCCGGGCGCGGCCTGCCGCGTGCTTTCATTCTCGCAAGGGAGCTGGCCAGATAAAAACAAGGATGACAATTTGTAGGGCATGGCCATCTATTGGCAGTGTTTTAACGGGGCCGCTCTTGCGGGATTCCGTTTAATGTTCTATTATTTTCAGGCCATGCATATTTGCATTTGGCGAAATGGTCGTCCTGGAAGCCCAACTTACTTCAATTGACAGGATCTCTTTCATGCAAAGCTGGGAAGAAACCAGAACAATACTTATTGTTGACGATTCCGAAATGATCCAGGATATGCTGGGTCAGGCTTTTCTCCTCAAGGGCGTCGGTCTGGGTGGAGCCCCTGCTCCCGGTTCCAGTGATGCGCCTGGCGCCCACAATTATTCCGAATACTGGGAAAATGTCCATTTCGAGGTTGTCGCCACGGATAACGGCTCCATGGCCCTGCAGTATGTCGCCGAAAAGCCGGACAAGTTCAGCGCCATCCTGCTGGATATCGAGATGCCGATCATGGATGGCCTGGAGATTCTGGGCAGGCTTTCGGAAATGGGCGTGCCCACAAAGATTCCCGTTTTCCTGATTACCGCTTCCGATGATGACAGATCCGTGACCTACGCCTACGATCACGGCGTAATGGATGTGCTTTCCAAGCCTGTCAATCCGGCCATTGTCTGGCGGCGGGTCACATCGGTCATCGAGCTTTACGAAAAGCGCAACAAGTTCGAAATCGAGGTCAAGAAAAAAACGCGCGAGCTTGAGCGGCGCAACCGGCAGCTTGATGAAATGAATATGGGCATGATTGAGGCGCTGGCCACCGCAACCGAGTTCCGCAGCGAGGAATCCGGCGAACATGTGCGCAGGATTCGCAAAATTACCGAGCTTTTCCTCGAGGACGAGGATATCGGTTCCGAATACAGCAGCGAGGATAAGAACCAGATTGCCCGGGCCTCCATGCTGCACGACGTGGGCAAGATCGGCGTTGAGGACAAGATTCTCAACAAGCCCGGCCGCCTTGACGAAGACGCATTTGAAAAAATGAAGCAGCATACCGTGCTTGGCTACAAGATGCTGGCAAATATCAGGCAGTTGAAGAATTTGCCCTTTTACGAATATGCGCGGACAATTGCCCTTTACCACCACGAGCGCTGGGACGGCCGGGGCTACCCCGAGCATCTGGCAGGAGATGACATCCCCATGTGCGCGCAGATCGTCTCCGTTGCCGATGTTTATGACGCGCTGGTCAGCAAGCGCGTTTACAAGCCGCCCCTGTCGCATGACGAAGCCACGCGGATGATCAAGGACGGCAAATGCGGCCTTTTCAATCCGCGTCTTTTGGCCTGCCTTGACAGGATTGAAAACAGGATTCGCGACCATTACAATAATATCGGGCATTAATGGAAATGCCGATAATTAATTAAAAATAAACAACTGATACAAGGGATTATTGGACAATATGGATGCGGAAAAGGAAGCGCGGCTGGAGGCAGCCGGCATTGACTTGAAGAGCGCCCTGGAACGATTTATGGGCAATGAGGCCATGCTCGAAAAATATCTCGGGCGTTTCCTGAACGAAAAAAGCTATATGGAACTTGTGCAGGCAGTTGCCGACGACGATAGCGAAGCGGCCGGCCGGGCCGTGCATACGCTCAAAAGCGTATGCGGCTCGCTCGGCTTTGGCGAAATGCAGACCCTGGTTCTGGATCAGGAAAAAGCCATGCGCGGCGGCGACTGGGAAAAAGCCAAACAGATGATGCCGGAGATAGCGGCGAGCTACGACAAAATTTGCGCCGCGCTGAGCGCCTGAGATCATTTTCCAAATGCCACGGGCGGTTATTTCTTTATGGCCCGGGAAGGATTCATGAGCAGCCTCGTGTACATGACAGCCAAAAGCAGGGCGGAAGCCCTGGAACTGGCGCGTATTCTTGCCGGCCGCAAATTGTGCGCCGGCATTAATATTGTTCCCGGGGCCACGTCTGTTTACTGGTGGGATGGCGAAATCCGTGAAAATGAAGAATGCCTGCTGCTCGCCCAGGTAAGCGACCAGGCCCTGCCGGCTTTTATGGAGGCGGCAAAGCTCCTGCACAGCTACCAGGTGCCCTGCATTGTCGCCTTGCCCGTTGCCGGGGGCAATTTGCCTTTTCTGGAGTGGATAGAAAATAACAGCCGCGGGGAAGCGCCATGCGGGTAGCCATTATCTGCCTGCGGGGCAAGTCCGCGGCGCCTGAAGACCAGTGGGCCGCAAAACGCGCCCGGCGCCTGGCCGCCCTTGATGAAGCCCAGGCCCTGGGCATTGCCCGCGCCATGCTCGACAGGGGACGCCTCGCGCCCCTGCTTGTATTCGAAAAGGGCAGCCCCCTTGAGCAAAAGGCCCTGGAATATGGCATTCCCTGTTTGCTGTGGGGTTTTTTTTCGCGCTTTCAGCTCTGGCGCTGGCAGCGCAAACATTCCAGGCTGATAATCCAGACCGTTGGCCAGGAATCGATGCCCGTTGGCCGCATGCTCCTCAAAATGCGCAAAAAAGACACGGCCATCCTGGCCCACGCCTTTTTTCTGAAAGCGCCGGAAGGCAAAAATCTCACGGGCAAGGCCATGCGGGCCGCTTCCCGCGTGCTTTGCGGATCCGGCCATGTTGCGGAGCGCATCAGCGAGGGGCTGGCCAAAACCATAAAAACCATAATTGACCGGCCCGGCATCGGGATGGAAAGCTGGCTTCCCTGCCGCCCGTGGGGCGAGGGCGGCAATCGCCGTTTTGTTTTTGGCATGGCGCAAAGTCTTGAGCCGCAGTCCGGGGCCCTGCTGGTTATCCGGGCCATGTCCGCGCTCTGGCAGCGGCCCGACCTGCCCCCCTGGGAGGTGCGGATGTTCGGGTCTGGCCCGCGTTTTCGGGAAGTGCTTAACGAGGCCGAAAATCTTGGCGTTGCCTCAAGGCTTTCCCTGCTGGCCGACCAGCCCCTCCCGGTCGTTCTTCCCTGCTGCCATGCCTGGCTTGCCCCGGGTACCGATCCCCGTGAATATCCAGAAACAGCGTGGGCCGGCATTGCTGCCGGCGCGCCGCTGATTTGCGCGATCAGCCCCCTGCATTCCGAACGGCTCAAGGCTGCGGAAAACGGGCCGGCGCCGGCCCTGCGCGTGCCTGGCAATGATCCCCAAAGCCTTGCCCGGGCCATGATCAGCCTGATGCGCGATGAGCGCCTGCGGGCGCGCCTTGTGCATGGCGGAGAGGCCATCCGGCCGGAAATCGGCATCGAGGCCATGGCGCAGAGAACGCTGGGCTTTTATGAGCAGTGGGCGGAAGAGTCCTGGGGCAAGCCCGAACCTTGCAAATGAATGGAAATATCCATTGGAAATGGATATTCCCATTCAGGAAATGCCATAAGCTTTTCCTTCCGGCAAAATTCGCCTCTCCCTCAGCTCGTGTTCTTCGCTTTCAGCCGCAAGCTGTCAAGATGATCCGCATAGCGCTGAATCATCTCCTTTCTGCGTTCGAAAAACGAAAAAGGATTAACCCTGTCGTATGCGCTTTTTACCTTGTTGGTCTCGATGTGGGCCATCTGCAGCTCAATCAGGTGGGGAGGATATTCAAGATCCTGGTGCAGAATGGTTGATGCCATGCCGCGAAATGAATGGGTGGTGACGCCGCTTTGCTTGTAGCCATAGCCCATGGCCCGCAGCTGCACGCACAGGCTTTCCGGAACAAGCGGGCGCCCCATGCTGTTCCGGAAAACAAGCCCGGCCTTTTCCCCGCCGCCCAATGCTTTCAGAATGTCAAGGGCCTGCCTGGAAAGAGGCACCAGATGTTGCCGCCGCATTTTCATTCTCTGGGCCGGAATATGCCAGAACGCTTCGTTGAAATTTATTTCCTCCCATCGCGCCCCGCAAAGTTCGGCTGGCCGCACAAATACGTATGGCGCAAGGCAAAGCGCTGTGGAAGCCGCGCCTGGCTTCAGGATTTTGTTCCGGTCAAGGTCAAGCAGCAGGCGCCCAATCTCCAGCGCGCCGAGGCCGGAATAGAAATGTTTGCCCTGGCCCGCTTTCGGCAAATCATAACGCCCGTAGGCCAGCATATCGAGAAAGATCGAGTTGTCATCAAGCTCGCCAATCTTCCTGGCATACTGCAGCACGCAGCGGATGATCTGGAAAACACGCCGCGCCGTGTCACCCCGGTTGGACAATTCTTCCACAATCCGTTCAATGTGCGCCATGCTTATTTCGGCCACGGCCATATTGCCAAGCCGCGGCAACAGATAGGATTCCAGGCGCAGGCGCTGCTTTTCCCCATGGCTTTTGGCCCACTCCCGGCTTTTCCTTTCCAGCCAGCCCGCGGCCGCATCTTCAAAGGTAAGCCTGCTTCCAACAGGCCGGGCGGAAAATTCCAGCAAACGCGCCACATTTTTGGCCAGGCTAATCTGCAGCTGCGTCATCTGGCTGTTTGGAGGAGGAGGGTCAATCGGAGAACGCAGGTCATAAGCCAGGGCCTTGGCCTTTTCCAGGGAAAGCTCCGGGAAACTCCCGATTATTCTCTTGATGGGCTTGCCTTTCTCGTAATAGCGCGTCAGCCAGCGTTTGCTCGTCTCCCCCCGCGCATTCATGCTTACCTTGAGCCATACGCACGCGCCAACCGGAACAAGGCGCGGCTTGCCCCGAACCCCGATGAGTTTTTTCAGATCGCCATCGGTAATTTTTTTCATTCTCTCCTCCTTGTTTTTGCAAGGAGGAATGTTTAGCGTTTTTTTTAAAAATGTCTTGAAATAAGGGAGGGCGATTCAGGCGGAATAAACACTCAGCCGGGCACAAAGATTTCCTTTCATGGGCATGGCAGTTATGGAATCAGCATCGCCCGGCTGATTTCAACATTCAGCTCAATGCCAGACGCAAAACGAATCCGGAAAAGAGCGCGGAGGTGGCGCGCCTATCCGGTAAAAGAAGATTTGCATAACCTATTTTCCCACATCATTTTATATAATCCCGCCAGTTCGCGGCCAAAGCCCTCATAATCCATCAATTTGCTCTGGCGCATCCTTTCGCGCAGGCCCTGCGCCAGGCCAGCCAGCTTTTGCGGATCATTGGCAAGCGCGGCCGCTTTGCGCACATATTCCTCCACATTTTCCGCGCAAAAGGCTTCACCAAGGCCAAGCGTCCGCATTGTGCCATAGCCAACCCGCCCCATTGGCGGGCGCGCCCTGAGCGTTACGGCCGGCCGCTCCATCCACAGACCCTCGTAAAGCGTGGTAACATAGCCCACCGGGAAGGTGTCCAGATGGCAGTCAAAGGCCGAATAGGCCTCCCAGAGCGGTTTGACGCAGACAAATTCCAGCCTTTCCGGCCCAATGCCGCGTTTCGCGAACCTGCCGCTTATCAGGCGCTGAATCTCCGGCTCGAGATAAACCTCCCGCTGAAAGCGGATTTTGGCCGTTGGCGCCTGTTTGAGGATTTCGGCCCAGGCAGCTATGCATTCCCCGTTCACCCGCCTTGGCTGCGTGGTCACGCCAAAGGTTACATAACCGTTGGCCGCGCAGGGCAGGGGCTTTGGCTCGTGCGCGTCCGGCGGCGGCGCGTAGGGATGGCCTCCAAAGGAAAACCTGGCCATGTTCTTCTCGGCCATGAAGGATTCGTGTTCCGGCGGCACTTCCTGGGCGTCGCAAACCATCCAGTCAAATTCCGGCAGGCCGCTGGTCTGCACATAGCCGTAAATCCATTCGCAAAGCACGGGCGCGGGCCGGCGCAGAAACATGGTCAGGCGGTTATTGGCCGTCTGCCCGGCCATGTCGATCAGGATGTCAATGCCGTCAGCGCGTATTTTGCGCTCCAGCTCGTCGTCGCCCATGGACGAAATCTCCACCCAGTGATCGACGTGATTCTTGAACATTTCGCTGTACTTGTCCTTCTGGCCCGGGTCAAAATGCGCGTAGGCAAAGACCTCGAAATTGTCGCGGAATTCCGCAATCCGCTGGCCCCTGAAAATCGGCTCCATGAAGTAGGCCATGGAATGTCGTCTGAAATCCGGGGAGACATAACCAAGCCGGATCTTGCGCGGCCCTGGCTCGACATTGAGCGGCCTTTGCGCCGGCAGGCCCGGCTTGACCGCGTTTTCGTACCAGTCGCGGAAATATTCCCAGATCTGCCCGCCGGAATAGGTTGGATGGCAGTTGAGATTGAAAAAGAGATTCCTGTAATAGCCATAACGCTTGTGGCCGAGCAAATGCTTGATGCGCGCCATGAGCTGGTCGAATTCCGAAAAATCGCCGTTTTTCACCAGCTCGTCCAGCAGGGCCTGGGTGTAGCCCACGCTGTTCGGCCTGAGCGCCAGGGCCTTGCGCCTGTATTCCAGGGCTGCGGTCGCCCTGTTCATCTTGGAAAGGATATTGGCCCGCCTTTCGTAAACGGCCGGATTGTCCGGAAAGCGCCTTTCAATGGCGTCCATGGCCGCCAGGGCGTCGCCCGAGCGGTTGAGCTTTTCGGCAATCGCGGCCTGGAACCACCAGATATCGGGATGATTGGGCGTGTTTTTTGCCCACTGGCGAATCCTGGCGATTATGGCCTGAATGTCCGGCGATTCGATTGCCGGCAGCTGGCCGTGGATGCGCTCGTGAATGCGCACCAGATTGAGCCCGCAGCTTTTGACGGATTTTTCCGGCGGAAAGCGCCGCAAAATTTCCAGGGTCATGGCCCTTTCCGCCTGCGGCCTGTCCAGGCGGCGCAAAAAATCGCAGGCCAGGCCCCAGAGGCCAATATTGTCAGCAAAGCGGCTCACGCCATCTTTCGCCAGCGCAAGCCCTTCCTCGAGATTGCCCATGTCGCGCAGTGTTCCCGCAAGGGCCGTGATTTCGGCCGGGCTGGCCAATGCGCCGCCGCGCATGTCAATGGCCAGGGCGCGGGCTTTTTCGTGTTCGTCAAGCTCCCTGTAAATGGCGAGCAGCCTGCGGGCTATCTTCAAATTTTTCGGCTCGCCAATCCGCGCCTTTTCCAGCAGTTCCGCCGCTTCCCGCAATTTGCGGCCCAGGGCCAGGGCCGCCGCGTGTTCGTCCAGCCACAAGATATCGTTCGGGTTTTCAGCATACATCCTGCCCGTAACTTCAATGGCCTCGTCAACCTTGCCGCGCTGGCGCAAGATTGCCACAAGGCGCAGCCAGTTTTTGGCCTGCGGGTCAAGCTCTGTCTGTTTTCTGGCAAAAGCTTCCGCATCCTCGTATCGTTCGGCCAGGAGCAGCATATTGATTTTCTGCCCGGAGAGCGCCAAATTTGTCGGCTCGAGAGCCAGGCCCTTTTCAACCGCCTCCAGCGCTTCCGCATACAGGCCAAGCGAATGGCAGGTTTCGGCGTAAAGGCCGTGATGGAAGACGTTTCGTTCGTCCCTGGCCAGCATTTTGCCGGCCTTTTCCCGCGCCTTTTCAGCTTCCTCCCGCGCCTCGTAAAAACGGACAAGCGCCAGGCCACCGGCCTTCCAGTCAACCTTTTCAGCCTTTTTGCACCATTCCAGGGCTTCCTCGAATCTGCCCCTGCCTTCGTGCAGGCGCGCAAGCATCAGCGGATATTCGGCCTCTCTGGCATCGCCGGTTGCCCATGCCTTGAGGTCGCGCAGCGCGCCCGCCTCGTCGCCGCGCCCCAGCCGCGCCTGGGCCAGGGCCTTGCGCGCCTCAAGCGGCTTTCTGGCCTTATGCGCGGCTTGTTCCAGCAACCCGAACGCGCCTTCAAGGTCGCCGCTTTCACCTGTCAGCCGCACAAGCCTGAGCCAGGCATTGACGTCGCCCCTGTCCTTTTCCAGCGCTTCTTTCGCTTCCCGCAGGGCGTCCCGCTTCTGGCCGCGCTCCGCCCTTATTTTTGCCAGAAGTCCCAGATACGCGCCATTGTCCGGCGCGTCCTTGCAAAGGATGGCGCATTCCGCTTCCGCGCTCATCATGTCGCCGCGCAAAAGCAGGGCGCGCGCCAGATTGTAGCGGGCCGTGTCGCGCACATGGGCGGGCACCTCCATGCCCAAAATCTTGCGCCATTCGGCCAGCGCGCCTTCCATATCCCCGCGGTCCAGCCTGCAATGGCCAAGATTGTTCAGCACGCCCGCGTCATTCGGAACAAGCTCCAGCCTTTTCTCGTAGGCCGCAATCGCTTCCTCCGGCTCGTTGGCGGCCTGCAGGGCCGCGCCGCCGGAAAGCAGCACATTCGCGTCATCCGGCCATTGCCCAAGATATTTTCGGGCGGCTTCCGCCAGGTCGTCCTTTTTGGCCCGCTCCATGCGCATAAGATCCAGCAGCGCGGCCGCGCGGTAGGGTGTGGGATGCCTGGCTATTATTGTCTTCAGCCAGTCCAGGGCCTCGTCCGTGCGCCTGAGCGTGATGTAGACTGGCAGCGCGCCGCGCAGCGGCTCGTCGGATTCCGGCTCCATGCCGGCGGCTTTCAGGCAGAGGTCCAGGGCCTCGCGCAGCTTGCCGCTGGCGGCAAGCTTGCGGGCCTTTTGCAGGTATTGGGCGGAGGATTGATTCATGGCTTTGAGGTTTGTTGAATGTTTTTTAATGCGGGGCCAGCCCCGCGCCCCGCCGGGGGCCACGGGCCCCCGAACCCCCTTGTGGAAGAAATTTTGCTGCGCAAAATTTTCTTCCACAATTATTGGTCTGTTTTGCAAATTGCATGGAAGAAAATATTGAAATTACGAAGACTCTATTGCAATCCAAATTAATTATCCAACCCCGCGCAAAAAGAAGCCCGGTAAAATCCTTGCGCGGGGATTATCCCCGGGACTGGCTCCCGGGAATAAATTTTTAGCGGAAATTATTCCGCGGCAAGTTTTTTCAATCCTTCCTCGCAGGGAATTTCACGCAACTGCATTTGTGTGGCATTGGCGGCATATTCAAAATATCTCAAGGTTTTTGCCGTTCCTTCCTCAATATGCCTTTCCATGGCGTCAAGGGCTTTTTCCGGCTTGTCCCATTCCAGCTCAAAACCCGCCCAGTCATAATTGAACCATTTGAGGCGTATAATCCGCGCAATGATCGGCGCGGGAAAGCGCATCCTGATAATTGTTGCGGATACCCCCCCCATAACGGCAAATGGCGGCACATCTTTGGTCACGACCGCGCCTGCGCCGATAATGGCCCCGTCATGGATCTTCACGCCGCATTTTATGGTTACATTGGCGCCAATCCAGACATCCGAGCCAATTTTGGTGAAAGGATTGCGATCAAATTCCTTCTTGATGCCGAAATCGTGGAAAACATTATCTATTGCGGGGTCAAAATTTGTCAGGGGGGAGGTTGTCAATCTGTCAACCGGATGAGGATTTGCAAAATTCACCGCGTGGGCTATGCTGCAATAATTGCCGCAAGACGAAAGTCTAAATGATGATAAAGTATAGCTGTAAGCGCCAATGGATGATTGCGAAAACTGGACGCCCCGCCACAAGCGGCAATGATAGCCCAAAATTCCATTGCCGTTCAAACCGGAATTTGGATCCAGAAAGATTCCGGAGCGCATTATTTTTTGTGAATTTTGAGGATCAATCAGCATTTTGCAGGCTCAATTCGATATGGATTTATCGCTTTATCACCAGACCTTGCCCTGTCGGCAGAGGAAAGACCTTGTAGCCGCGCTCGGCAAGCCAGGGATCCTGCGCGTCTTTCTGCGCCTTGTAGGCCAAAAATTCATAATCATCGAAAATCACGATTCCGCCGGGCACGATTTTGTCGAACAAGGCTTCCAGCACTGCCATTTCAGCTGGAGTCTGATTGAGGTCAATATGCAGCCAGCAAATCTTTTCCGGCGCGCCTTCTGCAAATATGGCCGGGATTTCGCCCTTGAATATGCGCACATTAGAATAGCCCTTGAAGCGGTTGCAAACCTAGGCGTGAAGATTTGGCCCGTGCGCGGGCATGGCATGATTGAGCGCGCCTTCCGGATGCTCGAACAGGTCATAGAGCCAGAAAGTTTTGTAAGCGGCAATTTCTGGCAAGGTTGCCGCAAGGTAATCAATTACCGTTTTTGAACCCGTGCCCTGGTAGGCGCCGGCTTCGACAAAATCTCCCTCAAGGTGCGCGCAATGATAAGCCGCCATGCACATAATGTAACGCCGCCAGATAATGGCCTGATCGGAACCGCATACGCAATTGCTTGCCCATGCTTTCATAAAGTCCGAATCATGAAGCATGGAGTTACATCTATTTATTGTAAATAGATTATCGGAACAAAATACGCATGTAACTTGTTTGGATGCTATTTTTAATAGATCCATGAAAACTTCGTGATTTTGGGGCCCCCAGAAATATGGGGTTATAAAGCTTGGCGTCTGTGGGTTTTGAGGAACTGAAATCTGGTACGCGGGAATGGATGCAGCCCTTTGCGGATTGCCAGCGGTTGAGGCAGGCTGTGACGGATTTATCGCGCCATTTTGTGGTTTTTGCGCGGATCCATTGTTGCCGGCATTTCCCCAATGTTTGTTGAAAAGTTCCAGCAGGGCTTCAGAAGTTAATTTGGGCTTGCTTGCTATAGCGTAAATGGTATGATCATTCCCCTGTTTTATAGCTAAAGATCCAAAACCGGCATGGGTCAATACCTCCTCGATCTGTTGCGCATCAGGCAAAGTTGCAGCGAGATAGCCGTCGTCTTTCAGGACGCGCAAAAACTCGCCCATCGCGGCCGGCAGTTCGCGCGGCACAAGATGCTCGGGATTGTGGCTGAAAAATATGGCGTCAACGCTATTATCGGCCACATTCGGCATGTCCGTCATCGAGCCGATTATGTCCCGGCGAAACGGCTGGCTCTCGATATCCAGCCGGATTTCCTGCCAGGCATCGGGATTGAAGCCGTGCCGGCCCAGAATGTGTGCGCCGCCGGAAGCGACGTGGAGGAGGCGCTTTTTGTGCATTTCATACTTCGCTTTTTGAATGTTGCTTGAAACATGAGCCATTCTGCGCCATGCTCCTGTCAATCGCCAACTGATGCACAAAAGCCCCGCCCGAATGGGCGGGGCCAATTAATCGAATCGGTTATATTTTACGAGCCGAAAACAGCGGCGTTTATGTCGTCAACGCCAACTCCGGTCAGCGTGCCGATAAGGAACACCTCGGAGGCAGCCACTCCATCTGCAGAAGCGTTGTCAATATACCATAGATTGGTATTCCCCTCACCGTCAGCAATAGCCAGCATGGCCCCTGAGCCAGTATTAAGGAAGAGGTCTGCCATCGTAGCGGAAGGAGCTTCCGCCGTCGCACTGCCAGAGTCGCTTTCGGAGGGCGCGCTATTCGAAATTGTAATTTGTGATGCATCCGCAAACAGAGCCGCAACAGCGCTGACATCGCTAGCACTCACCCCATCCAGAGCGTAAATTTTGTCATCAGCCAATGTATGACCGACAGACATCGTATAAGAGGCTTTGATACTCACATTAGACGCAGTGGCAGTCGCGCCAGAAGCATCGTGGGTATTCGCGCTATTGTAGTCTAAAGAGGCATCCCACGCGGCTGCGCTCAGGAAGCCTGAAGCATCAAAGCTGATCTGATCGGTGCCATCGGAGTTGAAGTTGTCGATCACAACGTTCAGGTCGGCGGCGGATGCATCGAAGCCAAGCACAACTGTCGCATTCTCCGCAACATTATCGCCAGTAGCTGTTCCAAGAACAACCGTGTCGCCAGTGCCGGCATTGATTGTGGCTGTCAGGCTCGTGGCCGTATCCGCTATATAGAGATTGTTGAGATCAATCACTTGCTCAGGTGTATCCTGGCCATTAATCGTAATGTCCGGGGTAGCGCCTGTGAGACCGATTGCCGCCGCGTTATACTCAACGTCCGTACCTGTCCAGGAGGGGCCCGCCGTCCCAAGCGAGGCATTCATTTTTGCGGCGTCATCCGCCGTAATGTTCCAACTTGGGTCAAGCACAAATATCTTGTTGTTGCCCATGCCCAGATCGCCTGTAAGCTCAGCGTTCGTTCCGTTGCCATTAAGGAACAAAACGTCATCGCCCATGCCGCCAGTCACGGAAACTGTCGAGTAGTTGGAGTCCACGGCACCAGAGCCGGTAACGCTGATGGTATTGGCCTGCAGGGTGGAGCCTTCCACCATAAGGCTGCTGTTTTCTTCGGTTGTGGTGAAGTTGGCCTTGAATTCCGCGTTCAGGTTTGTTGCGTCAACAGCAAGGTTGCCCGCTTCCGAACCGATTTGCGAATCGCCGCGCAAATCCACGTTGCTGAAGCCCTGGACATTTATCTGGGAAACCTTGTCCAGCTCGGTGCCGCTTGCCAGGATGAAGGGCTGGGCGTTATGGCCGTTGTTGATCGTAAGATCGGTGAGTTCCTTCGCGTCAATGGCTCCGGAGAAAGCAGCCGGCGTGTTGGCGCTCGGGCCTTCCACATTCACGGTCAGGTTTGTGGCGTCGGCAAGCGTCAAGGTTCCCTTGAAAGAATCTTTGGTGTCATCGCCGTCGCCCACATTCAGGGTGATTTCCTCAATGTCGCCAATTTCCACCGCGCCGGCGCCCTTATTGTCGCCGACAGCCTGAATGGTCAATGAAGCATTGTCATACTGGCCCATGGTGACCGTCGTATCGAGATCCTTCACCTTGAGGGTTTCGAGGCCGCTGGTGTCGGAGCCGGAAAGTATGATGTCGCCGGTCGCGTTTTCGATGCTCAGAGTTTCAACGTCATTCATCTGCAGACGGAAGTTCTGTTCGGCAAGGCCGCTCAATACAAGCGTGTCATTGCCATCGCCGCCGTCAACAGGAGCGGTTTCCTGAATTTTGGAAACAATAACCGTATCGTTGCCGGAACCGGTAGCTATGCTTTCGACCATCGAGGCATTCGCAAGATCGGCCTTGATATTGCCTGTGGCCCCAGACGCGTCCAGCGTTTCAAGAGTATTGGCGACAGCCGCCCCAGCCTTGGAATCAATCGTCAGGTCTCCCTTGCCGGTTGCAACAAGATTCTCCACATCGCTGACGTTGGCTAGATTCACATAATTGTCGCCGGTAGCGTCAAGCGTGACGTTTTCGATGCCGGCCATCTTGATCTGGGCGTAATTGGCCGCGGTGTTGCCTATCTTTGGAGTGCCTGCATTGTCGAGACCAATGGTCATGGCATCGCTTGTGCCGGCGGCGACGTCCTTGCCGAACCCTATGTTGGTTGTCTTGCCGCCGTCCAGATCAACCACATTTACGGTTACGCCAGTAGTCGGGAGGTTTACAAGATTAATCGGGCCGGTGCCTTCGTTCAAAGTCCAGGTTTCCACGCCGTCAGTGTTCTGGGCATTGAAGGAATGAGCTGATTTCGTAGTGTTATTGAGAACAACGTCTTCCACGTTTGTCAGTGTGTTTTCGTTGGCAAAGCCGCGGAAGTTGGCGCTCATGTTCACGGTCAGCATATCCTGTCCGCCGTCGCCGTCAATGGTGGTGTCTTTAAGCAGGGTTGTCGTTTTGCTGGAAGTAGTAACGTCGGCAATGAAGTTTTCATTGGCTGCCGTGCCCACGTTGGCAAGAGGATCTGTCGTTACCGGAACGTCAACGTAATCGATCACCCCTGTCGGATTCCAGACGTTAAAACCGTTGTCCTGAACCTGCTCATCACCGGGAACGGCGATAACCAGAGAAGCCGCGTTCGGGTTTTCGGGCTGGTTCATGATCGGGTTGATGCCAAGGCTCTGGAATGTGGCGATCACGTCTTCCGGCGTCCAGTCGTTCTTGCCTTCGTAACCTGTCGTGCCGTCTTCGTTTTCCCAGTTGTTCAGTATTTCGCACTTGGCTTCAAAGAACGCGCTGTTGTCGAAGGCATTGGAAGGATTGATGTCTTCAGCCTGGCCGCTGGTTGTGTAATGATCCCAGGCAGAAATGCCGGCTTCGTCAAAAGCTTTCAGCACGTCCTGCTGGTTCCAGTCGGTTTTGTCATTAAATTTGATGTTGTTCAGCTGGGCAGCTTTGGCAGCCAGATATTCCGCAACCACAAAATAGGGGGAGGGGCTGCAGTTTTCGGCATTGCCGTTGCTCACGAAATTGTCGTAGCCCATCCACGGCTGGTAGTCTTCCTCGCCGTTGGCCGCCGCCAGAAATGAACGCACGCTCTCCGGCGTCCAGGGAAGCTGCTCCGCATCCCCAAAGCGAATAACGTTGCATTCGGCTACTTTGTCCTTGATGTAGGTGTCGTCATTGTACCAGTTAGGGGTAGTTAATCCTTGTGGCATTCCAGGCCACCCGGGTTGCGAAGAAGAAAGAAAAGTTGGCTAGCGTAACTATTTGAAAAAATGAATCATTTTTGCAATGTTAGTATAGAATACTGAGTGTAAACACAAACTTGGTACATGTGTGGGTACATACTGAAACATGCCGAGGACTCGAAAATTTCATCTAACCTGTTGAAAATAAAGCAATATGGGAGATTAAAAAAGGTACACGTCCGGGTACATATTTCGGGAATGAAAATGAGTTTCAAAAATATTTTGCAATGATTTCAGCTAAATACAAAGTCCTTGCAACTGCTGCATAATTTGTTATTCTGAAATCATTACTTCAAAATCAGCAGTGCTTTTGAGGGATTTTTAGGGCTTTTTGGGGAAATTCAGGCTGTTTGGGCAAAAAAATATTGACAACTTTGCCTTACGGTCATATTCTCCCCACGAATTAGGCGAAACTGCGCGCAAAATGGGTTAAAATGACTGTCAGTATGGGCGCGCACAATCTTTATAACTGTTTGGAGGTTCCCTGGAATGCCACCCGGGTTGCCGACCATGAATGGAGGCAGCCATTTGAGGGAGAACTTTCTGTTATCCTGGTCATTCAGGGGGCCGCGCCAGTAGCCGTGCCAATGCGCCCGCCG
>Ga0209064_1002717_pt1 | contig 18298 bp, 19 predicted proteins | sample Inofromicrocosms_FD_187498 | JGI IMG/M metagenome (GOLD analysis project Ga0209064, IMG submission 187498) | Mouse cecum microbial communities from Vienna, Austria - Inoculum for glucosamine and mucus D2O microcosms (SPAdes) (version 2) | ecosystem: Host-associated > Mammals > Digestive system >... | reverse complement strand
TGGTATAACCGTAAACGGATACATAGCTCTATTGGTTATTTGACACCACAGCAAAAGGAGGATGAGGAACTTAAAAAAGCAGCATAATCTTTCGACTTTTTTTGTCCAAAGTATTGACATAGATCCAATTATGGAGGTATGTAAAAGGGAAAAGGCGCCGTATCCTGCTATTGATGCTAACGCCAGGGGGGTTATGGTATTGTGTAAGCCCTGTGACCAATATAATAAATTATTAAAAGAAAAATATAGTAAAGAAACTTTTTCTAATATGCAATTAGAAAAGTTGTCGCAAGAAGAACAAGTTCGCATGGCTCCAATATTGAAGTATCTAGATGATAATTCTATAATCACCAATGCGATAGGTCGTGGCTTGTTAGGAAAATCAGTAGCAACGACGAAACGTTATCTTAACAGATTATGCAAAGTGGGATTTTTGGAGCAGAAAGGTGCTGGCAGGAGTTCATATTATGAACGAAAATGAGCCGATTAATGAGCCGATTATGGAAATAATGTTAAACATATATGATTATAGGATAAAGAGTATAAAAATTAAAAGACGAAAGTATTTTTAGTTTGTAGGAGTTCTTCGGTGTGCGACCGTGCCGATGGTAGAGCACACGGCTGTTAACCGTGGGGTTGTTGGTTCGGGACCAACTCGAGGAGTTATTAAAAGCCTGTAGACATCAGTGTTTACGGGCTTTTTCTTATACGATAAAGAATACAAATCTACGTTGCTAATTTAAAAGGTAATTTCGTATTACGATAGCAAGCTGCTCATAAAAATCATTTTCATCCCCGGCAGGAATAAGCTCTTTTAGCTTGTTGATCCTGTAATGTACAGTGTTTTTATGCACATGTAAAGCCTGGGATGTGCGAATGGTATCAGCGCCGCTTTTAACGTAAATAACGGCAGTTTCCAAAAGATTGCTGCTATGTCTTTGGTCATAGTTTTGAATTGCGTTCAGAATCTGATTGCAGTAACGGTTCATCCAGTAGTTGTTCCGATAAGGATAAAGAATTTGTGACAAACCAATCTGATTGAATGTAATATGGGGTGCCCTCTGTTTTTGGGCATAGGTGCAGGCATAGAAGCATTCATTAAAGGCATAGTGAAATTCATCCATTTTATCATGAATGTCGCTGTAGCCTGTATAACATGATTTTTCATTCAAATAAAGCGAATTTATGATAGTTTGAAATCTGTCATGAAATATTTTTGTGTTCCCGGCAGGAAGGGCAGCAACATAAATATTACAATAGGAATAGACAGGCACTTTCAGTAATTTATGAGAGTGCCTTAATTTTTTGTAAAATGCTGTTTCATTGAGCTGAGGGTTGATAGCTGCCAGTTTATATGGAAGCGCCAAGTCTGGGAATAGTTCCATAGCAATCCGCTGAGCCTCCAGCCCGGATAAATGATCTTGTGAAAGCAGGGAAAGCTTTTCTTCAAAGCGTGCATAATCAGTACTCTGACGAACCTCGTCCGCAATAAAAGTAATGATATTTTCAAAATAACCTTCATTTTCCGAAAATAAAAACACCGGAAAAGAATGCTTGTTGCAGTAATCAATGACATCCTGCGGCAGATCTTTAAGAACTATAGATTTAACAGCAAGCCCCGAGGTACGGTAATCGATTAGTTTTTTTATTACGTTTATCAGATTCTCAGGCTGATATTTCAGAAAAAGAAGAGAAGACAGTACCAGAGCATTTTTCTGAAAACTGTTGGGCAGTTCCGTTGGATTATATTCAGAAGTATATTCATAGTCGAGAATATTAACCGTTTCTATGGTTCTTCCGATTCCGTTTGTTCCAGCGATTAATTTGAAATTTGCAAATGGTTCCATCTGCATCATATCTGCGATTGTAAGCGACATAAAGCACCTCCGAAGTTAAATTATACTATTTATAACGTACTTTTCATCAGAATGCAAGATGATTTGGATAAAATACAAAATAATAAGAAAAACATTTGATGATGTACATATTAAAAATAATAAGAAAAAACTATAATGAAGTAAAGGAAAAATTATAAAGGAAGGAGCTAAAGAGGATGGAAAATGTTAAGTGGCCGGAAGGCAAAAAGAGTGCGGCCATGTTCAGCTTTGATCTGGACGGAGATGTAATCTGGCGGAACATGTCGGCGGACGAGCCAAATGCCAAGGAGCTTATCCGTGCTCGATCCATCGGACAGTACGGACCTAACCGCTGTGTGGACATGATACTGGATCTGATGGACAAATACGGAGTAAAAGCAACTTTTTACGTACCCGGATTTGTAGCAGAATGCAATCCGGAGGTGATTAAAAGGATTGCTAATGCCGGTCATGAGATTGGGAATCATGGGTACACACATGAGCGGTTTGTGGAAAAAGCAGTAGAGGAGCAAAAGGAGCTTATCGAAAAGACCCAGCGGATCATTAAGGAGCTTACGGGGAAGGAGCCGGTGGGATTCCGCACACCGTCAGGGGACTGGCATGTACGCACGCCGTACATCTTATCGGAGATGGGATTTTCCTATTCCAGTTCTATGCGGGGTGATGACAAACCCTACTATACGATTCTTGACGGAGAGGAATCTGATCTGGTTGAGATTCCCTCAAAATGGGAACTGGATGACTATGTGGCGCAGGCGTATAGCGTATATCCGGCAGAACCGGCAGGGATTGATAGGATTAGCTGTTATAGAAATGTGCAGGACAATTATATCCGGGAGTTCAGAGGCTATTATGACAGAGGATTATGCATTTCATTTTTAATGCATCCGCAGATCTCCGGAGCGCCGGGAAGGAATCTGGTGCTGGAAGAGATTATAAAGGAAGTAACTTCCCATGAGGATGTATGGGTGGCAACGGGAAGCGAGATTGCAGAGTACTGGAAAAAAGCATATCCGAAGAAGACTGGTAAGAGAGAGGAGGAGTAATTTATGTATGCAAGAGGTATGAAATTGCCGGAAGGTAAAAAATGTGCGGCATTTATAACAATCAATCTCTCCGCAGAGTTTTTTTGGCTTTCTCTGGACAAAAAGGCAGCAGATATGCCAAAGACACTTTCCCTTGGACAGTATGGAATGTCACATGGTCTTCCGAGGATTCTGGAGCTATTAGACGAATTTAAGATAAGAGCAACCTTTTTTATACCCGGAAAAACAGCCGAGGTTTATCCGGAAGCGGTGAAAGGGATTGCAGACAGAGGACATGAGATTGCCTGTCATGGCTATGAGTATGAGAATTTATCCCTGTTAAGCTATGAGGAGCAAAGAAAAAGGATAGAAAAGGCAGTAGAAGCGATTGAGAAAGCGTGCGGGAAAAAGCCGGAAGGATTCCGCGCCCCGATGGGAGACCTTATGCTGGAAACCCTGAATATTGCAAGAGAAGAGGGAATGAAATATTCCAGCGACCTTTTTGATGATGACAGACCATACTTTATGAGCGTAAATGAGGACGGGGATGAGATCTTACAGATTCCGATGCAGTGGGCGAATTTTGATTTTCCGTATTTTGCGTTTAACTGCCGTCCGGCATTTCCTTTCGGGCAGGGCAGGGTTGCGAATTACAGTAACGTATTATCTAACTGGAAGGATGAGTTTACCGGACATTACAACCATAATCTGTGCTATACCATGCAGTTAGATACACAGACCATAGGCAGTCCGGGAAGGAGCGCGCTTGTAAAGGAATTTTTTGATTATATGACGGCACATGAGGATGTGTGGTTTGTAACAGGAAGCGAATTGTATGATTTTTGTCAAAAGGAAAACAGGAGGAGATAAAAGATGGCAAGCAGTTTATGGGGCGGGAGATTTGAAAAAGAAATGGATGATATCGTAAAGAAGTATAATGCATCCATTGGCTTTGACCAGAGAATGTACAACGAAGATATTGACGGAAGTATCGCGCATGTGACAATGCTGAGTGAACAGGATATTATCTCGGAAGAGGAAAAAGAGATTATTGTTAAAGGACTGGAAGGAATACGGGCAGATATTATAAGCGGAAAAATTGTATTTAATGTGGATGATGAGGATATCCACATGGGAGTGGAAAGCCGTCTGATCCAGAGAATCGGTGATGTAGGTAAGAAGCTTCATACAGCAAGAAGCCGGAACGACCAGTGCCAGGTTGATACAAAGCTTTATGTCAGGAAAGAGATGGAAGAGATATTAGAATGTCTCTGTTATCTGGAATCTGTGATCTTAGAAAAAGCAGAGCAGTATGCGGATAAGATCATACCGGGCTTTACCCATCTGCAGCATGCGCAGCCGATTACGCTGGGATTCGTGTTTATGGCATATTTCCAGATGTTTAAGAGAGATATTACAAGGCTTAAAGATGCCCATGAAAGAATGAATTACTGTCCTTTGGGGGCATGTGCGCTTGCCGGGACTACTTTGCCGACAAACAGGCACAGAACCGCTGAGCTTCTGGGATTTAAAGCGCCGACGGAGAATGCGATGGACAGCGTTGGAGACAGGGATTATAGTTTGGAATTTTTAAGCGCGGCGTCTATTTCTATGATGCATCTGTCAAGATGGGCAGAGGAGTTTGTATGGTGGAATACTTCTGAGTTTTCTTATATTGCCATTGACGACAGCTTCTGCACAGGCAGCAGTATCATGCCGCAGAAGAAGAATCCGGACATGGCAGAACTTCTAAGAGGAAAGCCAGGGCGTGTCTACGGAGATTTGGTACAGCTTTTGACGGTCATGAAGGGAACGACTTCTTCTTTTAATAAAGATTATCAGGAAGACAAAGAGGCAGTGTATGACGCGGCAGATACATGGAAAGCAAGTATTACCATATTTGCGAAGATGCTAAAGAACACAGAGTTTCGGATGGATCAGATTGGAAAGCAGATGGATAAAGGTTTCTTGAATGCTACAGACATCGCAGAGCATTTTGCAAAGCAGGGGATTCCGTTCAGAGAGGCTCATTCTATCGTAGGACGTATGGTGAAAGTATGTGAGAACAATAACTGTAATTTTGAGGATCTGACAGATGAACAGCTTCGGGAAATCGACAGCAGGGTTACAAAAGAGACATTAGGCGATATCAGCATTCCGGCGTGCGTGGACGCAAGAGTTTCTTATGGCGGAACGGCCCCGTCTGAGGTGAGGAGGCAGATTGCAAAAGAAAAGGAATGGATGGACACCCTTTAAAGAAAGATGAGGAGGAAGACATATGGAAATATTTAAAAATATATTAGAAGCGATAAATTCTTTTTTTGCGAATATTGTTCCGATTGGGGATATTTTGTGGGTGTTTCCGCAGAACTTTGAATGGTATGCAAATATACCGGTTGTCGGGAGTTTCCCTTTTGCTATTATCTTACTGCTGGGAATGGGGATATGGTTCTCTGTGAGAACAAAGTTTGTACAGTTCCGATTTTTTAAAAGAGGACTTAAGGTCTTGATGAAGAAAGAGAAAAATTCAACCGGTGTCAGTCCTTTAGCGGCTTTTATGCTCGGTACGGCTATGCGTGTAGGACCGGGAAATATCATAGGGGTAACAGGAGCTATATCGGTAGGCGGACCGGGGGCAGTTTTCTGGATGTGGATTTCAGGGTTGTTTGGAATGGCAAGCAGTTTTGTGGAGTCAACATTAGCGCAGATATTTAAGGAGAAAGATGGAAATGAGTACGTGGGCGGCCTGCCACATTATGGACAGAGACTTTTAGGAAACAAAAAATGGGTTGGAGTGCTTATTGCGGTATTATTTATTATTTATTCCATGCTGAGTATACCGATTCAGACTTTCCACGTGTTTACTGCGGCTGGAACTGCCGTAGGTATGGTTACAGGAGTAAACGCTGAAAGAACTTCCCCCTTATATTTTGCGATTGCGATTATTTTGATTGTTGGTATTGCTATAGTGGTATTTGGAGGAATCAAAAGAGTGACTGCGGTTACAGATAAAGTCGTTCCGGTCATGGCAGTTATTTATGCTGCAATTATTATAGGTCTGCTTATTTTTAATATTGGAGCATTTCCTGCATTTATTAAAGAAGTGCTTGTTGGAGCATTTAAGCCCCAGGCAGTGTTTGGCGGCAGTTTCGGTATTGTGCTGGCGCAGGGGATAAAGCGGGGTTTGCTTTCAAATGAAGCAGGACAGGGAACGAACACGATGTCGGCAGCGATTTCTGAGCAGAACAATCCCGTAGAGCAGGGCTTTGTGCAGTCCATAGGGGTATTTTTAGATACGATTATTTTATGTACATTGAGCGGATTTGTAGTGTGCAGCGCAAATATCTGGAATAAGCAAGCATATGATTGGGCGGCAATCAAAGATTCTAAGATAGATGTATTTCTTTCTTCATTAAAAGAAATGATCCCGGGAACAGCGGCAGATGGGATGATTTCTATGATTATATGTATCTGCTATGGATTGTTTGCGTTTACAACGCTTCTTGGGTTAGTATCCTTTGCTTCTATTGCGGGAACAAGGATTACTCAGAATAAGATCTGCACGAATCTGATACGTGCTCTGGGTGCATTGATTTTTGTGCCGATTGGAACGCTTTGCGTGTTGGCAGGGTTAGAACTTGACAATATCTGGTATGTAACCGATTTGATCAATATTGCGATGGTATTCGTAAATGCGCCGGCAATCTTAATAGGCGGGAAATATGTGTTCCGTGCATTACAAGAATACGCTGCTGATGATAGCAGGAGGTTTGCAGCAGAGGATATAGGCCTGGAAAGTGATGTATGGACAAAGGAAGCAAGAACAAAGGCAGAAAATGTGTAAAAATAAAGAGTTAAAAGGAGATTAGAATATGTCAAAAGTTATCGTATTAAGTGATGCAGAGATTGAAAAGGTATTAGATGAAAAGTCAGTAATTACAGCAGTGGAGGGTGCTTACCGGCAGAAATCGGATAACCGGGCTGCTGTCTGGCCGATGGTATTTTATGAATTTGAACCGGGAGCGGCAGATATGGATATCAAATCAGGCTGTCTTGAGGATGATAATATTTATGGTCTTAAGCTTGTCTCCCTGCATGTGAATAATAAGGAGGCAGGACTTCCGGAGCTGATGGGCACGACCCTGATCTTCAATATGAAAACAGGAGAGCCGGAAGCATTAGTAAATGCAGGATATATCACAAAGCTAAGGACCGGGGCAGCCGGGGCGATCGGTGTAAAATCTCTTGCAAGAAAAGATTCGAAAGAATTATTTGTCATCGGCATGGGGGCCATGGTTCCTTTCCAGATTGCAGCTACCTTAATCGCGATGCCGGGAATTGAAAGAGTTACGATGATCGAGCCGGTAAATCCGGAAAAGAGCGCAGGACTGGTAGACGGAATCAGAGAAATCGTTGATACTGTTATGCTAAGAAGCGGAATCAAAAGGACGGCTGTTCTTGAGGGGATTTCCAGTATGGAAGAGGGAGGCAGGAGAAGTGACGTCATCATCACAATGACTCCGTCCAGAAAACCGATGATTCAAAAGGAGTGGGTAAAGCCGGGCACTCATTTTAGCTGTGTCGGTTCAGACATGAGCGGAAAACAGGAGATTGATGGCCGTATATTTGAAAATGCGAGAGTGTTTGTAGATGATTTAGAACAGGCGGTCAATGTGGGCGAATGTGAGATTCCCATTAAAGAAGGTCTTTTTAGTAAAGAAAATATTATTGCTGAAATCGGAGACCTCTTGAACGGAAAAGTAAAGGGGCGCATAAGCGATGAGGAAATCACGATTTTTGACTCAACCGGAATTGCGCTGCAGGATCTGACTGTTGCGGCGCTGGCTCTCAGAGAGGCAAAAGAAAAAGGCATGGGTTGCGTAGTTGAAGTATAGTGAGGAGAATGTAATGAAGATTGATACTTTTAAAGTAGAACGTTGGATGAACGATTTTGAAGAAAGGGCAGTATATAACCTGGCTGAAACTTGCATCGATTCGCTGTCCTTAAAGGAACTGCTGAAACTGTGTAAAAAAGAACCTGAAGATTATCTTATGGAGTTATCGGAGACAAGGCTGGCATATAGCCACATCTTCGGCTCGCCCAAGCTTCGGGAGGGCATCAGTTCCCTGTATAAGAAGCTGGCTCCGGAAAATGTCGTTCCCACCCATGGAGCAGTGGGGGCCAATAATATGATCATTACGACGCTGATATCCAGAGAAGACAATATGGTCTGCGTACTGCCGACGTATCAGCAGCACTATTCAATCCCGGCCTCTATCGGTGCAGAAGTCAGAATCCTGAAACTGACAATGGAAAATGATTATCTCCCGAATTTGGATGAACTGCGGAGTATGGTCGATAAGAACACGAAGATGATCACGATCAATAATCCGAATAATCCGACAGGTTCTCTGATTCCGTCTGCTATGTTGAAGGAAATTGCAGAGATAGCAAGAAGCGTTGACGCATATCTGCTTTCCGATGAAGTGTATCGGAGTATTTCAGAAGACGGAAGCTATATGCCTTCGGTACTTGATGTCTATGAAAAGGGGATATCTGTAGGGAGCATGTCTAAGTCATTTTCACTGGCCGGGCTTCGCATGGGCTGGATTGCTTCAAACGATCCAGAGGTGATCGAGCAGGTAAAGGAGCGCAGAGACTATGATACGATAAGCTGCGGGGTACTGGACGATAAGCTTGCCGCACTTGCGTTAGAGAATAAAGAAGCCATCATAGAACGAAACCGGAAGATAGTATTAAAAAACCGAAAAATTCTTGATGAGTGGGTGAATGAAACTCCAGAGGTGAGATACTTAAGGCCAGTAGCCGGGACTACGGCCCTTGTATATTATGACAAGGATATTCCGTCGTATGATCTTTGTAAAAAACTGATTGAAACAAAGGGCGTATTATTTACACCGGGTTCCTGTTTTGAAATGGAGGGAGCAGTTAGGGTCGGATACGCTTTTGACTCAAAAACTCTGCGGGAAGGACTGGATAAGTTTACAGAGTTCTTAAGTCATGATAATATGATTATAAAGAAAACAGTTGCGGGGGTGTTACACTATGAAGACAGCTTATAGAGTTTTAAAGATTGTTTTATGGAGTGTAGTAACTTTCTTTGTCGGAACAAGCAGTTATCGCTGTTATGACTATTATGTACATCCTGGTTTGTATGCGGCGACATCAGCGCCATGGTATTTAAGCATTCAGATCAACGCGGTATTCACGGTCATTATAGCTGCGTCCCTTCTTATGGTCATGTGGTTTATAAAGAGGAAAATCAACTGATTAGGAGAGATAATGATAGCCATGTAAGAAATGCATATTCCTACATGGCTATTAATGCGATCAGAGTCTTCCGTTATTCTCTCTCATAAACTTATATTCTGCCACAGAGCGGTCGAAACCTTCAATGTGCGTATAGAACCATTTGATGACATTCTCTTCAACTTTTGCAACGAATGCAGGGGAAGGACCTTCTTCTTCCTGTAACATCTCGTCTAATTCAGAAATTGTCTTTTTGAATTCCTCATGCTGGGCTTTGTGCTTTTCATAACCGGGATATTCGATTTCCTTCTGCAAGTCCTCCTCGGCACCAAAATGGAAAACGGTATAATCGGACAAGTAGTCCAGAGTTTTTACCGCGGTAAGCTTTGAGTCGCTGTCCTCGCAGCTATCTAAAAGCTTATTGATACGGTCAATTAGTTCCTTGTGTTGCGAATCGATCAATTCGTTTCCTGTGATTAAATTCTCACTAAATTCAGCTCTCATAGAGAATCCCTCCTTATCTTATCGTAATATATTATATTGGCTGATGAGAAAACTTAGTTGCTTTGCGCGGTTGAGATGCATATATAAATGGATAAATAATACAGGCCATAGCAAACGCCGCGATTACATCCGTAACGGAATGCTGTTTTAAAAATACAGTGGATAGAATAATTAATATTCCTGTTATATAGACCCCCCACATGATTCCTTTATGAGCTCTCAGCTTATTGCTGTGAGCCGCCGCGATGAGTACGCCGACCGTATTGAATACATGGATGCTTGGCAGTACATTTGTAGGAGTATCTATGGTGTAGAGCCGTCTTACCAGATCCACACAGAAGTTATCTCTGGCAAAATCTGTCGGACGCAAGTTCAAACCGTTAGGAAATACAGTACATATAATAAGAAAAACAGTCATTCCGAAAATTAAAAAGGAGGAGATTCGGTAAAATCCTCTTTTGTCTGTAAAGAAGAAGTAAAATACACAAATCGCCATAAATACAAACCAAAAGTAATACGGAATGATAAAATATTCAACAAACGGTATAAAATCATCCAAAGGCGAATGAATCACAAAGTAATTCTTCTGAATATGCTCTTCCAGATAATTAAACCAGGGTAAATAGATAAATGCGTACAGAAATACCCATGCATGACTATACTTTTTTATGAATGTCTTTGTTCTGCCAATCGTTTTCATGAAATAAACACCTCTTTAAAATAGCCTGTTTGGTATAATGTATTTCTGATTCACGAAAAATTATAACATGAAAAAATTTATTCAACAAGGAGGTTCATTTAATATTAATAATTTTCACCATGTTTTTCGAAAATCTGAATATGATATCCCGACATTCCTTTTTTTAGCTCCTCGCCGGTAGTTAAAGTCCAAACAGCGATTGGAACGCGGAATATGTATTGGAGCAGCAGGACCGACAGATGCGGCAAGTCGGACAGACGGTAAGAGATAAAGTCTGGTCTTCCTAAAAAATTGCAAAAAAGATTCTGGACTAGGAATTTTAAAAACCATGCTTCCCGGGATTTCCGGGCAGTCAAGTGCTCGGCAAGCTGACCTCTCAGTATATGCGGGGCGTTAAGCCTGAACCATCGAAGTCCCATAGTATTAAAGGATTGTATCATATAATTCCCGGAATATGGTTTAAGTATACGATAGGTTTCCTCACATATTTTTAAAGAAGAAGTTGGAATTTTTAATTCGATGAGCAGTGGGACGCGGCCGTCCACGGCATTGAGGACGTCGCGAAAAAGGGGGATTCGTTCCTTAGTTCCGAGAAGGCACAAGGACTCAAGTTCGCTGTAGGATAACTCCTCTACTTTTCCGGGACAGCCGCAGAGACGTTCCAAGGTGTCATCGTGAAATACAATGAGCTGTCCGTCGCGCGTCAGATGCAGGTCCAGTTCTATGCCATATCCGCGCTGGATGGCAGCGTAGAATGCTGTCATAGAATTTTCAGGAACTTGGTGTTCCATATCGTGATATCCTCTGTGTGCAAACATAGAAGGAGAGATGTCTAGGATACGCCTTTTTTCTGTCCTTCTTGGGGAAACCATGAAAAAATAAATTAAAATAACTGCAAATATTATAATGGCAATAAACATGGCAATGTCTCCTTGCATCAGCTAATAATAAACCGTATTTTTTGTGTGCTTTGCGAAATGTTGATTTTCTGTTCTTTGGATATAGGCTCGCCGTCTGTATGGAGGGGAAGAGGAATCTCACTCTCCATCATTACAGATCTGCAGCGATAAATGTGAATGCCTGAAAACTTTGTATGCTTTCCCCAAAATGCTGTAGGGAGAAGACAGAGGATCTTAAGCTTCGGCAGTCCTTCCGCTACGATAATATCCAGAAAATCATCCGTAGGACTGGCATTCGGACAGAACATAAAGCCTCCGCCCTCGAATTTCTGATTCATAGCGGCGGCAAAATAGACTTTTTTAAATGTCACTGTTTTTTTGCCGTCCAGCGTGAGGACCATTCGTTTAGGTGTCTGAAGAAGCAGACTTGATACAGCGATGCTGACGTAGGAAAATCTCCCGAGAGAAAGCCTGTTTAAAAAGGCTTTCAGGCAGGAAGTTCCAATGCGGCAGCAGACTTCTGCGTCAAAGCCAAATCCAGAACTAACTGCAAAGAAGCGCTTGCGTGATCCATATGAAGTAGTCCCTACGCTTAAATTCGCGAAGCGGGAGGGGGAGAGAATATGTTCTAATGCAGTATGCGGGTCGGCAGATAGGTTCATTCCTCTGGCAAAATCATTGCTGGAACCAATAGGGATATACGCTAATGTCACTGCACTAAAATCAGAGATTCCGTTGATCACTTCATTGACGGTTCCGTCACCGCCCAGTACGATAAGTGTACAGCGATTATTTTCATGGAGGACTTTTTTGGTGATGCCAGTGGCATGGCTGCGGTATTTTGTCAGAAATGCCCGGTAGCTTACATTTTTCTCCTTTAAAGTTGATTCGAGGGAATTCCAGACCTTTAGTCCCAGCCCTGTTCGGGCATTTGGGTTTATGATAAAAGTATACATATCAGATATCCTTTCATATGTTACAGTATTGTAGATTTATAGAAAATATCTATAAGATGGAATGTTTATTAAAATAAGCAATTGGACAAATAAGGAAAGTAGGAGTATTATGATTATCAAAGATATTATTGTTTTAGTAATTGAGAGATTACTATGTTTCCTTCTACAAAAGTCCTTTAAGATGTGCGCTTAAGGGATTTTTTGTATTCAGAAAGCGCCGTCAAGGTAAACTTTTAAGGAGCGGCGCATATTTTCTTCAAAATCAGCCTTTCCTTGTTTCAGACACCATTCGAATACATTTCCTATGACGATCATACGAATATCCGTGGACAATGCATCAAGAGAAATCTTTGTATTGATAATACCTGCATCTATGCATTTTCGAAGATAGTTTTGTACAGTTATGATCGGATACGAGCGTTCTGTACGTATGAGAGGATTTAAGGATTGATTCTTCGGTGTATAATAATTAGACATGAATTCCACTCCCAGTTCCTCGCAGTATCGGACATAATTTATATAGACATAGATAATTGTCTCTTTTGCATCTTTTGCATCTGCCGGAAGGTCCAGCAGATCGGGATTGATGTTGGGCTGTTCTTCAATATAATAAGAAAGAAGATCATCCTTTGTCTTAAAATGATGATAAAAACTTCCGTTAGAAACACCGGCCTCTTCACAGATATTTTTAATTGACAGTTCCTCGTACCCTTTTTTGCGCAAAATATCCTTGGCTGCCTGAAATATTCTTGCTTTTGTCTCTTTGGATTTCAATTGCTGTCTGGACAATTCTTTGTCATTGTACAGTTGGTTCATGGCACGGTCTTCCCTTCAAAATTGATTGCTGTATTTTGTAAAAGTAAGTATATCATATGAAAAAAATTTTTTCAACGAAACAGAGCGAACTCTGTGTTTTATCCTATCAGTTTTTGTGTTATGATATAAAAAGCCTATTTTGTTGAAGAAAGGATGTAAGAATGGATATTAATCAAAAGATAGCAGATGAGCTTGGAGTAAAAAAATGGCAGGTAGATGCTGCAGTAAAATTGATTGATGAAGGAAATACGATTCCTTTTATAGCCAGATACCGTAAAGAGGTGACCGGGACTTTGGATGATGAACAGTTGAGAAAGCTCCATGAGAGGCTAACCTATCTTAGGAATCTGGAAGAGAAGAAAGAGCAGGTAATTGCCAGTATTGAAGAACAGGGGAAGCTGTCGGATGAGCTTAAGGCCCAGATTCAGGCGGCAGAGACTCTGGTTGTGGTTGAGGATTTGTACCGGCCGTACCGTCCCAAGAGAAGGACCCGCGCTACGATAGCAAAAGAGAAAGGGCTGGAGCCGTTGGCGGCGCTTATTATGCTTCAGAAGGCTAGACAGCCGATTCTTGAATTGGCAGAGGAATATGTGGATGAGGAAAAGGAAGTCAAGACGGCGAAAGAAGCAGTGAGCGGTGCACAGGATATCATTGCCGAGAGTATTTCAGATGAAGCGGATTATCGTATATGGATCAGAAAGATAACGGCGCAGAAAGGAAAGATTGTCTCCGTGGCAAAAGATGAAAAAGCGGAATCGGTTTATGAGATGTACTACGATTTTGAAGAACCGGTAGGAAGGCTTGTAGGGCATCGTATTCTTGCCTTGAATCGAGGGGAGAAAGAGAAATTCCTGACGGTAAAGATAGAGGCGCCGGAGGAAGATATTATTCGATACCTGGAGAAAAAGACAGTTCGTGGAGATAATGAATATACGGCTCCTATTATAAAAGAAGCGGTTGCTGATGCGTACAAGCGGTTGATAGCACCGGCAATCGAGCGTGAGATAAGAAACGACCTGACAGAGAAAGCGGAGGACGGAGCCATAGATGTATTTGGGAAGAATTTAGAGCAACTGCTTATGCAGCCTCCAATTGTGGGGCAGACAGTTCTTGGATGGGACCCTGCATTTCGTACAGGGTGTAAGCTGGCGGTTGTTGATCCTACGGGGAAGGTCATCGGAACGACAGTCATTTATCCTACAGCTCCAACAACCCCGCAGAAAATAAAGGCATCTAAGGATCTGCTCAAAAAAATTATAGAGAAGTATAATATTACGTTGATTTCTGTTGGGAATGGGACCGCTTCGAGAGAATCTGAGCAATTTATTGTAGAGCTTTTGAAAGAGATACCGCAGAAGGTTCAATATATTATTGTAAGCGAGGCTGGGGCTTCTGTGTATTCGGCCAGCAAACTGGCAAGTGAAGAATTCCCGAAGTTCGATGTGGGACAGAGAAGTGCCGCTTCCATCGCAAGGCGGCTGCAGGACCCTTTGGCGGAGCTTGTAAAGATCGATTCCAAATCTATTGGAGTGGGACAGTACCAGCATGATATGAATCAGAAAAAACTTAGCGAGGCGTTGTCGGGCGTGGTGGAAGACTGTGTGAATAAAGTTGGCGTGGATTTGAATACTGCATCAGCACCCTTGCTTTCTTATATTTCCGGGATTTCATCAGCAATTGCGAAAAATATCGTGTCCTACCGGGAGGAGAACGGACGGTTTGAAAACCGAAAAGAACTTCTTAAAGTAGCAAAGCTTGGACCGAAAGCTTATGAGCAGTGTGCAGGATTTATGCGGATTCAGTCGGGGGATAATCCGCTTGACGGCACGAGCGTTCATCCGGAGTCTTATGATGCGGCAGAAAAGCTCTTGAAAAAGCAAGGATACAAGCCGGAGGATATCAGAGGCGGAAAGCTTCTTGGCTTATCGCTCACGATCAAAGATTATAAAAAGCTTGCTGGAGAGCTGGGAATTGGCGAGATCACATTGAAAGATATCGTGAAAGAGTTGGAAAAGCCGGCCAGAGATCCCAGGGATGAGATGCCAAAGCCGATTCTCCGGACAGACGTACTGGAGATGAAGGATCTGACAGAAGGTATGATATTGAAGGGTACGGTCCGCAATGTCATTGATTTTGGGGCTTTTGTAGATATTGGTGTGCATCAGGACGGGCTGGTACATATTTCTGAGATTACGGACAAGAAGTTTATTAAGCATCCGTTGGAAGCAGTCAGTGTAGGAGATATTGTGGATGTAAAAGTAATGAGTGTGGATTTAAAGAAAAAAAGAATCCAGCTTACAATGAAGGGGATCAAATAAAGACATGGGTATGGAATTGGAGGAAAGATGAAATGAAAAAGCCTTGGCAGAAGAATCTGGAGACGGTGCTGGGAGTTCTGATCGGAAATATCGTGCTGGCATTTACGGTAGCAGCATTTATGGTTCCTCATGGAATCATCATGGGAGGTGCGACAGGTATTGGTCTTACGATCAGCCATTATCTTCCGGTTCAGCTTTCTTTGATTATCTTGGTGGTAAATGGGTGTCTGTTTCTTTTAGGAGCCGTTACTTTGGGGAAGAAGTTTGTCATTACGACAATAGCAAGTACATTTCTTTATCCGGCTTGTTTGTCAGTGATGCAGGCGATACCGGGGATTACAGAACTTACGGATAATATTATGCTTGCGACACTTTATGGCGGGGCGCTTTTGGGTCTCGGAGTCGGTATGATTGTCCGGGTGGGTTCTTCGACCGGAGGAACAGATATCCTTGCATTGGTATTTAATAAATGGTTCCACGTCAGCGTTGCACTGCTTATGTATATTGTGGATTTTACGGTACTTGGTGCGCAGATGCTCTTTTCCGATACCGAGCAGATCATGTACGGTATTCTTGCGCTAGTTATTGAGACTGCCATATTGAATCGTGTGATGCTGATGGGGCAGTCACAGATCCAGCTTTTTGTTATCTCGGATAAGCACGAAGAGATACGTGAGAGGATGATAAAGGAGCAGGATGTTGGAGTGACGATGGTGCATGTTGAGACGGGATTTGGCAAAGAGGAGCAGAAAGCGGTTCTGTGTATTATACCAAATCGGAAATTATATGCGACCAATGAGATGATCCATACCATTGACGAAAAAGCATTTATTACGATCTCGCAGATCAATGAAGTAAAAGGGCGAGGATTTACCATGGAACGGGTAGTATATACAAAAGAAGATATGGATGTGCAGGATTATAAAAAAGTATAAATGCGAGGAGAGAAAAAGTGTCTGAACGTTTTTCCAGAACGGAACTATTAATTGGGGCAGAGAATTTGAAGCGGTTAGGACGTGCCAGGATAGCAGTATTCGGAATTGGCGGAGTAGGCGGATATGTGGTGGAGGCGTTGGCAAGAAGCGGTGTGGGAACACTGGACTTGACCGATGCAGATGTTGTCAGCCTGAGTAATATCAATCGTCAGATCATTGCTACGGAAAAGACCATCGGTTGTGCGAAAGTAGATGTAGCAAGAGACCGGGCTTTAGAGATCAATCCAGATATCAATGTGAATATTCATAAAATATTTTACCTGCCGGAGACTGCGGATCGATTCGACTTTACGCTGTATGATTATGTTGTGGATGCGATTGACACGGTGACAGGAAAGATTGGGCTGATCATGCAGGCAAAGGAGGCAGGAGTTCCCGTGATCAGTTGTATGGGGGCCGGAAATAAGCTTGATGCAGCGGCGTTTCAGGTAGATGACATTTACAAGACATCCGTCTGTCCGTTAGCGAAGGTTATGAGGAAAGAACTTAGGAACCGGGGGATTAAGGACCTGAAAGTGGTATATTCGAAAGAACAGCCGGTAAAAACGGGAAACCAGACGCCTGGGAGCATTGCTTTTGTGCCGCCTGTAGCGGGATTGATCCTTGCGGGAGAAGTAGTAAAAGATCTTCTGAAAGATAATTGAAATTAACTTAAATTAATAAAGAAAAGAGCCGATATATATACAGGAGGAGGTATCAAGATATGGAATTTACAGATATCGCAATGGCAAGTATGTCAATGAGTGCAGCGAAGTTGCAGGTCAGTGCCAGCATGGCTGTAGCCAAAAGTGCAATGGAGACTCAGGAAGTTGCCGCGGCGCAGCTTCTTGAGATGCTTCCCAGCCCGCCCGGTTTAGGGCAGTTTGTTGATGTAAGGGCGTAAGAGACAGGACTGTGATTCTGATAATTTCGGAAAACAGTCCTTTTTCATTGCAGTGAACCGAGGGCATTGTAAAAAAAAGGAAAAAAAGATAGAAAAAAGTATTGACACGAAGGGGGAAAGCTGATATTATAAGTTTCGCTGCGGCGGACGCAGCAAGATTCCGGAAGGAACAGGGTAAGCGCTTTGGACAGCCGCCTGCCGGACGGAAAAGAAAATTAAAAAAGATATCAAAAAGGTATTGACAAACAAAATACGACATGATATCATATATGAGCTGTCGCTGAGACGGTGAAACAAAAAGGACCTTGATAATTAAATAATAGACAACATCCCTGAAAATTCTAAGAGAGAATTATTCAGAAGAGACATGAAGAATGTCAACCTAGAAACAGTAAAGAACGGGAAAAGGAAGCTAGTAGTTTTCTTGAACGGAATTGAACTTAAGGCCTTGGCGGAAGCTGAGGTTGAAAGGAAGCTCCCGCGATACTAGGTTCGCAGTCCTTTGCAAGGTCTGCTTACCAAGTCATCGGGGAGCGTATAAACGCTAAGGTCTGTGAGAGAGCAGACCTAAGCTTTTTATACGAGAGTTTGATCCTGGCTCAGGATGAACGCTGGCGGCGTGCTTAACACATGCAAGTCGAGCGAAGCACTTCATCTTAATTCTTCGGATGAGAGATGATTTGACTGAGCGGCGGACGGGTGAGTAACGCGTGGGCGACCTGCCTCATACAGGGGGATAACAGTTAGAAATGACTGCTAATACCGCATAAGACCACAGTACTGCATGGTACAGTGGTAAAAACTCCGGTGGTATGAGATGGGCCCGCGTCTGATTAGCTAGTTGGCGGGGTAACGGCCCACCAAGGCGACGATCAGTAGCCGACCTGAGAGGGTGACCGGCCACATTGGGACTGAGACACGGCCCAAACTCCTACGGGAGGCAGCAGTGGGGAATATTGCACAATGGGGGAAACCCTGATGCAGCGACGCCGCGTGAGCGATGAAGTATTTCGGTATGTAAAGCTCTATCAGCAGGGAAGAAAATGACGGTACC
>Ga0209064_1002709_pt1 | contig 18356 bp, 30 predicted proteins | sample Inofromicrocosms_FD_187498 | JGI IMG/M metagenome (GOLD analysis project Ga0209064, IMG submission 187498) | Mouse cecum microbial communities from Vienna, Austria - Inoculum for glucosamine and mucus D2O microcosms (SPAdes) (version 2) | ecosystem: Host-associated > Mammals > Digestive system >... | reverse complement strand
CCCAAATAGGCAGTAGCAAAATGCCACCAACCACGACAGCTAACCACGAGAGAACGTTTGTAATGTTTGTAATATCAACGAATTACAGCGGTGTCATTTTGTAAGCTAACCACGATGGCTAACCACGACAGCCCCCAAATAGGCAGTAGCAAAATGCCACCAACCACGACAGCTAACCACGAGAGAACGTTTGTAATGTTTGTAATATCAACGAATTACAGCGGTGTCATTTTGTAAGCTAACCACGATGGCTAACCACGGCGCGACCAAAATTTGCCCTCTGAAAATGACCCTTAGTAGTATATTATATATAATAATCTTAGAGATAAATAATATTATACTCTACTGGGGGAGATACGCGCACGCGAGCGCATACGCGCGATGCAGTCGGTTTTTTGTGCCAGTCAAAAAAAATCATATCAGGAAGAAAATTTTTTGATTTATGGCTTTGTCAATCCAACATAAATGACTAACTTCGCATCGTTAAAATCACTTACCAACAGGTAAGAGATACTATCGCAAATAAAGATTTTTACTAAAGACCGAAAGAAGATGAAAAATCCCCCAAAGACCCTATCCGGGGACAGCCCGGAACCCACGCCGTCTGCAACAAGCACCGACAGCCACGATGGTAGCACTCGCTAACATCATCCCAATCGGGAAGGCATAGCCTCCCATCACTTCACAGCCCAACGGCTCAAATGCAAATAAAGAAAACCTAAACGAAAGATGACCGAGAAAACATTCCTCAAAATCATGAACGGCTACATGGTCGTTCTCGCAGTCCTCATGTTTCTGTGCATGACGACGTTCTGCGTTTACCACCTGTTCGCAGGACACTTTAACCTGTTTACCCTCGCTGCCTTCGGCACGATGTGGTATCTCTCATTCAAGTTCGTCCACTGGTCTGTTGCGGACTACAAGAAAGACGCATCAAACTCCTAAACCCGAAAAGACATGGAAAGTAACAACTCACTGGTTGCGTTTGTAAGTAACGCCAGCCTCACGAAAGAGGCACAGGGCAACCTCGCTGAAAGCCTCGTTGCCCAAGTAACAGACGGCAAAGTAGATGCCGTTGCAGCATTCGTTCAGATCAAGGCTATTGCCGAAGTCTGTGAACAATTCCTAAAGAACCAAGCCGTCAGCGAAGCCGTTCAGTCGGCAGTGGTAGTCCGTGGCAAGGATGCCGCATTCGGAGGTGCAAAGGTTGGAGTCTCCAACTCTACACGCTACGACTACGCATCAAGCGGCGACCCCCAGTATCTCGACCTCATCAAGCGGAAGGAGAGCATTGCGAGCCAGTTGAAGGCCCGCGAGATGTATCTCAAAGCAATCACGGACGAGCAGACCATCGTTGATCGCGAGACCGGGGCAATCGTTACCATCGTTCCCCCTACAAAGACAGTCTCACAGTCGTTGAGAGTAACTTTCGACAAAGCATAAGAGCTGACAGATGTCAGACTCGTTCTCTGCGCCCCTCACTCGCCGGAGTAACATCCGGCGGGTGTTTTTCAGGAAACCCGCAAAACATCATCCCTTCGCAAAATGAACAAGGAAAAGACAAAGAAGGTCGTCCGCAAAGAATTTGAGATTAAGCCTCTCTCGGATGACTTTGTTATGCCTATAAAGGCAAAGAAATGTAGCATCGGCTACGACCTCACAGTGCCGCGTGATATCCGCATCCCTGCACACAGCCGAGTAAAGATCCCGATGGATTTCGCCATCAATCTCCCCAATGGCACCGAAGCCAAGATTGAGCCGCGTAGCGGTTGTTCCCTTCATGGTATGGTAGGCTACGGAGCAAAAAAGAGAAAGCTGAAATTGTTAGGCTTTATCCCGGTATGGAAGAAGTTCTACGGCCGACAGACCTTCGACGCCGATGTGATGGTCGGCAAGATAGACCCCAACTACACAGATAACGTCCATGTGCTGTTGAAGAACAACGACGTTGAGTTTACCATCAAAGCCGGAACCCGCATCGCACAGATGACGTTCTACTACACGACCTCTCCATTCTTCCGCATTGTCGAAGAACTCTCCTGTAAGAGCAGAGGCGGTGGTTTCAGCAGTTCCGGTCTATACAAGATAGAGCCTGCCCGTCAGAAGCACACCCCTGTAACAAAAGAAGATGAAGCGGTAGTCGCGGAAGCAGACATCACGTCGCCCGAACCGCAATCCGCCCCATCTGTAAATAACGAATAACGACTGGTAAGGTCTTTCATTACAACAATAGCATCATCTTTTCGACTTTAGGTTGCAACCCCATTCCATTGAACATTGCTGTTCAGTCGAATGGGGTTGCTTTGTGTGAACCATTCGCCTGTGTATTACTAATTTTGGACCAAGAACTAAAGACGAACATGAAGATAATGAAAGACAAAGTTTATCATCTCGTCGCTTGCGCCGTCATCTCCTTTGCGATAGCAAGCGTAGTAGCAAATACCTGCGCTCTTGTATTCCCCTCATGTATGGCTGGCTTCCTCGGAGGTATTGCCTGCGGTGCCGGGAAGGAGTACGGGGACAGCAATGCAAAAGGCAACTCATGGAGTTGGTCTGATATGCTGTATGACGTAATTGGTGCCGCCATCGGTTGCCTCGGCGGTCTGGTCGCACTCTTAATCTGATCAAGAATGGAACAGACCAATTATGCCGCCACCATTTTGAGCATCGTCGGAGTTACGTTGCTCGAATTTTATGAGCCACTTCTTCCGTGGCTGTTATTCGCTTTCATGCTCATTCTTTCGGACCTGCGTTTTGGCATTCTCGCATCAAAGAAGCGTGGAGAAGAAATCCGTCATAGCCGTATGTGGAGGAGAACCTTCAACAAGGCAATGGATTATGTATGCTGGGTAACTCTCGCCGGATTATGTAGCCGCTCCATCGGAGTTGTCTTCGGCATACCTGTCGTTTCGATGGGTTTGCTTATCATCATCTATGGCATCGAGATTTCGTCCTGCGTCAACAATTACTTCGTTTACAAGGGCATTAAGAAGAAATTTAATTTTTGGAAGCTCTTGAACCGCCCGGAGGTAGAGAATGCAATCGAAGAAGAAGATGTCAAATCTGAAAAGTAAAATCACATGGAAAAGAAGAAATCAAGATTTGTCATACTCATTGACAACGGGCATGGCAATGACACCAAGGGTAAAAGAAGCCCTGCCGAACCCGACTATCCCCAGGGAGGTCGTCTGCTCGAATACAAGTATGCTCGTGAGATTGCATCCGCAGTCCAAAGTCAGCTTGTGTCGCTTTGCTATGATGCCCGCCTACTCGTGCCGGAAACCAACGATGTGTCGTTGACCGAGAGAGCCCGCAGAGCCAACCTCGTCTGTGCAAAGGAAGGCTCCATGAATGTAATCCTCATTTCCATCCACTGCAATGCCGCCGGAAACGGTCAATGGCTCAACGCACGGGGATGGTCTGCATTCACGAGCCGAGGCACCACAAGAGCCGATGCCATCGCCAACTTCCTGTATGCCGAAGCTGAACGCCAGTTCGTCGGCCACCAAATCAGGAAGGACATGAGCGACGGTGATCCTGACTGGGAAGAAGGCTTCTATATTCTCCGCAAGACCGTCTGCCCGGCAGTCCTTACGGAGAACTTCTTCCAAGACAACAAGGACGATGTGGAGTATCTGCTTTCCGCAGAAGGTCGCTCCGCAATCATCGCCACCCATGTCAATGGTATCGTCAACTATATCAACGCTCAAAAGTAAGGTGCAATGAAAAAGTTCTTTTACTGGATTCTGGTAGCCTTCCTACTTGTAGCCCTCGCAGTCGAGGACTATGAGCGCAGGCACCCGGAGCCGCCCACCCAGTCCGAGGTAGTCGATTCCATCACTACCACGGAAGTCAAGCCGGACACTGCTCCTGTCCCCAGGGACAGTGTTGTGTTGCGGTATCAGTATGTAGAGATACCGTTGACACCTCCTCCCGAGGATGGCGTAGTAACGCCGAACAGCTTTGTCGTTAGAGATAGCATAACGGATGAAGTCAAGGTTGAAAAGCTCGGAAATGACAGCGTTTCAATATCCATCCCCATCACGCAGAGCCGTTACGAGACAGAGGATTACAGAGCCTATGTTAGTGGCTACAAAGCAAGATTAGATAGTATCTTTATCACATCAAGGCAAACGGTAGTAAGAATCCGCGACCCCGCTAAAAAGAAAAGATTCTCTATCGGAATACAGGCAGGCTACGGAATGACCCCGAAAGGATTTCAGCCATATCTCGGCTTAGGGGTGTCCGTCAACCTGTTCAACTTCTGAAAAGGTAAAAAAGATTGTTTATACATCTTCTTTGAATTTAAGGTTCGACGACGTGTTGCCTGTGAAGGTAGCACGTCATTGTTTTTGCCTCATTCCAACGGCATAAGTTAGCAAAAGTTAAACTTGCGATAGCTCTGAAATTTCAAGCGTAATGCTCTTAAAATAAATGAGTTATGATTTTCGCATATCATATATAATGGCTAACTTTACATCGTAAAAATAAAACATAAACCCTTAAAGATTAAGAAGATGGAAAAGCAAAACACCCTTCAATTCGTGAAAGCAAGACTCGAAAGCTCACTCGACCTTTATGGATGGAAAGAGATAGAAAGCATTCAATGTCAAACGTACATCGCCATCCTTAACGAGTGTATGGATGATGAAAGTCGCAAAGAGTTTTACAAGCATCTCGCAGACAAATATAAAAAATCGTAACCCAGTAACGATCGAAGAAGATGGAAAAGACCGAAATCCTCCAAAAGATAGAAGCTCTGAAAGCAGTGCTCAAAAATGCTGATGACCTCATCTATGAACTCCACGGGGTCGTTCTTGAAAAAGCATTTGAGTCGAGAAAGGCAATGTTTGAATGTCTGGATAAAGGCAAGGATACAGACAAAGCCGAGTATATGTCTGCTTGTCAGGAAAGTTCCTACTATGGTAACATTGTCAGCAAACTGGAGAACGCTGCATATCAGCTCTCGAAAGGAGTGATTGAGAACATAGAGAAGATAAAATAAAGTTTAACCGTATAAAAGTCAAAGAAGATGAACAAGTTTAATGCACCCTCGTATCAGAGAAAAGTCACCAACCACAAGAACCGCCGTAACGCAGTCATAGCTGCCCTCATATCCTACATTCAGGATGTTGTCAAGGAGAACGGCACCATCACCTTCCCGGAGCCGAAGAAGTTCCGTATGAGCCACGATGAAGTAGTGGCTCTCCACTGGGGCAAATGCCCGAAACCCTATCTTGAAGGCGAGACCTACGATGAAGGAGTAGTCCTCGAACTCTCAATCCCAAAAGTCTCGCGTGGCTTCCTGCCGTCTGCCTCACCTCTCTCATCTACCAATATGTCGGAACTGATGGAGGTAGCGGTAGCCATCGAAGAACTTACTCACTCTCCGGCACCTCTCGACGACCTCGCCAAAGAAGTAGAAACCCTCGGAGCAATCTTTCAGAAGGAGTCTTCGGAAATGATTGCATGGATAACCGAAGCGACCGTAGAGATGAAGGAGGTTCGCTTCTCGGAACCTCTGTCGATTCCGGCACTCTTTCCCGGAGCCCCAATCCTGGCGATTAAGTATGCACTTGCCAAAGCATCCAATGGAAGCAAGGAAAAGGTGGAGCAGGTGTGCCTGATGGTAGAATCCGAGAACAAGCTCATCGGTAAGTTTGAGAAGAAGGTACCCCTGGCTATCTGCCGGAAGAACCTCGCCGCCCTTCTGCAACTCGCAAAGGAGATGGATAAGGCAATATCAGTTGAACCAGTAGAAAAGTAAGAACTATGGCAAATAAAGAGCAATGCAAGGAATGTAAGTTCTGTTCGATGATGTCTCACGATCTTGGAGTTGGTAGGCTCCATGTATTCTGCGAATATCAGGAAAGTTCACTCACGCCCGATGGAAGCGAGTGTGATGACTTCGAGCAAAATAAGTATGAAGATTCCTGTTGGAATGCCGATGGCTCATTCAAAACTGAATGTTACTGGAAGCTCAGACAGCAGGTAACTATCGGCTCGTGCTTCATGTCAAGCTATGAGAACTCCTACGGTTTAGACCCCCATAGAGTAAGTGATTTCTTTGAAGCCTATGAGCTATTCATAGATGCGAGGATACTCGACAACCACGGAGATAAAGAATGGAACCGGAACTATGAGCCGCTGTTCGAGAAGTACGATACAGAAGCCACTCTGTTGGAGTTCTTGAACAATGACCCGGAACGCCGACTTACAAAAGAGATGTTGCGCGGTTACACATCATAGCCCGGAATTGATAACGTCGTCAACCGTTTCTCCCTGAGCTATGCAAGGTCGAGCCTTACCAATCTATCAATTATGTTAATAAGTCGCAACCTCAACGAGTAAAATATATTATCATTGTATTGTATGAATGATAAGTATTTGCTAACTTTGTAGCATCAATTAGAATCACGATGACACAGCAACGGAAAAGAATACTTGTAATCGCTCCCCATGCCGATGACGAAGTTCTCGGCTGTGGTGGCTACCTCCTTCATCAGAAACAGGAGGGAGCAGATATAACCATCGTAGTCGGCGCCATCGGCGGCATCGCCCCGAACCAGGACAAGGAAACAAGGCTCGCCGAGTTCAACGCAGTATGCGACACTCTGGGGGCGCAGCGCACGGTATTGTTTTTCGGCAAGGATGCTCTGATGGATACGATACCATCTTACGACATCATCTCGCAGCTCGACAAAATCGTAGATGCGTTTCGCCCAGATGAAATATTCATCAACTATCGCTCGCACCATCAGGACCACATGAAGATGTACGATTGTGCTCTTGCTTCATGCCGGGGGCGGGAAGGCTATTCGCCCAAGACCGTAGTGCTGTATGAGTATCCGTTCATCATAAGCAAGATGGAGAGTGTCGGCGGTGGCAATATGTTCCATGACATCACAGACTGCATTGATGAGAAAGTCGGTCTGTTCATGCTATATGGCTCACAGGTCCGCAAAGCACCATCTCCGCTTAATGAGGACGGCATACGTCAGCTTGCAAAGCTGAGAGGTATGGAATGTGGCACCGAGTATGCCGAGAAGTTCTACATTCAAAAGATGGTACGATGAAAGCAAAGAAGTATATTGTATTCGAGGCTGGAAGTAGAGCCGGACTGTCGGCAGAGATATTCTTCCGTGCGTGGCAGAAACAGAACGGCTGGGAAAATGGTAACGGAGATGTTCTGTATCTCGCAGATTCAGACCCAACCTATTGCAGTGTTCCCAGTCAAAGCGAGAATATTATCCGCATTTCCGAACAGGAGGCTGTGAACCTCATCCAATCGGGGGAAGATGTAGTAGTCTTTCCTGGTGATGAGTTGACCCGCCAGTTAAACCCGGTTGTCAGGAACGCAGTTCAGGACGATGACTATGCAAGAGTGTCGCCATTGTGGTACGACAAGGCTCATGTGAACAATGTCCTCGCAGAGTTGGTCAGCATAGATCAATGCAAAATCCGCATCCCCCTCACTTTCGGTCTGACGGACGCCTTCATTAAGCCGAACAAAGCCTCCGCAGGCTCCAAAGGACTGGAGTTGAAAGGAGACGTTTGTGTGTCGCAGATAATAGATATCCGAAGGGAGTTTGTAGCCGATATTCACTATGATGGTAACTATATCAATGTTTTCCCTCGTGAAGTCAAGCTCCGTTCCGGCTATGACAAGATGATTAGGCTGTTGCCTCCATTATCTCGCATATCAAGAGAAGTCAGAAAGTTTGTCGAATGTGTGTCCTCGCAGGTAGAGCTGTTTGCTCCCGGCATCTTTCATATTCAACTCGCCGAAGATACCAACGGGGATTTGTTCTACATCGAAGCCTCGCGCCGCATCTCAGGCACATCCCTTGTTAACCTTGCCAACGGTTTCAATCCGTTCTGCTTCATGAATAGAGTAAAGACTGATGTCATTGTTACTCGGTTTGAGGATGGCAAGTGGTTCAGATATGAAGATTTTGTCCTTGACATTGAAAATGAAATACGCTGCATAGTATGAACGAAGAAAGCACAGCCCCCATCGTAGAATGCTCCGAAAAGCCTGAACGCAGAATCGAAGTGTGCGACCTCCCCATTTCGGAGTTGAAGATCATCATGGATAATCCTCGCACCATATCCCCAAAGAAGAAGCAGGAATTACAAGAAAGCCTCGATATGCTCGGCGATTTCGGTATCATCGTCATAGACGAGAACAACGACATCATATCCGGGCACCAGCGCGTAGAGGCATTGAAGGTCCTTCGTGGGGAAGATGAGATAGTCCACTGCAAGCGTCTCATCGGCTATTCAGAGCCGGAGAAGAAGGCAATCTCCATCAAGGCTAACACTCATTCCGGAGACTGGGATTTGAGCAAGCTCGCAGACTTCACAGCCAATCTCGAAATCAACCTCGGACTTGACATCCCGACGGCTCTCGACCCTCACAACGACACGAAGATTAAGGACATGGAGCTGATTCACTATGAGAAGTATGATTATGTCCTCATCGCCTGCCGTAACGAGCTTGATTACCAAAACCTCATCCGCACCCTCGGCATTGAAGGAAAGAAGGTGGTTGTCTGCAAGACCAAGAGTGGAGAGAGGAAGATAAAGGCCCGTGCTGTATGGTACGACCAAATGAAGTGTAAGATTCAAGACGGCGACGATGTTGCCTCCATCTAACCTATGGAACAGGAAGTAACCCTCGGAATATATGTGATGTCGTATCAGCGTGCCGACAAGATAAAGACCTGGCACGTTCTGAACGATTGCACCTATGTAGTCAGAGCCTCTGAGGAACAGGAATACCGCAGAGCCGGAGTTGACAAGCTGCTCGTTATTCCCGAAGGAGGCACCTTAAAATGCGGCGATGAAGTCTGCTCATTTATGACCACATTTTGGTGGATCATTGAGAATACCCCGGAGGATGTTATCTGCATCCTCGACGATGATATATCAACCTTCAAGTATAGGCTCAATGATGCTGTTGACATCATCAAAGACCTCAAAAATGGTAAGGACATCATCGAAGATGAGATTGTCCGCATAGCACAGCTTGTGGTTGACCTCGGTCTCGGTATCGGGTGCGACCAGGCAGACGAGCGTCTGTATAACTACACGCAGGAGTTTCAGGTCAAAGGTATGGCTGGAGCAATGCGCATTATCAACAAGCCGTGTCTGAAAGCCAAGTACAACCGTCAGGACCCGGCGACCTCGGACATTGATATGCTGTATCAGGAGTTGCTTGCCAACCGCATCATCTTACAGCCGCGATATTTCCATGCCTCAACCCCAACGGTCGGCACGAACAAAGGTGGCATCGGCAAAGATTCCGTGATGATACGAAATTTTGTCCTCGCCATGAAGAATAAATGGGGACGCTACTACGACTACAATTTCAAGAAAGGACAGGCGAAAATCAACATCAACAGATGATGTAAATGTATAAGTTATAATTAGTTAATGGTCTGAAAATAAATGTTTTATGGCTTTCGCATCCCATAACTAATGATTAACTTTACAGAGTAAAACATAAAAGAAATGTCATACCTCCCTTTCACGAAAAATGGACACAATATGTTTGAGGTGTCCTCGCTCATACAGAAAGCCATAAGGCGAAAAGATATGGAGTATGCCTGTTACGCCGCACGAGAGATGATGTTCAAGTATCGCTCGTATCTGTGGAAACGGATGATAGTCGTAACGGCAGAAGATTGCTTCGACCTTGTAACAAGGCCCATCTTCATCCTCCGGCAAAGAGATGAAGAATGTGGCAACATCAACGAGACGAAGCACATATCACAGGCTGTCAATTTGCTTGTGAACACAAGGAAGAACAGAGATGCAGACTTCTTCGCCTGCAATCTGCTCAACTCCAAGAATAAGTGGAATGTCTGCCCGGACGGGGATGGCTACCTTGTTACCCGCCATGGACATGACCTAAAGACGATGGCGACTCTGTTCAAGAAAACCATCCTCAACGCAGAAGATGAGCTGTGTGGCTACATCGGTAATGAAATCCGAAACTGGTATCTCGGTCTGTTTTGGACCATTGTCAGAGATGCCGCCCGTGAGTTAGGCTACCCGTCAATCATGCGTGAGATAGATGTTCTCTGGACTATCGACATGAGTAAGCCAGTCAAAGATACAACCTTCATCTATGCCGCCAAAGCTCTGACGATATTGATGAGGGTAGCTAAAGAAGGCAATGCCGACTTCTATCAGATGTTCGATGTGCATAAGTACGTTGACATTTCGGTGTTCGACAATTACAGGAACATCCCGGAGTACACCTTCGACTGCCACACCATCAAAGGTAAGCAGAGAGGACTGACAGATGCCGATTTCATTGTGTCGGAGCAAGCCGCCCTCAATCCATTGCAAAGAGGTTGGTACGATGAACGGGACTGGGGGAGAGACCAGGAGTGTGTGAAGAATGGCTACGGCAATGATTTCTCCACTCCCAAAATCCCGAAGGATGTCCTTGATAGTGTTAACCGGGGAGTGTTCCCCACGTCGCTGTTTGATATATGATGCAATTTTTTAATGCGAAGGTGGAAGACCTTCCAACGCCCATCTACATTACAGATGTCGATGTATTCTCGCAGAATCTCTCTAATTTCGGAGATGAACTGCGCAAGGAATATGGAAATGCCCGTATAGGCTACAGCCTAAAGACCAACTACCATCAGCCGTTTTTAGATATAGTCAGAAGTCTTGGAGAAATGGCAGAGATTGTTTCTCCGATGGAGTATAACATGGCTATTGCCCGAGATTTTACCGCACGAGACATCATCTATAACGGCGTAATCCCCGATGTCTACACAAAGATGACTATTGCTCAATTTGGAGGAGTTGCAAATTTTGACAATATCGCTGAGTTGAAGCAAGCATCTGAATTTCCTGCAAATCCATTTGAACCAGTAGATGTTGGAGTCAGGCTCAACTTCGACATGAATACAGGCGTAATTAGCCGTTTCGGGGTAGATGTAGAGAATCATGAGGAAATGGCATGGTTGCTCGATCAGTCGGCTCACCCTTATCTTCGTATCAATAAGCTGCACTGCCATTATTCCGGTGCCAGAGGACTCTCGAAGTTCAGAAAACGAGTAGAAATCATGGCCCGCTTCGCCCGTATGTTCAATGCAGACACGATTGACATTGGAGGCAATATGTTCGGTGTCCTCTCGCCGGAATTTGATATGCAGTACAGGTGTATTGTTCCATCACTCTCGGAATATGCTCATGCCATAGGTTCCGAAATGAAGAAGCACTTTCCCGATGAGAGTGTCCGCTTGATTGTAGAAGGAGGCACGCCGTTTGTTACCAATGCAATGCACTTACTCACTCGGATTACGAACATCAAGACGATAAGAGGACATCAGTATGTTACAGTCGATTGTCGGAATGAAGATGTTGGCTGGACGTGCCGCTATAAGGAACCAGTCATTCAAAGTCTGTGCCATGGAGATGAGTCACACTCAACCATTTTCGGGAGTGAGTGTACCGAGACTGATATAATCAGGCGCAGTTATTATGGTCGGGTGGAGTCCGGCGGTCTTTTGCTCGTCAGAGATATCGGTGCTTACTCGTCGAACCTCGTGAATAATTTCATTAAGTATGGCTGTCAGATGTCCGTAGACCTCTCCGACTTAGTGAACCAGGAGCTTCTTGAAGTTCATTGATTCTCCAGAGATATTGTTGAGTACCATCGACCCATTCTGTCGAAGTCTGCAAAGCCCGCAAATCCGCTTATATGGCTGCTCATCGCTTTGCCCGCGATAGCTCATCCACATAAGCGGACTTGTTCTTTCATTGTATGTTATTAGTTAAAAATAGTTTATGCCAGTTCTTGCAGAGAAATTTTCATGCGCCTATGTTTTGTAATTCAAAATAATATTCGTAACTTTACAACGTATTTAAGAAACATCCCTATATGAATATCGTAGCAAAGAAGACGCTGGTAGCTTACTACACCACCCATCCACAGGCGAAGGACGCTTTGGAAGAATGGTACACGAAAACTCGGAAAAGCCACTGGACGAACTTCGCTGACATCCGTGCCACATTCAATTCGGTTGATAGTGTCGGCAATCAGCACTATGTGTTCAATATCAAGGGCAATGACTTCCGCTTGATTGTCGTAGTCCAATTTAAGCACCAATATGTGTTTATCAGGTTCGTCGGCACTCACGCAGAATATGATAAACTAAAAGATGCCTCACAGGTTTAATAAGTACAGATATGAACGATATTGAAACCATAAAGACCACAATCGAAAACGAAGCTCAGTATGATTGGGCGATGAAGCGTATCGACGAGTTGCTTCCTCATGTGCATGACGACACGCCGGACGATGATCCGAACAGCATTGAGCTGTATCTGCTGTCGAGGCTTGTTGAGGAGTATGAGGACGTGCATTATCCCATCGGGAAGCCGTCGCTTATCAGTGTGCTGAAACTGCGGATGTATGAGCTGGGACTATCGCAGGCTGCCCTTGCTAAAAAGATAGGTGTCAGTCCGTCTCGCGTCAGCGATTTCATATCCGGCAAAGCAGAGCCGACGATTCAGGTCGGTCGCAGAATCTCCACGGAGTTGAATATCGACCCGGCTATCGTTCTCGGCGTATAAGCTCAATGTGAATCACACCCAAGTGAGCGAGGGTTAATCGCTCCATCTTCTTTGACCCGCTCCCGGCAATCCTGTCGGGAGCTTTTGTTTTTGGCGTATTGTCTATATGATTGGCAGGCTAACCGCCCGTAATTTGTCTATGCCAGAATGTCCTTACCATCCCTTCACATCAAGCTCGTAAGAAGTCGCAATTTTGGTGCTGTAAGATGCGGTTTGTAAGCAAAAGTTAAATAATGATTTTGCGACAAATATAAAGCATAAAGCGTTGAAAATAAATGTTTTATGACTTTCGTATATCAATTTTATTGGCTAACTTTACAGTAGAAAATTAAAAATAACCCCTCTAAAGTCAAAGAAGATGGAAAAGAAAGTAACATCAGCCAAGATAAAGAACCTCATCTATAAGGTCGTGTCGCCGATGACCTCTCATCTCTATAGGGATGAAGACTGGTCGGGAGTTGCCTCAATACTCGCCGCTATCCGCAATGTCCTCGCCAGCCTGTCTGACAGCCTCGACCTCCGTGTTAGAGTCGAAGATGGTGGCTACCGGGAGAATGACGGCACTCACTGGAAGGAGTATCTGCTTTCGATAGTGGATGAGACCACAGAGAAGCAGATGGTAGCCGGACACCTCAATGCTCATGGTGCCGGAACCATAGATGACCCGTTTGACCGCTACGATATGACGGTAGTTCTTTATTAAGTTTCACTCTAAAAGTTTCAACCATGAGGAAAGTAGATGAGTATAGCAAGCAGGCAGATGTCAACAGCCGCAAGTCGGCACATGAGTTTCAAATTGGAGATTTCATCAATACCGCAACCGCTTGTGGTAAAGATGTCAATTTCTATGACTTCATAGATGCCCGGGAGTTCTGGCGCATGGGGAGCATCGCCCGCCTGTGCAAGATAGTCGATATTGTAGATGTTCCCGAAGATGAGGACTTCCTCACTAACTGGATGTCGAAGCCTGCTCCATCTCACTCCGGCGGTAGCCAGTCAGATGATGTGGATGAGAACAAGGCAATGTATTCCTTGACAAAGGAAGACTGTGAGACCTTCTTTGACCTCATCACAGTTTTTCGCAAGCCGTCCGGCAAATGGATTGGCGTAGATTGCCAGGGATATGACTACTGGCGATATGTTCACATGCCAGTCAACTATGGAGTATTGTTCTCCGAAGAAAGAGAAGCTGTCCTCGTAGAAATGGCTCGCATCAAAGCCGAGAAAAATGCAGAGAGGATGCAAGAGCTTGCCTCTCATCTAAAGGCATTGGAGGACCGAGAGAACGAGTTGAAGATAAAGTATCAAGGTCTGAGATTGCATCCCACGAATGGTAGTCAGATGTCGAGCAATGTACGAAAGTTCCTCGCCATCGAGTTTCCCGGAGAAAAGTTCAAGGTCAGTGCCCGCAAGTCTTACTGGGGAGATGAGTATGACGTTGAAGTGACGCTGTTTGGATGCAGCACAGAGAAGGTCAATGAAATTGCCAACCGTTGCCGAATATGGTCTGACACGATGCCAGTCGGCAGAGAGTATGACGATGGAGACGGCACTGGCAAGTATGAGCCGAGAAGGTGTCCGATGGCGATTTTCGGTAATGTTAGGAGCTACATCTCGCTCCAGTTCAAATCTGAGTGATCATGGCAGAGACGAAGACACAGAAGGCTGTCTGTTTCCTTAGAACAGGAGACCTGAAAGGTGCGCTGAAGATATTCCGCACCTTCCGGGTCGGTTTTAGTTCAGACGAGAAACGAACCATCAGTATTGCTTGCGAGTGCTTGTGTGGCAACGACAGCTTTTACTCATCCCTCGGAGTTGACTGCTGTAAGATGGTTGATGAAGCCGTCGCCATAGTGCGCTCGAAGTATCTTTGAGGCAGTAAAAGTTAGCAAAAGTTAAACTTGCGATTGCTCAGAATTTTTAAGCGTAATGCACTTAAAATAAATGAGTTATGATTTTCGCACATCATATATAATGGCTAACTTTACATCGTAAAAATAAAACATAACCCCCTAAAGCTCAAAGATATGGAAGCAATGATAGCAAACGAGATAGTTAACAATAAGTCCAACCTTATGGAAGCAACACGAGTACAGCGCAATCTCAATCTGATTGCAAGCAAGGATGAAGAATACTGCTTCATCATGAAACTCACCACGGATGGTGAAATTGAACACCTCGATACAGCCATTAAGTTCGAGGCACACGACATCTACACCCACGGGGATTATGAAGCGGTGATGAAACGCTGGGAGCACCTGGTCAACCGCATCCGAATGGCAGAAGCCAGAGAAGATGCAGAAGTCCTCTATCAGGAGGAAGGAGATAATTACCTGCGAATCGCAGTAGTCAAAGGTACAGACCTCATAGTTTATACAGCCTGTGCAAAAAAGGTAGCCAAAGCACTTGCATACTGAAACCACAACAGCCGGAGGTGCTACCCTCCGGCTGCTTCAAAATATCAAAGAAGATGAAGTCCATCACAGAAGAAGAAATCCTCAAAAGCAACCGCTTCGTAAAGTGGAGAAAGGAGAAGGCCGTCAACCCTAATGCGGCTGAGAAATTCACAGTGAGAGGTGTCCGCTATATTCCAACCAGGGAGGAGGCGATGAAGATGAATCTACGCACTCTCGGATTGTTTGTTGCAGTTGAAAGTCTCTCGATGAGGCCAGCGAAAGATGCAGTCAGAAACGCAGAATACTGGATGTCCCGTGGTAAACAGAAGATATTAGATGCTTTCTTCCCAGCTCCGAGGAAGCCAGACTTAAATGATTTATTCTGATATGGAAAAGAAGCTCATAGCAAAGAGAGGCGATCACGCCGGAGGGTGGTACCTCACAGACCCGATAAAGAAACGATGCGTCCAGTTGTATCACTCTGACTGGTGCCTGTTTGATGAAGAAGGCAACCTTGCTGTCGGCAAAGATGGTCGTCCATGCTGCTGGACCACCAAAGGCACAGCTCAATGGAACGCCGAGAACAACACCGATTGGATAGTCGGATATGCAAAGCCAATCGAATGTCCGATAAAGTTTACAGGTCTCGCAGTATAGGTCTGCTTATATGCAAATAAAGATTATGGAAAGAAAAAGCTCAAATCCGTTCATTGTCGCTTGGAACCACAAGCGATTGAAATTGTCAGACGGCTCCAATGAGAAGGAGTTCTATGACCATGATGAAGCACTTGCCTTCCTCGAATCCGAGATGAGTAAAGTCAAGTATGAGAAATCCACACCGGAGTCGAAGATGGAGTATCGACGAAAGTATGGCACTGAGCCAACGCAGGGACAGCTCCAATGCACCCGGGCAAAGCGAGGCGTTATCCTCCTGTATGGTGTCAGTTACTCATACATCATACCCTGCAACCGACATAAAGAGATAGGCTTAGAGAATAAAAGTTAAACTATGTTTAATTCCGATTTTTAAGTCTTTTGAAAGAAAAATAAAAGACGTAAGGTTTTCGCAATCAACCACTTATGACTAACTTTACAGTGTAATTAAAAAACAATCTATAAAAGTCAAAGAAGATGGAAAAGAAAGAAATGAAACTCTCGGCTCTCATTGAAACAATGCGTGGCATAGCCGCAGAAGGCAATCGGTTCGTCGTTGGTGACTCATTCCACGATGTAGTAAGAATCTCTCGTGAAGTAGAGGAAATCGAAGATGCTGACATCGAAGATGAGTACAAGGAAGGTGAATGGTTCTGGTGTCTCCGCAAGAATGGCACTGCTCTCGGCTCATTCAAAAGAACAGTAGATGAGTTTGGAGCTGAACACTCGAAAGAAGCTGTCGCCGCCTACAAGATACAGTACAAGAACCGTCGCTTCTCCATCGCTCGCGTGAAGGAGTTCGGCAACGAGTTCTTCGACTAAGAAACATCGGGGATGGGTGCAAGCCCCTCCCATCATCCCAATGCAAATAAAGATAAGAAGATGGAAAACGAAACAAGAAAATTCAGCACCCTCCAGGAGTTGCTTGATGCACTCTACTATGATACAGTCTCGGCAGAGATAATCTCGGAGAAGCGTGCCTGCTTCAAAGATGGTACCTCGTATGAGTGCTGTAACTTTGAGATTCCGGAAGCCTCCGAGCAACATTTCTGGAAGGAGATAGCAAAGGTTATATGGAGCAAGCCTACCGAAGCCAACATCAACGACCTCAAATCATCCAAAGGCTGGTGGCTTCGTCGCCTCACATGGAACGGCGAGCGCTTCGAGTATGTCGCAGGTCAGGACTACCCCTATGAGATAAGACAGATTCGCAAATTCGTAAAGGCACAGAGCAGATCATGATACAAAAAAGATACCAAGACCAGTACGACTACATCCTAAGTCGTATAAGTTCAGAAGATGAAGTCCTCACTACTCCCGAAGAAAAGCTCCGTCATTTCGTCAATAAGTTCCACCGGGAGTATGACAATGAGGAACGCCGGAAGATGTGGCCCAATCGTCAGGAACGCATAGCCCAGTACCTTCAAGGTCTGCCAAGCTGTTGTTCTGTAGCCTATGGCACATGGCACATCGGCAACATCGGAGAAGAATGGGGTATCGTAAATACGGAGAAGCAGAAGGTCCGTTTCGTTAAGAACTGGTGGAATATGTTAGCCTTCCGCATCATTCAGCTCTGTGAGCATTGTGGAATCGAGTTCCCTGACAAAGCATACAGCAAGTGATATGGAGAAGGTAGTCGAAAGAATCCCCGGCTGGGCTCTCTGTTATATCGTTAATGGCGATAGAGACAGCATCACAGATGAAGAAATTCAGATGGTAGATGATTTCTATGAGAGCTATCGCAAAGAAGGTATGGAGATACAAGGTATCTACCCGGTCCATGATGATGACGAGAACTTTGAAGCGTACTTCTCCCATTGCCCTGCCTTTGGTCTCCCTTGTGATGTTGTTGACTGCAACGTAATGTATATCATCTCTAATGACGCAAAAGCATGAGAATCGAAGTTACTCCCTGGGGCAAGCGTATCTGGATTAGGAACGCAGCAGATGAAAGCTCCTATGAGATCCGCAATGTGAGACCACTCAACGAATGGCACGTCCGGCTCCATCCCTGCATCGACGAGCTTGAAGCGAGAGAGAAGAAGATAGAGCGTAGGCTCCTCATTCTCATTCATCAGCTTGAAATTTGCATGAAAGGTATCTATGCCGAGCCTTGTGGGGTGTTCATAGAAAGGTGGGAGGTACATAATCGGCTGTCGTTCAACGAATGGTTCCACGACCAAATCCGGGAGCTGATAGAACGGATAGACAGCATTTCGGAAGAATATTGTATTCACGCAACAGAAGATGGCTATGGATGGAGTTACTGAATATGACGGAAGGTCGGCTACCTTGAATGAGCCGCATCTCGGATATGTTAACATTGTCCTCGTCAAGTATTGGCCAACCATGTATAAGTGGGAGGTCGAAATTTGCTGGTCGGGAGCGAGAATTTTCGTTTATGATGATGAATTTACGCTCGATTAAGCTGAAAATAGCCCCTCGGCACAATTTTAACATTCAAGATTGTGCATAAATGATAATAAATAATTACCTTTGCGGTAATAAAAGCAAATAAAGAATATAACCATTAAAGTAAAAAGAAGATGAACATCGACTTTTCCCAGGAGCAGTTAGTTGCGTTCTACCGCAGCACCTCCACAGACGGCAGAAAAGCTGTCAAAGAAGCCCTCGGCGAACAGTTTTCGGAAGCATTGCCCGCTACCGAGAGAGTGAAGACCTACGAAGATGCAGTCTGGG
>Ga0209064_1002702_pt1 | contig 18415 bp, 25 predicted proteins | sample Inofromicrocosms_FD_187498 | JGI IMG/M metagenome (GOLD analysis project Ga0209064, IMG submission 187498) | Mouse cecum microbial communities from Vienna, Austria - Inoculum for glucosamine and mucus D2O microcosms (SPAdes) (version 2) | ecosystem: Host-associated > Mammals > Digestive system >... | reverse complement strand
TTAACGGATAAAGAGAAGTTCTACAATGTCTGCGAAAAGTATGGTTTGCCTTACCCTAAAACTGATATTTTAAAACCAGACCTTGATTACAAGAACTATAAATCACCATTTGAATTTCCAATTGCTTTGAAGGCTGCTGATGCGGTGCAATGGCATAAGGGAAACTTTGAAGGGTATGAAAAGGCTTATATTATTAAGACACCAGAAAGATTAGCGGAAGTTCTTGAGATTATCTATGAGCATAGTCCATACAATGGCGACCTCGTTTTACAAGAATTTATTCCTGGTGATGATAGTAATATGCGGACCATCAATTGTTATGTCGATAAAGATCATAAGGTAAAGATGATGTGTCTCGGTCACCCCCTACTTGAAGATTGCAATCCAGCAAATGTTGGTAATTACGTTGCGATTATGCCAGCATATGATCAACAAATCTATGACAACATCAAGAATTTCCTTGAAAGTATTGAATTTACTGGATTTGTTAACTTTGATTTGAAATATGACCGTCGTGATGGCCAATTCAAAGTATTTGACCTCAATCCTCGTCAAGGTCGTAGTAGTTTCTTCGTTTCATTAAATGGCTATCAACTTGCTACTTTCCCAGTTGAAGATTACGTTTTTGATAGCTTAAAAGATCAAGAGACGATTTATGGAAACAAGGATGAAAGCAACTATAAGTTATGGCTGGGGGTTTCAAAAAAGACCTTCCTTCAGTATGCTAAAAATAATGAAATTAAAAAGCAGGCTGAGAAGCTTATTAAAGAAGGCCGCTATGGAACAACTTTCCATTATGACAAAGACATGAATTTCATGCGGTGGCTAATGGAACAACGGATTAATCATAACTATCAAAAGAACTTCGAAAAGTACTTTGTCGAAAAGAAATAAAAATTAGAAGGGACTGTGACATAAGTTAAGTTACTTTCATAAAAAGCAAATACGCAGTACAACAATGGCCTCTAACGTCCGGCAAAACCGAACGTTAGAGGCCTATTGTTGCTTGCGGGGGCTCCCAAAGGCTAGCTTCGCGTCGAAAAACGAAGTCACAAGTGCCTTCTGTCTCGCTCCCTTTTGACCCTTAATGTCTTTTTAATGTTATTAAATGTGAAAATAATATATTATTTATTATAAATAACTTTTCAGGTTTTATTACTAGTTGTATGATTAATAACAGTTAGATAAAGAAATTGAGGAATTATAATGAAAGCATTTCGTGAAGCAATGAGTTGGATTATTCCCATTCTAATCGGGTTAATAATCGCATTAGTAATTAAGCAGTTTTTCTTCCAAATTGTTCGGGTTGATGGACCATCCATGCAACCAAATTTACAAAATAATGAACGAGTATTTTGTTTGAAAACTGCCAAAATCCATCATGGAAGTGTCGTTGTATTTGATGCTAATGGCGTTGATCCGCAAGTATCGGTTAAGACTGATTATGTTAAGCGAGTAATTGGACTTCCTGGTGATACTGTTAGTTCTAAGAATGGAAACATTTATGTTAACGGCAAAAAGATTAATCAAGACTACATTAGCAAGAGTCAACGAACAACCGGAACTGGAAACTGGACACTGCGTAGTATCTCAGTTCAGAACAGTTGGTTAAAGAATAATGGTGCCACAAAAGTTCCGAAAGGTGAATACTTTGTTCTTGGGGATCACCGGAGCGTTTCAAACGATGGTCGTTACTGGGGATTTGTACCTAAGAGTAAAATCGATGGGGTTGTAAAAGTTCCATCATGGACTGGGACAAAGACGACTCGCGAAAATGTTAATAAAGAATGGCAGCACTTCTATGATAAGTAATAATTAGTGGGTAAAAATACGGTAAGGAAGCTTTGAGATGGATTATCAAATTAGGTTAGCAACAATAAATGATTTACCAGCGATTGTCGATATATTTAATCAAGCCATTCCGCTGCAAGTCAACGATGAGAGTACACCGATCGAAGTTGCTGATCGACGTGAATGGTTTATGCAGTTTGACAGTACCCATCCAATTTGGGTCGCAACAATGGATGACCAAGTAATCGCCTGGTGTGCTCTTGAGTATTTTTATCCCCATCCAGCCTATGATCATTCGGCACAGATAGCTATCTATATTCATGAAGATTATCGACGGCAACATCTTGGCCATGATTTATTAACATATGCGCAAAAACAAATTGAAGATCATTTAGATATAAGAACCGTAATTGCGTATGTTTATATTGAAAATCAAGCAAGCTATCATCTTTTTACCTCCTGTGGGTACAAAGAATGGGGTAAGTTACCACAAATTTCTGAAATAAATGGTCAAATGCGCTCTCTTTATATGATGGGTAGGCATTTTAATGAGTAGTAAATTTTACGAGGTTGAGCAATTTTAAGCTCTAACCTCTTTTTTATTGTTCAAATCAAGGCTTACCATTTTACATTTATGGGAAAAATGACGACAATGGTTTTGTAGGAATAACTTGAAATGCGAAAGGACGGAGAACAATGATTTTAGATGAGACAATTACGCTTAACAGTGGTGTAAAGATTCCTAAGTTTGCCTTGGGGACCTGGATGATTGATGATGACCAAGTAGCTGAAGTAGTCCGCAATGCAATTAAGATGGGATATCGGCACATCGATACAGCTCAGGCTTATGATAATGAGCGGGGAGTCGGTGAAGGTGTACGAACAGCCGGTATTGATCGGGATAAAATCTTTGTTACTTCAAAGATCGCTGCTGAACACAAAGATTATGATGTAACTAAAAAGTCGATTGACGAGACTCTTGAAAAGATGGGTCTTGATTATATCGACATGATGCTTATTCATAGTCCTCAACCATGGAAAGAAGTAAATCAATCTGATAATCGTTACCTTGAAGGAAATCTCGCTGCTTGGCGGGCCATGGAAGATGCCGTTAACGAAGGTAAGATTCGAACAATTGGCGTTTCTAATTTCAAAAAAGCCGATCTTGAAAATATTATTAAGAATAGTGATACCGTTCCTGCGGTTGATCAAGTTTTAGCTCATATTGGGCATACGCCATTCAATCTTTTATCATTTACTCATGAACATGACATTGCGGTTGAAGCATATTCACCAGTTGCTCACGGTGCTGCTTTAGACAACCCCGTAATTGAAAAGATGGCTAAAAAGTACAACGTTTCAGTCCCACAATTGTGCATTCGGTATGATTGGCAAATAGGAATGATCGTCTTACCAAAGACTACTAATCCAGAACACATGAAGGAAAACACTGAAATTGATTTTGAAATTTCTGAAGCTGATATGGACCTATTGCGGCGAGTAAAGCCATTAGACTACGGCGATTTTGATATCTACCCTGTTTACGGTGGAAAAATGTAAAATTAAATAAAAATGGTAGGTCTGTTTGAATGTAATCAGCATTCAAACAGACCTGCCATTTTTTTGAACTTAGGTTATTTTAAAACGGTTTCATTTTGGCGAAGATAGCAGTAGGATAATAACTATAAATATGAAGGAGTTAGGATTATGACCCAGACATTTATTAACGGTAAAATTTTTGTTGGTGATAATGAAACACACTTTGTTAATAGTATGGTTGTTGAAGATGGAACGGTTAAACAAATTGGTGATAATTTACCTAATGAAGGCGAAGTGATTGATCTGCAAGGACAAACAGTTTTGCCAGGATTAATTGACTGTCATACACATCCTAAATATATCGCTGATGCCCTCCATGGTGTTGCTTGTACTCCGCCAAATGTTAATAGTATCAAGGAAATGCAAGAAGCACTTCGCAATTCTCCCGCATATGGTCAAGGCGAAGATGTATGGATTGAAGGTTGGGGTTTTGATGAGACAAAATTAGCAGAACATCGGAGTCCTAACCGTGATGATCTAGATGCTGTGTCAACAACGCAACCAATCTTTATTTATCGCTCTGACTGTCATTCTTCTGTCGGCAATTCTAAAGCCTTAGAGCTTGCAGGAATTGATGAAAACACGCCTGACCCAGTCGGTGGGAAAATTGAACGATTTGCTGATGGCCGACCAACTGGTTTTATGCGGGAAGTAGCTGCCTCACAACTTCTTATTCGGGCTAAATCAGCACAGAGCTATGAGAATGACGTCGCTAATATGGTTAATAGTTCCGAACATTATCTTAAAGAAGGAATTGTGGCAATTGGTGAAATGATGGGCCGGATGAAGCCATATACTTCTTTAAAACTATACCAAGATGCAGTTAAGCAAGGGTTTGGTCCGAAAGCCTCGATCTACTACGTCTTTGATGAAATTGATCCGCAGGTTGGACTGCAACCAAACGGGGATGAAAAACTCCGCGTTGCTGGGATTAAGGTATTTATGGATGGTAGTATTTCTGGTGAAACGGCATATAATACTGATCCTTATCCATCGGGAAAAATGGGAGTTAGTTTGACTTCAGTGGAAAAACTTCAGCGCGCAGTAAAGATGGCTCATGATAATAAACTTCAATTAGCTGTGCATGCGATGGGCGATAAAGCAATTCAAACAGTGATTGATGTAACAAAAGATATGAAGCCATGGCTAACAACGATGCCATCCGTACGAATTGAACATGCCTCTTTAATGACTGATCAAATGTTTGCAGAGATTGCCAATAGTGAAATGAACTATGCGTTGGTCACACAACCAATCTTTTTCTTTGCGGAAGATGAATCCTATCGTCATTATCTTTCACCAGCCCAGTTTAAATTAGCTTACCGTGTTAAAACAATGCTAAATTCTCAAGCAATGTTAGGTTTGAGTTCGGATGCCCCATGTACGCCATGGGCAGAACCTGATAGCCCGTTTTATAGTATTTATGCGGCTGTAACGAGAAAGGCAGCTAATGGCGATGTTGTTAATGCAGAAGAAGCAATTACGGTTCCCCAAGCCATTCTTGGTTATACCCGGGATGGTGCAAAAAGTGGCGGCTTTGATGATAATGGCACGCTTGAAGTAGGAAAGGCCGCGGACTTTGTTATCTTAAATGATGATATCTTTACAGTTGCTCATAGTGAACTTAAAAATATCCACGTGAATGAAACTTGGATGGCGGGGAAGAGAGTTATGGAGTGAAGATGGTTCACGAGGCAGTTAAAAAAATAAGTTAAACAGAAAGTAGAAGTGATGCTAGGAAAAATTCTTAGCATCACTTTTTAAATTAAATTAGATTTTTGTAAAAACTCTCGTAATCCTTTCAATCCTATTTCTAACTCGTCAATTGACTTACAAGCAGATAGTGAGACGCGAAGAAAATGATCATTTAAAGAAGCATTAACCTGAAAACGATCAGAGCCAAAACAACGAATATTTATATTAGTAAGGGCTTGTTCGATCTTGGCTGTATTTTGAATGTTTTTTAGCGTTAATCGACGAAAAAACATAGCTGGTTAATTGGTTTGTGGGAGCAGTCGGAAAATATTGTTCAAAAAGGATATTAGCTTGTTTGGCAAGGGTGACTTTATTTTGAATAATTTGTTGGGCGACATGCTCTTTTATTGCTGTGGATACAATTGCTGTATTAAGTAGAAGTTGCTAATTCTGTTATGCATAAATTGCTAGTTATTCATTTTTTGTGGCTAGTTGCTCTTTCAATAACCCGATTGTTTTTTGTGTGTCTTGATAAACTTTGCGAGTAGTTTTGATTTTTACATGAGTAGAATTAGTAAAGGCCTCTTCGTCAACAAGAATTCGATTATCTTACCTTTTCATATACTTTGAACGAAAACTTTTCGACATATACTTAGTAACTGCTGGCTTCGTAACTCCTATCTCGTCAACTATTTGTTTAACGGTATATGTTTTTAACGTCATTTTCGGTAATTTCTTTTCTTACTCACATATTTACTCTTTTATTGTTAATCTAAAAGCTTATATTGTTGTTTCATTTTTGTTAAATAAGTACTTAAAACAGCATAATATTCATTTCTACTAATAGATTTCAAAATATCTAAACTTTTATTTAACAAAGTTTGTTCCTGACCCTTACTACTTATGAAATCCACTAAACCAGTAAAATACATCCTTAATACCTTTTCAAAAAACATATCGCCATGAAGTTGAAATTCGTCAATTTCATCGACTAATAATCGAGCTTCATTAAATTCTGAGTGTTCTAAAAAAAGCATCAAAATATTAATTAATACTCGAAAACTTTCACTCCCATAGGATCTTAGATTCTGATATTTTTCAAGATTATGTATTACTTTTCGTTTCATAATTTTTATTAATCGTAAGTCGAAGATAAACATAGCATTATTAAATAATACAAGCTCATAATGCATCCAACTTTCACACTGTTCTAAATAATCAGTAATTATTTGCTTTGCATTTTCATCATATGGTTCTCTCTTTAACTGATTAATAGTTAAAGTAATAATGCACTTTAAATGTAACGGTTCTGTATACTCTGTAGCTTTTACATAATTATCAAATCGTTTTTTGATTTTTTCTAATTCCTTTATATTCTTTTGATGGGTTGCCACTTGAGCTTTTTTCAATAACTTTTGATATTTATCAATTTCATACTTATTTTGAATATAAATAAATTCTTCAAAGTTAATATGTAAATTGTTCATAAAGAAAAAGAAATTATCAATAGATGTATTAGTTTGTCCTGAAGCAAATCTCGAGTATGCAGATCTTGTAATTTTTTCTCCTATTACTTGTTTTATAGGAATATTCTTATTTTTTCTTATATAAGATATTGTTTTTCCCCAATCTTTTGTATCCATTTAAATTATGCCTCCTGAATGTTGCATAAAGTATACATTGGTTTCTTTTGTTTATCATAATATAACAATTCTTACTTCAAATTTTAAGATAAAAGCAATTATTAACTAGGAAGTATTTATCCAATGCTATTATAGTTGCTCTTATTATAAAACTAAACTGATAATTCAATAAAGTTCTAGGAGATAGCATGAAAGAAACAATAAAAGTTAACAACCTAACAAAAAAATTCAATAATGATTTAGCCTTAAATAAGCTTAATTTCTCAGTTCACACTGGTGAAATTTTTGGCTTTCTAGGACCTTCAGGAGCAGGAAAAACAACAACGATAAAAATTCTCACAGGACAATTATCACATGATGGCGGAGACATTACTATCTTAGGTCAAACGCCAAATACTTTTCAAAAAATTGCAAATCAAGTTGGTGTCGTCAGTGATACAAGTGGATTTTATGAAAAGCTAAGTATTTATGATAATCTTCTTGCCTACTGCAAACTTTTTAGTGTTACACGCACCCGACTTAATACTTTACTTAAACAGGTTAATCTATACAATCAACGAAAAACAATCGTGGAAAAAGCATCAACTGGTATGAAACAACGATTTTTATTAGTCCGTGCAATTATCCATCAACCTAAATTATTATTCTTAGATGAACCAACATCTGGCTTAGACCCAACTACAACAAAAAAAATCCATGAATTATTAACTAATCTCAAAAAATCAGGTACCACTATATTCCTAACAACACATAACATGTATGAAGCAACATTATTATGTGACCACCTTGTCTTATTAAATAACGGTAAAGTAGTTGAACAAGGAACCCCTAAAAATTTAATTACTAAATATAATTCAGAAAAGAAAGTTACTTTAACCTATAAGAATGGAACAAATGAAATAATTCCATTTATTAAATTGAAGACAGTTGATGATTTTTCAAAAATTGAAACTATCCACTCATGTGAACCATCTCTAAATGATATCTTTGTTACTTTAACTGGAGGTGAATTAAATGATTAAACGAATGTCAGCTTTAATCTGGTTGCGCTTCAAACTATTCACTGTTAATAAAGCTATATTATTTGAAATAATATCACCATTTATTTTTACTTATTTTTATAAATACTTATACAGTCTACAAAACATCAGTACACAAAACAGTGAACTTTTAGGATTCTTAATACCATTTTCATTATCAATTGGTATCGGTATTCCAATTATTGCTATTTTATCTGAAGAACGAGAAAAGAATAGTTTTTCTGCATTAATGTTAAGTGGTGTTCGTTATTTTGAATACTTGGTTTCTCTTATTATAGTTAGTTTATTTTTTTCTTTGTTTATCATAACCATTATTCCTCTAATTTTAAATTCCAAAGTAAGTATTCTTAATTTTAATTACTTTTTTAGTTCTATTTTTATGGCCATCTCTGTATGTTTAATCTCCTTAATCGCCGGTTTATTAGCTAAAACTCAGGTTATGGGCCAAGTTATTAGTCTACCCGTTGTCTTTATTACGTCCTTTTTACCAATGCTAGCAACAATTAACAATACTTGTAAAGTAATTGTTAATTATAGTTTTATGAGTTTATTTTATAAATACATTCAAAGACCTAATTTTATTTTAAGTAACGATCTCAAGAGCCTTGCAATTGTACTACTCTGGATAGTATTGTTAATAACAATTAATTATTTAATTGTTCAAATTTATCGAAAGGAATTTTTAAAATTATGATTGGTATTAATTTTGTATATGAAAAAGATGAGTTCCTAAAATCATTGGACACCGATATATCTTTATCTTCTGAACTAGCAGTTGAATCATTTGATTTTGATACAAATAGTTTTGATGACTTAGCCAATTACATTGAATTTATGAATTTTGATGAATATATTTTCTTTATTTTTAGAAGAAAACACAGATTTGTTAAGATACTTTGGAGTTAATAGTGCTATTTATAGTAAAAATAAACAGAATAAGTTTCTTTTACCAATTATTCATCTAAATAGTAATGAATATGATCTTCACTTTTCAAAAGCTTATTTTTTAGAGTCCCAAGACATATTACTGCAAAATATCATTGATTTTATCCATATTGGTTTAGTATTCGCAATTATTTGTTTATTGTTTTGCAATAAGAATGCTGCAATAAGAATGCTTTCTTATTAGTGACATTAGTAACACTTGTTGCGCTGTTTTCATTGAATTACTTAATCACGAGGAGAAAAAAAGACATTAACTGAGCAAATTATTTCAATTTTAATCGCAGCAGTCGTCACGATGGCGACCCGCTTTATCCCATTCCTGATTTTTGATCAGTCAAAAGAATTATCACCTTACCTGGAAGAACTGGGGAAATTCCTTCCGGCAGCAATCATGGGAGTATTAGTAATCTATTGTTATCGGAATATTTCTTTTGCTGAGCCTAGTAAGGCATTATTAGAAATCGTTGCCGGCTTAGTAACATTATTTATTCAACTTTGGAAAAGAAATATGCCACTATCGATCTTGGTCGGAACTGGCTTTTATATGGTGATGATGAATTTGTTTTAATGAAGCTATAAAGCTAAATTATGATTCGTGTAAATTAAGAGTCATAGTTTAGCTTTTTTAGTTATGATATTCTTGGATAAAAAGGGGCGAGCTAAAATGACAGCATTAACTGAAAATATGTTTGCAATCTTTGACCAGCCGGAGTTTTCCTTTAAGAAGATTAAAGAAAATCATTCACCAGACGAGGTTGCAGAATTAAAAGAGAAGTTTAAAGCAGTTTGGCAAGTGTGGAAGAGGGTAAATCAAACCGTCGCCAGTCAATTACCAACGGATCAATTTGCAAAGGTTCACGTTGAGAGTTGGACGAATGGTTGGAACCTTCGTGACCATTACTGGGCCTCTTATCGCTTAACATCGTTGGCAGACTATAATCCCTGTATTGGAGTGATGCTTGATAAAAAGCAGTTACAGGTCTACCTAATGTTTCAACACTATAAGAGTGAACAACGACAAGGTACGCCGGATGAATACAATCAATTACTGGATAAAATACCGGAATGGGCTAATGATATTGAGGCCACACACTGGTATCTTTGGGATAAGGATGAGATGGAATTTTCTGATCATATGTCACTGACTAAATATCTAAATAGTCGGGATGTTCAGCAACAATTTAATACTGAGGCCCGACAAACAAGTTTCTTACTTGGAAAGTTTGCATTTCGTGGAAAAGACAGTGTCAATGATATGGAAGAATATATCGGTTCAGTTATTAAGCAACTTACCCCACTATATGAAGAATTGAAGTGAAGATGTAACGGGGATGTTAAGTAGAAAAAATATTGAGGTGTTTTAGATGAAAGAGAATTTCCAACAATTACAACAAGATATTAAACATGATCGTCAAATGATTGAATCATCATTTGAGAACAATAAGTTGCTTACCCCTAAAGAGATGAAAGAATGCTTTGGTAAGTATGGCTGGGGAAAACATAAAAATTAAGTATAAGCTGAATGAAATAATTGGTTTGTAGCATAAAAGGCACCAGAAGCTAGTCACAACTTCTGGTGCCTTTTTTTGTTCACCTATTTCCTGATTAGGATCCCCATGTCCCCGCACAGCAAGATACTTCATCGCCGGTACACTGATTAGGCTAGGACTCTTTTCGGGGACATATAATTCTTTCTGCTCTTTTCTGAAATTATAAGCCATCTTGCCACTTCCTATGTTTTTATTCTAGCTCAACTTTTTTAATGTTGCCTAGCGCAGTGAGATCGGTAAAGACGTTTTCTGATTTGAAGCCAGATCTTAATTCACCATAAAGTTGACAGGAGATTTTTCCGTCTCCGTAATCATAGATCGAGTATTTGAGCGGAACTTCAAAATATTTTTTGTTTAACTGATTAATAAGTGCATGCAAATCATCAGTATTTCCTTCTAATTGAATAAAGCAGGAGAATCCTTTACCTTGTCTAAGTGCAAACTGATCTAGATATTTTCCAATAACTTCTGCTAAAAGAACGCAACAGGTACCAATAATCCCAATACTGTATAAACCACTACCATAGGCAAGACCGATTGCGCCGGTAACCCAAATTCCAGCTGCCGTAGTTAAACCATCGATTATTTCATCGTGACGATTAATGATTGTCCCAGCGCCTAAAAAACCAATCCCGCTAACAACTTGAGCGGCAATCCGTGATGGGTCAACGTTCCAATTGCTATGGGTAATTTTCATTAAATCGAAAAATCCGTATTTTGAAATGATCATGACCATTGCCGACCCCACAGCAATTAGGGCATGCGTCCGAATTCCAGCCATTTTAGCCTTACTTTTTCGCTCAAACCCAATGATTCCACCACATAAGGCAGCCATGAGCATTCGTAAACACCAGTCAAGCCTAAGCAACGATTACCCCTCCTTTACCAAAAATCAATTATTATCAATTTTATTAGCCTAACTGTACTATATCGCGTTTAGATGTTTAAAGCCAAAAAGAAAGCTGAAAGAAATAACATTTTCTCTCAGCCTTTAACTATTATTCATATACAGAACGCTTTAACACACCGACAAACGGAAGATTCCGGTAAAGGCCATTAAAGTCTAGGCCATATCCGACAATAAATTCGTTTGGAACTTTAAAACCAACGTAATCGGCTTCAACATCAACTTCACGACGGTCCGGCTTATCGAGTAAGGAACAAATCTCAATACTCTTAGCTCCACGATCAGCGAAAAGATCAGCGAGATACTTTAATGTATGACCAGTATCAATAATGTCTTCCATAATAATAACTGGTCGCCCCTTAATATCGTGGGAAAGATCTTGAATTAATTTAACTTTTCCAGTAGATTCTGAACTTTCTTCGTAACTAGAGACGTCGACATAATCAACGTTTAACTTGAAATTAAGGCGCTTCATCATTTCGCTAGTGAAAATCATTGCCCCTGTCATTACGGAAACTAAAACTGGAAATTCATCTTGATATTTTTCAGTAAGTGTATTGGCAAGTTCATCTAAGCGTTGATTGACTTGATCTTGAGTATATAAAACTTTTTCGACATCGTTATTCATTCTAGCTCTCCCTTGATAATGTTCGTTATTTACGAACTATTTTTGCGATTTTTATTTATTGACGTTAGAATTTTAACATAAATCGAATGAATTTAAAGTGTTTTAGCAAGAAAAATCAGATTTTTGTTCTGCTTTGTAAGATGAGGCATAAAATTTGTATAATACAGGTAGATATTTTTTGAAAACGGATGCCTGGAAGGGATACTTATAATTATGAAAAAAGTTAACTTATATATTTTTTTGACGCTTTGTTCCTTTGCTATCTTCTTATTGACTACACCATCAAAGATAAAGGCAGAAGTAGTTGACAAGCAAACGCAACATCAACTTCAAGATTATATGAAGGATCATCATATTAATGGGGTGATGCTAGTTAATGGCAAAGATGGGAAGCCGGTTGCTATTGAGAATAATGAAACCACGAATAAGGATCAAATCGTAAAGGCAGATCGACTATTTCCCACGGCATCACTTCAAAAGATTGTAACGGGAACCGCTGTTTATCAATTAAAGCAAAAAAAGCAATTAGATTGGAACACTTCGCTGAGTAAGTATTACCCGCAGATTGATGGTAGTAAAGATATTACGATTCGGGAATTAATGAACCATACTAGTGGCTTGATTAATAATGATCGTCCATTTGAACCACTTAGAGGCCAAAAAGCCCAAATTGCTTATATGCTTAAACATCTCAAGTATGATCATACGCATACATGGGATTATCAAGATGTTGATTATGAAATCTTGGCAGCCATTATTAGTAAGCAAACGCATCAAAGCTATAATACCTATATTCGAAAAAACTTTGCTAAACCGCTCCATCTTCACCAAATTAAAGATTTTTCTGAGGTTTCAAAAAAGGAAATCCCACAACCTATGGATCCAACAGTTGATTGGCACCGGGTAACTGTAACGACCTCCTCAGACTTTGGAGCAGGGAACCTATTTATATCGCCAAATGATTACTGGAAGTTTGTATATAATGAGGTGCTGAAAGATCCAAAAATGATTAATGAATACTACCAACAGGCGCAGCATCAAGAAGTTGCCTATTTTGGTGGAGTCTACTTTGATGGGGACGTTATTCGCGCAAATGGGAGTATTCCTGGATATAACAGTTGCTTTGTCGCTGATTACAAGACAAAACGAATGATTATGCTGTTCTCTAATAATATCGATTATCTAAAATTAAAGGCAACGTCGGATGATATTCTCCATAATTATATGGAATAACGATGAATGCCTTATGAGTAAACAAATGAGTTTTGCTCAGAAGGCATTTTTTTAGATATTAGTATAATTTTACGGGTTGCTTGCTAAGGCTAAAATCCGCTGCTTAATCTTATCGCAGACTTGCCGGAAAATTAGCAGCTGCTGCTCAGGAGTTCCGGTGGCTTGTGCTGGATCTGGCAAGGGCCAATGAATACTGCGCGTTTGGGGAGCGGTGACGGGGCAATGGTCTTTAGCATCACCGCATAAGGTAACAATTAAATCGGCAGCCTGAAAGTAATGAGGGTTAATCGTTTTAGAATGTTGGTGCCTAATATCGACATTATCTTCTGCCATTGCTTTAATTGCCAGGGGGTTAACGCCATGAGCTTCAAGACCAGCACTTTGGATTTCGTACTTGTCTTTTAGAAAAATTCTTGCATAGCCTTCCGCCATTTGACTGCGACAAGAATTGCCAGTACATAAGAAATAAATTTTATTCATTTTAGTAATATCTCCTGGGATAAAATTAGGATCAAGTAGGCTGAGGGACTAGAGAGAAGCAGAATTATTGATATAATAACACGAAAAAGTTAGGAATTTAAGTTCATGAAAATGGAGAATTTAAGTTGAAAACTAGTAAAAGTGAACACGAGCTTAAAATAGACTTATATATTGCTTGTTACTTATTCCTAATAGGTACGTTATGTCACAATGTAATTTCCTGACGGGGGATCACCTTATTTCTGAAGGTGGCTCTGTTTTTTACTTGAACTTATTTGCTATTAGTGAGAACTTTACAAGACAAAAAAACTCCCCCCAAAAAAAGAGGGAGCTAATCGCGATAAGTAATCGACTGGTGGTTACAAATCAATAATTTCTGGTTCAAAATCAATCTGCTTAAGAAATTTGAACAGGTCATCTGTCTTAATAAAAATTGTATGAGTATTTTCATTAGGATGGAAGGTCTGAATTGGTTCGTCGACAATGTCCTTGTCAAAATACACCTTTACATTATGAGCTTCATTATTTAGCAAACCAAATGGAGAAACAATTCCTGGTTCTAAACCAAGCTGTTCTTGCAGATATTCCGGTCGAGCCATTGAAACCCTTTTAGTTCCAGTTAGGGCCATGAATTTATGAAAGTCCATTGGTTTTTTATCATCCATAATAACCATATAGAAATTCTTTTTCTTCCCTTTCAGAAACATGGTTTTAGTGCGAACACCTTCATGACCAGCGATATATGCATCAGCTTCTTCGGTGGTGTGAGCAGCAGGGTGGTTAATCACAGTATAGTCAGTTATTCCCAATTTTTTTAATGAATCCTTGACTTGCTGATAAGTTCCTAATGTCATAATTTTGCTCCTTAATTAAATTTTTTGCCATAAAACGCTTACATTGATTATAAAGCAAATTAAGCAATTAGATGAGCCAATATTTTTTCTGTAAAACTTGTTGCAATTAATACTAGGGATCGAACTTAATATTTTTATGGAAGAAATTTTAATCGAAGCTCTTGTTACTTAGTAGGAAATGTCATAATAACCATTATTATTTATAATTACAATATGTTATTATATAATCATGGGGTGATTATAATGAGTTCGAAAGTTCAAGTAAACATTGATCCAGAATTAAAACAGTCAGCGGAGAATATTATAAAAGAAATTGGTTTAACCCCAACAGCTGTAATAAATGGAATGTATAAACAAATAGTTGCCACAGGGAAAATACCTCTTAGTTTTTCTTTGACATCAAGACAAAGGGCGGAGTTGGAGTTAAGAGAAGTATCCAAGAAAATTCCAGTTCGTGAAGTTAAGACAAAAGAGGAACTTGAGGAATTTTTTAATGAGGACTAATCAAATTTATACTGCTTATGTATCTTGGGGTTCAGATGGAAAAAGGCGTCCGGTTTTGATCGTAGAAGATAAAAATAAAAATGTCTTTTGCTATAGAATAACAAGCAAATACAAAAACAAGTCTGAGAGAATTAAGAAAAATTATTTTCCTCTTATGGATTGGAAAATAGAGGGACTTGATAAGCAGTCATATATTGATGTGGGAGATATTATTAAGCTTTCAAAAGAACATGTGTCTTTTAGGCTTGTTGGAGAATTGTCAATACGTGATATTGAAGCGCTGGTAGAATTTATTCGCAATCGATATGAGATATAAAAATAAAAACGTCGCAGAAAAATTCTGTGGCGTTTTGTTTTGCAATTTGCGAGGAAATTAAAGCACAAACGCACAGAATCCTAGTGATTTACTACGATCCTATGCGTTCAAATTTCAGTTACTTAACCAAATACCGTAACCAGACCGCTCCATCATCAAAACTTGCAACATCTTTTAATTGCAAAGCGATTGGACGATTGTTTTCTGGACGACCATCAAAAAGACTTGGCTGACCAGTTCGCCCATCGGCACCAGTCCCAATTAAAATACTGAAGGAATACGTTTAACTTGTATATCAGGATCAGCAATAAAAGGATAAATTACATCTTTTGAATCAAATAAACTAGCATCTGCTTGATATGCTTCAACATCCATTTTTAACTTTTTTGCTGCTTTTACAATCCCAAGTGCAGTAGTTCCATCAGTAGTGGTTTTTGTAAATTTTCGCAGAGTTGCTAATGAAATTTTAGAGCCGTAATTATGAAGAATCATTGCTAGTGCTGCTACTCCACAATCAGCTTCATCCACTTGATTTATATAGTGTCTTCTAAAGTTATACATAAAGTGCCTCGTTAACAAGTTAGATTTTTATATAGATTATTTAATTCTTTAGATCTGCTTCTAGAATACTTAAGATAATCATTGTTGGAAAACTTAATAAGCCGTTTTTTAGTATTAATTGTTTCAACATTTTGTAAGTTAATTAAGCTAGACTGCGAAGCTTTGAAAAATAGAGGATAGTTTTGTTCAATTGTTTTAATATCACCTGAGAATTCCCCTTGACCATTAGATGTAACAATCTTTAATTTATGAGGGAATTTTGTAGTAGAGATGTAAAGGATATTACTGAAGTTTACATTTATAATCCTTGTACCAACTTTATAACTGAATGTATTTTTTTTAATATAGTTAAATTCATTCAGGTTCCTTATAGCTAGTTCTAGGGTTTCGGTTAGCCGTCTTTGTAAATCTCGTTGGTTTGTAGTTTTAGTTATATAGTCCAACGGGTTAATTCGACGTTGAAAGGTGAGAAAAGCTAGTTCTTCATGCGTTGTAATAAAGATTATTTGTGCCTTTTCGTTAAGTGTTTTTATTTTTTGAGCTAAATCTAGACCGCCCTTTGAACTGGAATTTTCATCTAACTGAATATCTAAAAAGGCAATAATATTATTTAAATCACTATTAAACTCAAGGTAATCTAATACACTCTCTGCGTCGGTTGCAATCAAATCAATGGTCGGATGAATATCTTGTTCTTCAAGAATAATTGATGACATTTTAAGTAGTGTAGCGATATTTTTTGCTTGAGTCCTGTCATCATCGCAGACAAGTAAATGGTAGTCCATAAGTATTCCTTTCTATTCGATTGAGATGGTGAATGTAAAGTAACCATTATCAGAAGAGTAAGCAATGTATACGTTACGGTATTTGTTAGCTATTTTTTTTACAGTTGCTAATCCTAGCCCTTCATGATTAGCTTTATTTGTAATTCCTTCTTGGTGGAGTTTATTAGTGATAAGTTGATTTCGACAGGTATTTTTAATTTCAAATTCTAACTTGTTAGGGGCACTTTGATACAGCATTGAATTGATTTCGACAGTATTTATTCCTGAGTGTCTTAAGTTTACGCATTCTTCGAGGGCGTTATCGTAAGCAATCCCAATTATTCGAATTAAATCAAATAGATCTATATTAGGAAGACTTGTAATTTCAGTTAAACACTCAAAATGATAATTAATATCTTTTTGATAAATTGAATTTAATTTATTAATAAAAATACTTCTCAAAACTTCATTGTTAATGTTTTTAGTATCTTGAAACTGCCAAAGAGCATCTTCACCAAGATTATCACGAGAATAAGCTTCTAATTTATTAAGTAAAGTTTGATTATCACCATTTAAAGCACTTAGTTTGAGACTATTTAATAAGTTTTGGTAATCGTGTTTAAATCGTCTTAACTTCGATTGATTTTCTTCTAGGTTTTGAATGAGAAATAATAAGTCTTTCTTTTCTTGAAGCTGGAGCTTTTTTTGCTGAATTTGTTTACTAATTCGGTATATAAAGACTGTAAAACTGCATTGAAGAACTAGTAAGCAAAAGATAACAATAAAGGCTGGCGTTACTTCCGTTGTTGTGAAAGTTATAAAGCCTACAATGATTAGGCTGACAAGAAGGTAAAATAAAATCCATAAATTAAGAGTTTCATTACCTTCCTGAATTTTTTAATTGGATTGTAGTAGAAAAAGAAAATTAAAATGGTTATTGAGAATATTAAATTGATTCCAAGACGTTGATTAGTTGATAGAAGGAATAATTTACCGATAACAAATGCTAAAAAAGCAATCAATATAGATGTGATAAAAGTTATTAAAAGAGCACCTAGCAATTTTTTGTTGGATGCCCTTCGTTTGTAATTTAAATATAGAAAACTGCCCTCAAAGAATGGTACTAAATACGATCCAATATAGCCTAGTCCGTTAATAAAGAACACAATAATAAATATTATGAGCAAGGGGCAGATATCATATTTTGTCGGTCTTATTTTTATAAGTAGGAAAAAGAAAATATAATCAAACAGTATTGATATTGTTGCAGCAAAAATTTGAATTGGAATAGACAATGTATAACCTCTTATAAGATTAGTGCTTTATTAATTTCTTAAGCATCCAACTGGCATAACTACTATGGTCAGTATAATTAATACCGGGTATAGCACCACCTTTAATTAAAGATAGTTGCTGAGTTGATAGTTTTTGCATAAATATATCATGTCTCCTATTGTTTTATCAGTAATTTATTTTAACAGGATGCATCAAAAAAATCATAAATAATCAAAAGTAGTTGTTTAAGGTTCAAATCCTGTAAGAAATGAGTCCGATTATTCTGTTAGTAAAAAATAATAAATGTTAAATTTTTGTTTAACTTCTCAATAAGAAAATTGCTTTCAGTTAATCTTCCTTAATTAAAAACATACTTATTATTTGCCCCTATACCATGTAATAATAGCCATAAGCACCCCATATATAATCCCAACTGTAATTGGGATTATATAACTCATGGGATTTTTTAATTCGCTAATGAGTGAAGTATGAAAGCTAAGAGCATTTGTAAGAGAATTAAGTAAATAAATAATCAGTGTCATATATATAGCTGAAGCAAAACTATTCTTTACAATATGTGTGTTATCATGAGTCACGACTCGATTAATTTTACGTTTTGCATATATAGAA
>Ga0209064_1002698_pt1 | contig 18436 bp, 15 predicted proteins | sample Inofromicrocosms_FD_187498 | JGI IMG/M metagenome (GOLD analysis project Ga0209064, IMG submission 187498) | Mouse cecum microbial communities from Vienna, Austria - Inoculum for glucosamine and mucus D2O microcosms (SPAdes) (version 2) | ecosystem: Host-associated > Mammals > Digestive system >... | reverse complement strand
GACCTATGTTTCCAGCATCCCCTGGCTGACCATCCGGACGGGGCGATGTTTGCCCAGCTCTATAAGTTCCTGGACGAGGACTTTGCCAAAAATCATCCCTACATGTTCCTCTCCACCGACGATGACGATTATATTTATCAGATATACGCAGTCTCTTACATCGAAGCCAATGATCCCCTTGAATATTTTCAGAGCAAGAAAACCGCCGCTGAAGCCATGGAGACCGCCAAGGATCTGATTGCCCGTTCCGAATGGATTTATGACGATGTTGACCTGAAGCAGGGGGACAAATTCCTGACCCTTTCCACCTGTACCTACCACTTTACCGCGGACAGAATCGCGGCGGAGTCCTACCGCTTTGTTGTAAGCGGCCGCCTGCTCCCCGCCAGCGCAAAGCTGAAACCCACCGCCAAAATAACCAAAAATCCCTCTCCAAAACTCCCTCAGGTATAATGAATCATAAAAAAACAGATAAACTGTAACATTTCCTTGCACTGAAGGGAAACTCATGCTATATTTGATACATGAACTTACCTTTATATTCTTTTATAAAACAGAATTTTATAAAAAAGGAGTCAAAAAACATGAAGCTTTTCAAGTTCAAAAAAGCGGCCGCTGTCCTTATGGCCGCTATGATGGTCTTTGCCGCGGGCTGCTCCCGCGATCCCGCGTCCGAGAGCTCTGATTCATCCTCCGTCACCACCTCGTCCAGTACCAGCAGTTCCAAAAGCTCGTCTTCTTCCAAGAAGCCGTCCTCCTCTCAGGACATGAGCAAGCCGGAGATCAAGGTGCAGGACAATGTTTCCAAGGTGAAGGACGCGCAGAAGGTCAACGCCGATGTGGGCGGCTATCTGTATATTCCCAACACAACTGTGGACGAGCCTGTTCTGAGCGCCAAAAACTATGCCACCAACCAGAAGTTCTGGGACGTCTATGATGTGGTGAACAAGCGTTTGAACTGGAAAAAGGAAATGGACAACAGCGGCGTCACCGGATGCCTGTATCTGCCCAAAGCCGCGGGTCTGGATTCCAGAGATGATCTGGCCTACAACACGGTTATCTTTGGCCACAACCCCGGACGTATGGACCCCAATGTGCGCTATGATTCCGTCACACTTGCGGACCTTCCCGACGCGATGAAGTTTGCCCAGCTGTACAAATACCTGGACGAGGATTTCGCCAAGAAAAACCCCTACATCTATTTCTCCACCGAAAACGAAAACTACATCTATCAGGTGTTTGCCGCCTACTACACGGAGGCGGAGACAACCCCCAAGTATTATTCCAGCAAGCTGGACGCCAAGGACTCCCTCACCGTCGCCAATGAGGCGGTAAAGCGCTCTTTGATGACGTACAAGGACGTTAAGCTTTCTGAGGGCGATAAGTTCTTGACCCTTTCCACCTGTACCTATGCCTTTACCGAGGGAATGACTCCGGCTCAGGCCCTTGCGGCGGCTGAAAAACATCGCTTCGTCATTATGGCCAAGCTCCTGCCTGCCAACGCCAGAGGCGACGAGACCGCCAATGTCTCCAAAAACCCCTCTCCCAAGATGCCTGAAGGCACAGAAAAGAAGTAAATCTGTCAGCTTATATTCAGGGAAGCGCTTTACAGGTGCTTCCCTGATAAAGGTTATACTCAATTGAGGTATGCGACATGTGTAAAAAAATTTTCAGCATAATTCTTTCTCTTTCCTGCGTTCTTTCTCTGGCTGCCTGCTCCGGCGGCGAGAGCAGCTCTAGCGAAAGTATGTCTTCCATTTCCAGTTCGTCTTCGTCTGTTTCTTCCAGTTCTTCCGTCTCTAGCAGTTCAGCATCCTCTTCAAGCTCGGAATCGGAAAAGCTTGATCTTTCCAAGGTTGACAATACCAAAAAGGTCACAGATGCGATCAAAATCAATGATGATGTCGGCGCATATCTGTATATCCCTGATACCAAGATAGATACGCCTCTTTTGGATTCCATGAAAAATTATGAAAAGACAAGCGATTTTCTTAAGCAGTACTATAACAGATTTGAAGAAGTTGTTGAAAACGGAGAAACAGTCAATAAGCATTTAAGTAATTTGAACTGGGCCAAAGAAGAAATCGGAGAATATACCTCCCCCAGTCCATATATGTGGGGAAAGGCCACATACACCTCCAGGGAGGAACTGTCCCCCAATCTGGCAGTCCTGGGATACAATAACGGGGTGTTGGACCCGGAAAAAAAATTTAAAGAGGCATGGGATGCCATTGACGCAATTTCGGAGACAGAAGAATATAAAAATCTGTCTTCTGCGGAGAAACGAAGCCTGTTTTTAAATAAATACGCCAAGGTTGACGATTACCCCAATGGCCCGGAATTCGCCCAGCTTTTCCACTATCGGGATGAGGATTTCGTCAAAAGCCATCCTTATATCGTCTTTTCAACCGAAAAAGACAACTTTATTTATGAAGTTTTCGCAGTTTCCTATTTAGAGGAGAATCCGGAGTTCGCATATTTCTCCAGCGGTATTTCCCATGAAAAAGCCTATAGTATGGCCAAACAGGCCATTGACCACTCCATCTGGCTGTATCCGGAGGTGGAAATTAAGGCAGATGATAAGTTCATCTCTCTGAGCACCACTCCCTACACTTACTTTGAAAACGGATACGACAACGAACGCATCCGCTTTGTCATCACCGGCCGCCTCCTCCCCGCGGACGCAGAGCTGAAGGAAACCTGCAAGGTGGAGAAAAATCCCTCTCCTGTCGCTCCAAAGCTGCCAGAAAAGAAGTAATGCCCCACCTAACCACCCTCCCCGGCGTCGCAGATGCTTGGGAGGGATGTTTTTCAGGTGATTCTTTTGTTTGATTCCATCAAAATGAGCCCATATTATCAAGGAACAGCACCAAACGGAAAGGAATGTAAAATCAATGGCTCAGCTTTCATATGAGATTCTTCCCCCTGACCGCTATGACGAATACGAAGACTTTGCCTCTTCCCACCGCTATGGCAGCTTTATGCAGTCGGTCAACTGGACCAAGGTCAAGGACAACTGGGGCCACGAGGTCCTGGTGGTGCGGGACCAGGACGGCGCCATCCGGGGCGGAGCCTTGGTGCTGCTGAAAAAGCTCCCCCTGGGGTATACCATGCTCTATTCCCCACGCGGCCCGGTCTGCGATTACCTGGATAAGGGGGTTATGCAGGTGCTGCTCTCCGGTATCCGGGAGCTGGCCCAGAAGCACAAGGGGGTTTTCTTCAAATGCGACCCCATGGTGGAAGAGACCGACCGCCCTGTCATTGATACCTTCCGCGCCCTGGGCTATCAGATCAAGGAGGGCTGTGCAGAAAGCGAGACGGTCCAGCGGCGGTATAACTACATCCTGCCGGATATCCAGGGCAAAACCCCCGATGAGGTCATCGCCTCCTTCAGCCAGAAGACCCGGTATAATATCCGCGTCGCCAAGCGGCACAATGTGGAATGCCGCGTCTGCGGCAAGGAGGGGCTGGACGATTTCGTCATGCTCTCCCGTATTACGGCGGAGCGCGACAACTTCACCGACCGTTCCAAGGAATATTACGCCAAAATGCTGGACGCGTTCAGCGAAAATATGCGGCTGTACCTGTGCTATTATGAAGGCGTGCCCCTGTCCGGGGCCATGTGCTGCCAGTACGCAGGGAAAACCAACTATATCTTCGGCGCGTCGGACAGCAAATACCGCAACGTCATGCCCAACTACCTGATGCAGTGGGAGATGATCGGCTGGGCGCTGGAGGGCGGCTGCTATATCTACGACTTTTTGGGCATCCCCGTCAACTGCGACCCCGACAGCCCCATGTACGGCGTTTACCGCTTCAAGAAGGGCTTTAACGGTCGTGCCGTGGGATATGCCGGAGAGTTTGATTATATCTTCCGCCCGGCCATGCACTGCCTGTTCACCATGGCCCAGGAGGGGCGGCGGCACTATTACGATTTCCGCCGCCGCCTGCACCGCCTCCGGGAGGAGCGCAATTCCCCGAAGAAGGCGGACAAAGCGGACAAACAGGAAAACGGCGGAAGCCAGCAGCAGGAGGGAAAATAAACGATGGAAATCCTGAAACAAGAACAGTATCCGGAGTACGAGGCCTTTGTCCGCTCCCATATAAACGGCGGGTTTACCCAGTCTCTCAACTGGACTAAGGTGAAGAACAACTGGCAGTCGGAGGTGGTGGTCTCCCGGAACAAGTGGGGGAATATCGTCGGGGGAGCGCTGATTTTGATTATGAAAATGCCGGTGGTAGGCGCTTCCATGCTCTATTGTCCCAGGGGCCCGGTCTGTGATTACCGGGATAAAGAGGTATTAAAGGACCTGCTGGACGGCGCGCTGGAGGTCGCCAAGCAGTACAATGGATATATCCTGAAATGGGACCCCTGCGTCATGGCGGACGACGAGGAGACCACCGGCATCCTGAAGGAGCTGGGGTTCTCCTTCCAGCCGGGGGCAAAGCACCACGAGACCATCCAGACCCGCCACAATTACCTGATACGCCTGCCCCAGACCGGCACCGAGGACGACCTGTTTATGACCATCGGCAGGAAATCCCGTTACTGTGTCCGGTATGCCCTGAAAAACGGGGTGGAATGCCGTGTCTGCGACAAGAAAACCGGACTGGACGATTTCTACCGCATCTATCAGGACACCGGGGCGCGGGACAGCTTTTCGGTCCGGCCCAAGGAATACCTGGAGCGGTTTCTGGATGCCTTTGGTGACGATATCCGGCTGTACGTCACCTATTTTCAGGAGGAACCCATCACCGGGGCTATCACGGTCCAGTACGCCGGAAAGACCTGCCATGTGTACGGTGCGACCTCCAACCAGCACCGGGAGCTCAACGCCAACTACCTGATGCAGTGGGAGATGATCCGCTGGGCTTTCCAGAACCATTGCCAGATTTACGATTTCCAGGGCGTCACCATCGACCCGGCGGAAGATGAGCATCTGTACGGCGTGTATATGTTCAAAAAGAGCTTTAAGAACGGGGAGCTGGTGGAGTACGCCGGAGAATTCAACTACATCATCAACCCCACCGCCTACACACTGGTGCAGAGCGCCCAAAAGGCCAAGGACACCCTGGGCAGTATTAAGAAGCGGTTCTCCGGCCAGCGCTGAACCGCCCTCTGTGGGAAAAACCTTTCGGAAAGCGCAGGAAAATGACCTTCTTTCGACACATTATAGGTAGAAACCGGCAGACGGTGAAAATCTGTAATATTGCATTCTTTTTCAACCAACGGTAAAGGAGGGCTTTTTCTTGCGTTTGCTTTTGTTGATTCTGTCGGCGGCTCTGCTGCTGGCGGGCTGCTCTTTTTCAGGGGAGGAAATCTCTGACCCTGTTTTTGTCCCCCTCAGTTCCCACTCCTCCGCCTCTGTACAGGCTGAGGAGGAACCGGTTTCCGGTCAGGCGGACAGGGCCGTCGATACGCCTTACGGCGTCACACCGCTGGAGGAGCTTCCCGCCTCCTATCCGGATGAACAGAGGGAAAAGGACGGTGTGGTCTCGGAGGTCCACGGGGTTGTTCAGTACAATGGGGATAAAATCACTGAATTTCTACAAAAGGTGGAGAATGGAAATCCGGCAATGCTGCGGGTGAGCTATGTCACCATCGAGGGGGACCCCATCTTCACCGATATTGAGTACCATCCGGAAAGCCAGTCCTTCCGCCGCCTTTACGACAACTCCAGAGACAGGTTCGGGGTATTTGAGGGCATCACCGGCCAATGGTATCCCTATCTGGAAGTATTGGTAGTGGAGTCGGAGGCGGAAACCGGCGGAACAACAGGCTTGTACCTCTGTGAAGGGGAGGACGGCGATACTGAAAACCGGATTGCCGTCTGCTCGATTCCCGCGGAAAACAGAGAGGATTGCCTGCAAATTTGGAATAACCTGAAGGAAAAATACAGCGGGGATAAGATTGGACAGTAAAGGAGCCTGCATGAAACAGCTACAGGAAAAGACCGCCGTTGTCACCGGCGCGGACCGGGAGCCGGGGAGGGGAATCGCCCAGTACCTAGCGCGGCTGGGGGTGAAGGTCATCTGCGATACAGCCGGTCAGGAGCAGATAAGGGCAGTGGTGCAGAAAGCTGCGGAGTGCTTTGGCAGCGTCGATATTCTGCTCAACGCTGCGGGATTTTTGCCGGAGTGCCCTTCCGTTCCGGCGGAGGCTGTTCGGCAGGAGGAGCTTAACACCGTGTGGATAGAGGGGCCCGCCGCAGCTCTCCTTTGGATGCAGGAGTGTTTCCCCTATATGAAGGCCCAGGGCGAGGGACGTATCATCCACCTGATTCGTTCCGGCGGGGATGTTTCCGCAGTCATGGTCCAGGGGGCTGTGCGGGCCCTCACCGGCGCGGCTGCGGTCGAGTGGGAACGGTATGGAATCTGTGTCAACTGTGTTGTTTCCTCTAAGGCAAAGGGCCTTGGCCCTGTTGCCGCGTTCCTGGGCGGGCCGGATTCCCGCTTTTACTCCGGAAAGTGTCTGGTGTCAGACGGCGGTTCCTATTCTGTCCTCCCGTAAGGGGGCCGTTTGACAAAAAAGTCAATAAAAAACGATTGTGTGAAAGGCATGGTCATGGTATAATGGAGAGAGAACGCCGGAGGACAAGCCGTCCCGGCGCTTTTGCTAGACCATTAAAACAGATGCACGGGGATGGAGGCGAGCCTCCACCCTGTCTTTTTCTGGTTCAGGGGAGGTGGGAAAATGGAATACACGGTTTCCGCCAGTGAATGGCGTAATATATTTGCGGTCCCTGTACAGGTTGTGGATAAATACATCCGGACCTGCGGGGCCCTGTCCCTGCGGGCGCTGCTCATTCTGCTGCGGCGGGGCGGTTCGGCGCAGGAGGAGGAGATTGCGGCGGAGCTGGCCACCGACGCGGCGGAGGTCCGCGACGCCCTGCGGTACTGGGTCAACGAGGGGATACTCACCGCCTCAGGACAGGCACGTCTCCAGCAGGCGGCTCCCGTCCAGTCCCCGCCGGAGCCCACGGAGACGGTTCCGGCGGCGGTCCCGCCTAAGCAGAAGGAATCCCGCCCCCGGCAGGAGCTTCCGCCCAAGGGGATGGCCTCCACCTACCGGGGCCGCCCCACAAACGAGCAGATAGCCGCCATGATGGCCAAGGACCCCAATATCGAGTTCCTGTTCCAGGCGGCGTCGGAAAAGCTGGGGAAATACCTCCAGCTCACTGACCGCAGCTCGTTGATTTATCTGTACGACTGGGCGGGGATTCCGATTGACGTTATCCTAATGGTAATACAGTACTGCTGTTCCCTGGGCAAGCGGCAGATGCGGTACATAGAGCGGGTGGCGCTGGACTGGCAGGACGCGGGAGTCAACTCCCTGGAGACGGCGGAGGAGCATATACGCGGCCTGGAGGAGCGCAATTCCTGGGCGGGGGAGGTCAAGGCGGCCTTTGGGATACGGGACCGGGAGCTGGTGGAGAAGGAGCAGGCGTATGTCAACAAGTGGTATGGGGAATACCACAGCGGAATCCAGCTGATACGGCTGGCGTATGAGCGGACCATTGAGCGGATAGGGAAGCTGAGCTTTCCCTATGTGGATTCCATATTGAAGTCCTGGCAGGAGAAGAAGATCACCACCCCCCAGGAGGCCATGCAGGAGCAGAAGCGGGAGGAACCGGCGAAGCAGTCCTCTGTCCCCGCGGCGCGGAAGGGGCAGGATGGTTTGGGGACGCCCTCCTATGATTTGGATGAAATCAACCGTCTGCTGCTGGACGCGGCCATCAACCCCCAGAAGGGGAGGGCATGATTACATATAACCGCAATGAATGAGAGAAGAAGGAGGCCCGGTCCATGTCCTTTTCCAAGGAAATATACGCGGAGGCAACCGCCCAGATGCAGCGCCGCCGCACCGAAGCCGAGCAGCAGTGTACCCTCCGCCGGGAAAAGATTCATCTGGAGGTCCCGGAGGTGGCGCAGCTGGAGCGGGAAATCTCCAATACCGGGCTGAAGGTGGCCCGGCTGGTGCTGGGGGCGGGGGAGAAGGCCCCGGCGATGATCGAACGGCTCAAGGAGTACAACCAGGGCGTCCAGCGGCGGATTGGCGAGCTGCTGGTCCAAAACGGTTTCCCGGCGGACAGCCTCCAGCCCCAGTACCAGTGCCCGGCCTGTGACGACACCGGCTTCAACGGGCCGTACCGCTGCGCCTGTTACAAGCAGCTTTTGACCCAGATTGCGCTGAAGAAGCTCAACGAGGCCTCTGCCATGTCCCTGCGGGGCTTTGAGGATTTTTCCCTTTCCTATTATCCCACCGAGGTGATTCCCGGACTGGGGGTGGACGCCCGGTTCCTCATGCAGGAGGTGTACGGCAAGTGCCGGGAGTACGCGGACAGCTTCACCCTGGAATCCCCCAGTATGCTTTTTACCGGCTCCACCGGACTGGGGAAAACCCATCTGTCCCTGGCCATCGCCAGGGAGGTAATTCAAAAGGGATACGGCGTTTTGTACGTCACCTCCCAAAACCTGTTTTCCGCCATTGAAAAGGAGCATTTCCGGCGGGAGCGGGAACCGGCGGACACCTTTGAGACAGCCAGCGAATGCGATTTCCTCATTCTGGACGACCTGGGGGCGGAGTTCCAAAGCCAGTTTATGCAGACCATGGTCTATAATCTAATCAACACGCGGATATTAAAGGGGCTTCCCTTTATCATCAGCACCAACCTGGACTTTCCCGATATTGAGAAAAGGTATACCCAGCGGCTTGTCTCCCGGCTGCTGGGTGTGTGCCGGATTTACCGCTTCTATGGGAAGGATATCAGGCATATCAAGTTTTCCCAGAGACTGACGGCCGGCAGTTCGGAGAGCTATCCCGGTCGATAGCGGGCCGAGGACATTAAAATTTGAGCCGAAAAACCGGGGCTTTCTGGTTTTTCGGCTCGATTTGTTTTTTGGAGTGGGTTGAACTGACGGTTATCCTTAGCGCCATCGCCCGGTCCGCGAAAGATGCTGTCAGCGGCTGAACGCCGCTTCCAGCCTTTCGCTGGGCAAAAAGCCCGGATGATTTCCTCTCATAAGTTTATGGAAACTGGGGTTAGGGTGCCACCGGGACGAGAAAATAAACGGGCTTTTTGATTAGTGGGTTTTAGGTGATGGTTTTACGGATTTTTTAGTTGGTGCAGGGGTGTTTCGCGCTTGCGGGCGCGACCAAAGAGCGCCGCCCTTTGGAAACCTGCCAGGAGGCTTTTGAAAAGCCCCCTGGACCCGAAACACGCTTTATGCTCTTTCCAGCTTGGCGAAATTTTGCATGATCTTCTTGGAGCCGACACGGTCAAAGGCTATTTCCACCAATGTGTCATTCCCCATGGGAATTGCGCTCAGTACCGTCCCTTCCCCGAAAATCTTGTGCTTTACCCGGTCGCCTATGGCCAGCGGCATCTGCTCAACCGCCTTATCTGCCCGCCGCGCCGCCGTCGCTATCCCGCCGGAACCCATCCCGATTCCCAGCGACCGCCCCGACTGCATCATCATCTTCCGCCGCAGGGCATGGTTGTTGTTCTCCTTTAACTGGGCCGCCGTGATGATGGTCCGGTCCTCCAGCTCCCGGTATTCCTCCGGTATCTCCAGGGCAAAACGTGACACACTGTTGCGGATGGTCTGCCCGAACAGCAGTCTCTGGGCCGCCGCCGTCATGTACAACCGCTGCTTTGCCCTGGTGATGCCCACATAGGCCAGCCGCCGCTCCTCCTCCAGCTCGCTGGAGATGAGTATCGCCTGCCGCCCCGGAAAGATGCCGTCCTCCATCCCCGCGATGAACACGTTCTCAAACTCCAGCCCCTTGGCGGAGTGCAGTGTCATCATGATTACATAGTCGCTGCTGCCGTCCAGCTGGTCCAGGTCGGTGTAGAGGGCAATCTCCTCCAAAAACTCCGCCAGGGAGGGGGTCTCCGCCTCGGCGGCGTATTTGACAATGTTGGATTTCAGCTCCTGGACGTTTTCCAGCCGGTTTTTTCCCTCCGCGCCCTGGAGCTCCAGGTACTTCTGGTATCCGCTGTCCTCCAGCAGGCGGTCGAACAGCTCCTCCAGGGGCGTTGCGTCAACCTCGTCCATCAGGTTCTGGAGGATGTCAGTAAACTCGGTGAGCACCTTGGCCTTTTTGGAAAGGGCGGGATAGCTTTCCGCGTTCTGGATGACCTCAAACAGAGTGGTCCCCAGTCCGTCCGCTATCTGCTGGGCCGCCATGATAGTGGCCTCGCCGATGCCCCGTTTGGGCTCGTTGATGATACGCCGCAGGCGGAGGTTGTCCGCCGGGTTGTTGAGCACGCTGAGATAGGCCACCATGTCCTTGACCTCTTTGCGCTCATAGAACTTGATGCCGCCCACAATCTTATAGGGGATTGCGCTGCGCAGGAGGGTCTTTTCAATGGCGTTGGACTGAGCGTTCATCCGGTACAGCACCGCGTTGTCCGAAAATTTCCCGCCCTCTCTGACGTGCTCCATAATCCTTTCCGCGATGAAGGAGGCCTCCCCCTGCTCGTCCGCGGTGCGGGTAATCTGAATCAGGGAGCCGGTGTCGTTCTGGGTCCAGAGGGTCTTTCCCTTGCGCTCCGTGTTGTGGCGGATGACCTCGTTGGCGGCGTTGAGGATATTCTGGGTACAGCGGTAGTTCTGCTCCAGCCGGATAACCTGGGCGTTGGGGAACTGCTTTTCAAAGCTGAGGATGTTGCGGATGTTGGCACCGCGGAATTTATAAATACTTTGGTCGTCGTCGCCCACCACGCAGAGGTTCTGGTACTTCTGGGCCAGCAGGCTGATGAGCTGGTACTGGGCGTCGTTGGTGTCCTGGTACTCGTCCACCATGATATAGCGCCAGCGGTTCTGGTAATGCTCCAGCACCTCCGGGAACTCCCGGAACAGCCGGACGGTCAATACAATAATATCGTCAAAGTCCACCGCATTGGCGGATTTAAGGGCGTTCTGGTACTGGAGGTACAGCTTGCCGGTGATGGTCTGGCGGTAGTCGTCCCCTGCCAGGCGGATCATTTCCTCCGGTGCTTCTCCCGTGTCTTTTGCCCGGCTGATGGCGAATAATACCTGACGGGGCGGGAACATCTTCTCGTCCAGGTTCAAGGACCGCAGGCAGTCCTTGAGCACCCGGATGGAATCGTCGGTGTCATATATGGTAAAACTGCGGGTATACCCCAGCCGCTCGATCTCCATCCGCAGGATGCGCACGCACATGGAGTGGAAGGTGGAGGCCTGGATGCCGTCCCCCTCCTCGCCAAGGGCCTCGTTCAGCCGCTCCTTGAGCTCCCCGGCCGCCTTGTTGGTAAAGGTGATTGCCAGAATGTTCCACGGGCGCACTGCTCCCTGGGAGAGATAGGCCGCTATCCTCCCCTTGTCTGTCTCCCTGTCGTCCAGGCAGTCCCGCATTGCCTGAAGGTCCCCGTCGGTGAGGCCCTCCGGCACTGACAGGCCGTAATAGCCTGTCCCATACCGAATCAGGTTGGCGATTCGGTTAATCAGAACTGTTGTCTTTCCGCTTCCGGCGCCTGCAAGGATCAGCAGAGGGCCGTTTACATGGAATACGGCCTCCGCCTGGCGGTCGTTCATCCGCGAAAACTTTTTCCGCAGAATCTGCCTCCTCAGCTCCAGAAATTGCATTGATGCTGCTTGCTCCATTTTTAATCCTCCGTCCACTCATCAAAACCTGAGCCCAACCTCAGAATTAAGGTCCTCCTCACAGCGGCAGGTATGAAGCCCCCTATTCTATAACAGGATAACAGGGCTGTCATACGCCGCTTTCACTCTAACTATCTATTATTATAGCATCTTTTTCCCTTTTCCGCACCAGTTTGAACGATAAATTCGCTGAATTTTTGTAAAGTTCAGCAGTTTGAAGCAGTTTATGCCTCTTTTTTCCAAAAGTTTGGGCGGTTTGACAATAGACAAGGGGTTTTTGCAGAAAAGCCTAGCTGAAGATTAATGCGTTAAAAAAGACCTTATGCCTACGGACATCTCAGCCGAAGAGCACCCGGTCACTCCCCTTTTGCGGATGATGAAACAGAAAACACTTGACATCTGTTCACTGCAGTGCTATAATGCAACTGTATTAATCGATTTAGTACAGTTAATACGTTGTGGAACGGAAAGGAGCGGAGATGATAATACTGGATGTACAGGACCGCCGTCCCATCTATGAGCAGCTGAAGGCGAAGATCACTGAGCTGGTGCTGATGGAGGTCTATCCGCCCCAGATGCAGCTTCCGTCGGTGCGCAGCCTGGCCAGGGAGCTGGGGGTAAATCCCAACACGGTACAGAAGGCCTATCAGGAGTTGGAGCGGGAAAAGGTCATCTACAGCGTCAGCGGGAAGGGGAGCTTTATCTCCCCCGATCCCCTGGTCCGGGAGCGCCGCCGGAGGGAGACGCTGGACCATCTGAGGGCGGCGGCGTCCCAATGCCTGAAGGCGGGGGTTGACAAGGAGGAAATCCTGCAAACCGTGGCGGACAGCCTGTCCGGCGGTGCGGGAGAGGAGGAAGCCAAATGATCCAAGCGATAGAACTGGTAAAACGGTTTGGGGAGACCATCGCCCTGCGGGCCATGAACGCCTCGGTGGAGGAGGGGTCCGTCTACGGGCTGGTGGGGACCAACGGTTCGGGGAAGTCCACCTTCCTGCGGCTGCTGGCCGGGGTGTATTACCCCGACGGGGGCAGGGTGCAGATAGGTGGAGAGGACACCTATGAAAACGAAAAGCTGAAGGACAGCCTGTTCTTTGTCCCGGACGAGCTGTATTTCTTTCCCCAGTCTACCATGGAGGACATGGCCCATTTTTATGCCGGGCAGTATTCGGGATGGGACTGGGAGTACTACAAAAAGCTGTGCGACATCTTCCCCATCGGCAATAAGGTGCGGCTCAACACCTTTTCCAAGGGGATGCAGCGCCAGGCGGCCATTCTGCTGGCCCTTTCCGCCCGGTGCAAATACCTGCTGTTGGACGAGGCCTTTGACGGCCTGGACCCGGTGATGCGGGGGGCGGTCCGGCGGCTGCTGGCCGACGAGGTGGCCGAGAGGAAGATGACCGTCATCATCAGCTCCCACAACCTGCGGGAGCTGGAGGACCTGTGCGACCATGTGGGGCTGCTGTACAACGGAAACATTCTGTTCTCCAGGGAGCTGGACGAGGTGAAGCTGGGCTTCTGCAAGGTGCAGGCGGCCTTTCAGCCGGAGCGGGAGGTCACGGAGCTGACCGGCATCCAGGTGATGCAGTACGAAAAGCGGGGGAGTCTGCTGAGCATGGTGGTGCGGGGCAACAGCCAGGAGGTGCTCAAGCGGCTGGAGGAGTTCCGGCCCGTCTTTGCGGAGGCCCTGCCCCTTACCCTGGAGGAAGTATTCATCCACGAAATGGAGGAGGTCGGCTATGACTACAACAACATTATCTTTTAGACAGCGTTTTTTTCGGCTGTACCGCTCCACCCTGAAAAGCAATCTGGGGCTGTTTTTCCTGTACACGGCAGTTACCCTGATTATGGTGCCCCTTATGTCGGGGATTGAAATGTTTACCAGGTCAGGAGGAACTACAGTGGGAGGTAGTCCCATTGCCCCCATGTTAATGTATGGGGCGGCCAATATACATGGGGACAGCACCGCCATGTACCTGAGCTTCTATGTAGTGCTTGCGCCGGTACTGACCGTCTGCGCCATACTTCGTCCCCTTCACAACCGGAGGGCCTCGGATATGTACCACGCTTTGCCAATCTCCCGCAGGGGACTTTTGGGGGTGTGGACTGCCGCCGGGTTTACCATTATGGCGGTTCCGCTGCTGCTGGGGTATCTGCTGCTCCCTCTGGCCGCTGCGGTTGTCCGCTATCCCCTCCCCATTCATCCCCTTTGGTTGGCCTGGGACTTTCTGCTGCTGATGATGACCATGTTCAGCGCAATGGCCATTGTCACGCTCTGTGCTGTCTGCACCGGGGCTACCTTTGACAGCGTTATCTTTTCCGTTCTGATAGCGGGGCTTCCCATAGCGTTTTGGTCTGTACTGGAGAATTTTATTCACGTATTTGCAGATGGTGTGAGGTATGGAGATTTCATACATGTTGACGCATTTTTGCTTGTTCCCGGAATAGCAATGTCCCAACACCTTTTTTGGTTTGATTCTGACTTGAGGGAAGGGATATGGGAAAATGTTCCTTATATCCTGCTATGGCTGTTGATTGGTTGTGTGCTGTACGCCCTGGCGTTTTACTTTGTCCGGCGCCGAAAGGGCGAAATGTCCGGAACCCTCAACCGCCTCCCCGTACTTGAGCATCTGCTCTGTGGGGCGGTGACATTGGTGTGCGGATTCTTTTTTGGGTTGATGCTGACCAATAGCCTTTCCCTCAACGTTGAAAGGGATAAATGGATTTGTCAGATACTTTTTTCGGCTATCACCGGCGCGCTGGCCTTTGCCGTTGTGGAGGCGGTTTTGAAAAGGGGCCTCCATGGGATGAAGCAATGGTTTATCCGCACCGGAGCGGTCTTTGGGATAATGGCCGCAGTAACCGGAGGGGTTATCCTGTACAGCGAAACGGTGGTGGAGGATTATCTTCCGGACCCCTCCCGGATTGAAAAAATTACGGTTTCCAGGTATAACGTCCTTTACTCCGGCTTGTCGGAGGTGAGAGAGTTTCCAACGGCAGAGGAATATCAACAGTGGCGGGAAGGAGAGGGATATAGATGGCATGGAACCTGGCTGGACGTGTGTTTGGAGGAGAATATCCGGCGGATTTCCAGTATTCACCGGCTTATTATTGAGGAGAACAATCAAAGAAGCTGGGGGTATTGGAGAAGTGATAACAGCAAGGCCAATATAGGATTGGATTTTAACTATCATATGAAAAACGGAAAGAGCGTGTCGCGGCAATATTGCACCTATGACACGGCTGCCATCGATGAGATACTCCGCCTGTACGGACAGGAGGAGATGCTTTGCCAGGCCATCCCTCTGTTTAGCCCGGATTATGAAGAACGGTGGGGCAGGCTGGCGGTGCAGGACAGCTTACAGCTGCGGGAGAAGGAGTACCCTACTCTGGGGCAGGACAGCGCAAAATTCCGCCGCCTGATTGACACCCTGCGCGCTGAATTCATTGCCACAGGGACTGAAACCTTCTGCCGGGAAACAGAGACACCCATCGCGTGGATTTTTTACAGCTATCCCGATGCGAAGGAAATGCCCTCAGACGATCTGTGCTTCATATCCGGAATCGTGCCGGTGTATGAAAGCTTTGCCAAAACTGTCGGGCTGCTGGAGGAATACGGTTATGGGGAACTGCTGGAGCCGGACCTTTCCAATGTGAAAAAGGCGGTTGTCACCAATAGTACAAGGTTTTTGAATTGCACCGCATTTAATCAAAAGCACTTCATTAACTATCAGGAAAGCCCTGAGAGTATAACAGAGGTACTCAGTACAATTTCCTCCAAACTGGAGGAATACGACGATGAATTATATATCAAAGAACTGTCTCCGGCTGAGCTGAAGAAGCTGCTGCCCCAGGTACGAATCAGCATGGACAAGGATCAGCCGTGGGAGGAAGAGAAAAAGCTCATCATCTGCACCGATGACCGGTATGTTGTCCGGTATCTGGCGGATGAATTCTGACAGTAGAATACACACCGTGGAAGACCGGCCGCAAAACGCGGCCGGTCTTTTGGTATACAAAGTATTCTTGTGTGCAGTTCAACTAATTTTTGGCTGCTTTTTTAACTAAACTTTGCCTTTCAGAGGGGAAGAAAATACAATATTATAAAAAGGCCGTATCCGTTTATACATTTCATCCATTTCCTCAGGGGATATTTGAAGTATAATAGTAGGTGCAATGTGCCTGTGCATACGATAATCGATATCAAAATACAAAGGAACGGGATGAAAATGACAGCAGTCAAGAAGCACGAGGTCCGCATGACAGAGGGAAACATCGTCCGGCATTTGGTCCGGTTCGCCTTCCCGCTGCTCATCGGCAATATTTTTCAGCAGCTTTACAACACCGTTGACACCTGGGTGGTGGGCAACTACGTCAGCAACGAGGCCTTTTCGGCGGTGGGCTCGGTGGGGCCGGTGATCAATATGCTCATCGGGTTCTTTATGGGCCTTTCCAGCGGGGCCGGGGTGGTGATTGCCCAGTACTTCGGGGCGGGACGGGAAAAGGAGGTCCACGATACCGTACATACCGCCATTGTCATGACGCTGATCCTGGCGGTGATTTTCTCGGTTTTGGGGATTAAGCTGCTGCCCTTTACCCTCAACTTTATGAAGACCCCTGCGGAGGTGATACCGGAATCCACCAGATATTTGACCATCTACTTTTCCGGGGTCATCGGGCTGATGCTCTATAACATCGGAACCGGCATCCTCAACGCGGTGGGGGATACCAAGCGGCCCTTTTATTTCCTGATGGTCTCCGCGGTGCTCAACACCATCCTGGACCTGGTGTTTGTGCTGGGGCTGCACATGGGGGTTGAGGGCGTGGCGCTGGCGACGGTGATTGCCCAGTGTACCTCCGCCACCCTGGTGATGATTACCCTGATGCGCAGCAACTCCTGCGTCAAGCTGGTGATACGGGACCTGCGGATCAGCCTGAAGATGCTCTCCAAGATTGTCAAGGTGGGGATACCGGCGGCCATTCAGATGGCGGTAACCTCCTTCTCTAACGTCTTTGTACAGTCCTATATCAACTACTTTGGCGCGGACTGTATGTCGGGCTGGACGGCGTACTCCAAAATTGACCAGTTTATCATGCTGCCCATGCAGTCCCTGGCCCTGGCCTCCACCACCTTTGTGGGGCAGAACCTGGGGGTCAACAACGTAGAGCGGGCCCAAAAGGGCATCCGCACCGCGCTGATGATTGCGATGGCCTCGGTGGTGACACTGATGGTGCCGGTGCTGATCTTTACCCCCCAGCTGGTGGCCTTTTTCAACAGCAAGCCGGAGGTGGTGGATTACGGGGTGATGCTGCTGCGGTGGTTGTCCCCCTTCTATGTGTTGTGCTGCTTCAACCAGATTTATTCCGGCGCGCTGCGGGGGTCCGGCAACGGCAAGGTGCCGATGGTGATTATGCTGCTGTCCTTTGTCTGCTTCAGGCAGGTTTACCTGTATATTATGGCGAACTTTATCCGCAACGAGATCATCCCCATTGCCATGGGGTATCCGGCGGGGTGGTTTGTGTGCAGCGCCCTGACGATGATATACTATAAGAAAGCGCATTTGGCCAACTCCAGGCTGGTGGATGACGAGTCGAAGGAAGCGGCGGCCAAGGCCTGACGGCAGCTTAATTTTGTGAAGGAGCGAGGGTGTAGCCATGAACGCCGTTATCCAGCGCGTATCCTTTCCCAAGGGGCGGCGGGTTGTCGCCGTCAGCGACATCCACGGGTGTTTGGATGTTTTCAAAGCCCTGCTGAAAAAGGTGTCCTTTTGCCCCGATGACATTCTGGTCCTGGTGGGGGATGTTCTGGAAAAGGGGACCCAAAGCCTGGAAACCATCCGCTTTCTGCTGGGGCTCTCCCAAACCCATACAGTTTACAAGGTCGTCGGAAATGTGGACATCCTCTATGAGGACATCTTTGAGGACTTTACCCGCGAAAACGGTGAAACTCTCATGAGCTATCTGCTCCGCAGGGACCGCGCCCAGGGAATTCTCCACCAGATGAGCCGGGAGATAGACTTCCCCATCAACGAAACCATGGACCTAGTCCGGTGGCGCAAGGCCCTCCTGGACCGCTTCCCCCAGGAATTAAACTTCTTGAGGGGCTGGCCCCACATCCTGGAAAGCGAAAAGCTCATCTTTGTCCACGCCGGGTTGACCGCCGCCCCCCCTGGAGGAGCAGCAGGCGTGGCAGTGCCGCAAAAACGACGATTTTATGGCCCAGGGCCTTTCCTTCCCCAAAATGGTAGTGGTGGGCCATTGGCCAGTATCCATTTACGGAAGGGACAACCTGGTGAATCAAAACCCCTGTGTCAGCCGGGAGCAGAACATCTGCTCCATCGACGGCGGCATGGCGATAAAGCACTATGGACAGCTCAACGCCCTTATCATGCAGGACGGAGACCCGGAGCAGATGTCCTTTGCCTATGAAAGTCCCTTTCCCTGGGTCACTGCCCTGGACGCCCAGGAGGAGAGCGTCGAGCCTGTCTCCATTGTCTGGGGAAGGGACCGCCAGCTTGTGGAAAAGCTGGACCATATGGGGGATTTTACCCTCTGCCGCCAGATTGCCACCGGGAGGACCCTCTGGGTTTCCGACGGGATGCTCTACATGGACGGGAAGGGGCGGCTGTGCTCCGGCGACGAGACGGACTTTCATCCCGCCGTCCGCCCTGGGGACCGCTTCCAGCTTTTGGAGGAGACCAGCCGGGGGTATCGGGTTCTGTTTCAGGGAATCCTCGGATGGTATGGGGGCAGAATTCGGCGATAAGAGGCGATTCCCGGCGTATCCTCACGAAACAGGGAGTTGTTC
>Ga0209064_1002696_pt1 | contig 18469 bp, 8 predicted proteins | sample Inofromicrocosms_FD_187498 | JGI IMG/M metagenome (GOLD analysis project Ga0209064, IMG submission 187498) | Mouse cecum microbial communities from Vienna, Austria - Inoculum for glucosamine and mucus D2O microcosms (SPAdes) (version 2) | ecosystem: Host-associated > Mammals > Digestive system >... | reverse complement strand
TGCCCGTCATCCCCGACACCTTCACGCTCGTCCCCCGCCAGACCAAGACGGAGAAGGGTTACAAGCCTGACAGCGGTGTGGCGGCGCAGATAAAGGTTATCGCCACCCTGTTCAACAGGAGCGAACAGATCATCGTGGCGACCGATGCAGGGCGTGAGGGTGAGCTTATCTTCCGATACCTCTACCATTATATCGGATGCGTCACCCCGTTTGTGCGCCTTTGGATAAGCTCGCTTACCGACAAGGCTATCCGCGAGGGATTACGCAACCTCGAAGCGGGAGACAAATACGACAACCTCTACCTTGCCGCCAAAGCGCGGAGCGAATCAGACTGGCTCGTGGGCATCAACGGCACGCAGGCACTCTCCATCGCCGCCGGACACGGCACTTACTCCGTCGGGCGGGTGCAGACACCCACGTTGGCGATGGTGTGCGCACGCTATTGGGAGAACCGCCGCTTTACCTCCGAAGCCTTCTGGCAGCTCCATATCGCAACGGACGGCTACGATGAAGGAACGGTGAAGTTTTCCTCTTCCGAAAAATGGAAAGAGAAAGAGCCTGCGACGGAACTGTATAATAAGGTGAAGTCGGCAGGCACAGCCACCGTCACGAAAGCCGAACGCAAGGAGAAGACGGAGGAAACACCGCTCCTGTACGACCTGACCACGCTCCAGAAGGAAGCCAACGCCAAGCACGGCTTCACGGCGGAACAGACGCTTGAAATCGCGCAGAAGCTCTACGAGAAGAAGCTCATCACCTATCCGCGAACCGGAAGCCGCTACATACCCGAAGACGTGTTCGCCGAAATCCCCAAGCTGCTCGCCTTCATCGGGGCTTTGCCCGAATGGAAAGGCAAGGTGCAGCCGAAATGCGTCCCGACACGCAGAAGCGTGGACGGCGGCAAGGTGACGGACCACCACGCCCTGCTCGTCACGGGCGAGAAGCCGCTGTTCCTCTCCAAAGAGGACAGCACCGTCTATCAGATGGTTGCCGGACGCATGATCGAGGCTTTCTCCGAAAAATGCGTCAAGGACACCGCCACCGTCACGGCGGAGTGTGCCGGAGTGGAGTTCACGGTGAAAGGCAGCGTCATCAAGCAAGCCGGATGGCGTGCCGTCTATGGCGTGGAGGACAAGGAAGAAACCGCCATCCCCAATTGGCAGGAAGGCGACACGCTGACGCTGAAAGGCTGCTCCATCACGGAGGGAAAGACCAAACCCAAGCCGCTGCATACAGAAGCGACACTGTTGTCGGCAATGGAAACGGCGGGCAAGGACATAGAGGACGACGCATTGCGTCAGGCGTTGAAGGACTGCGGCATCGGCACGCCCGCCACCCGTGCGGCGATTATCGAAACGCTCTTCAAGCGCGGCTACATGGAACGCTGCAAGAAATCGCTTGTGCCGACTGAAAAAGGGCTTGCCCTCTATTCGGTCGTGAAGACGATGCGCATCGCCGACGTAACCATGACGGGCGAATGGGAGAAGAATCTGGCACGCATAGAGCGCGGGGAAATGCCCGCCGAAACCTTCCGCAGGGAGATAGAGGCGTACACACGCGAAATCACCTCCGAACTGCTCTCGTGCGACAAACTGTTCGCCCGCAGGGATTCCGGCTGCAAGTGTCCCAAGTGTGGGACGGGCAGCATGCAGTTCTACGGCAAGGTGGTACGCTGCGACAATGCGGAGTGCGGGCTGCCCGTGTTCCGCCTGAAGGCGAACCGCACCCTTTCCGATGACGAGATCAAAGAACTGCTCACCGACGGGCATACGAAACTGCTCAAAGGCTTCAAGAGCAAGCAGGGCAAGAGCTTCGACGCCATAGTCGCCTTTGACGGGGACTATAACACGACTTTCGTGTTCCCCGAAAGGAAAACGAGCAGGAAATTTTCAGGACGGAAGAAATAGTATTAACTTTTGAGAAAGTAGGCTGCATCTCAACAATAGAAATAAACGGATTTATTTCGTATTGTCTTCGATTTGCACTACCTTTGCCACTGGTTCAGAGTAATGAATTGTTCTTCGATACCGGATTACACTCATACTTTGGATTTAGTGGTGGCACTCGGAGGGATACCGAGTGCCTTTTCTTTCTCCTTTCCAGACGATTATCCCCGTCATTATCAACCCACTAAATTCCAAAGTAATGAACAATAAGAAGAAAAACGAGGGTCAGACCGACTTTTCCTATTACGGTCTGTACCTGCTGGACTACCTCCGCACGAACAGGTTTGAACAGGCTTCCGACGATGTATTCATACGGGAGCGTGCCGACCGTGCCGCCGAAACGTATGAGCGTGCGCGGCTCGAAGGCTATCCGCCCGAAGGGGCGCAGGAGTTGGCGATGGACACGCTCCTGCGGGGGCTTCGCTATTCCCAATACGCCATCCTCCGCGAAGTCGTGGAAAACGAGTTTGCCGACGAAGTGCCGGAAAAGAAACGCGATGCCTTCATCCGAAAGCTGCTGCCGCCTGTCGGTAATGTATTCTCCGCCTATGACCTTTCGGACGACAATTTCGCCCTGTCGCCCGAATACGACCTGCTCTACACGGAGCTGACGGGAGCCGTCGTCCTTTATATCGGGGAATATGGCGTTTAACCGCAAACAACGGCTGCGGGACAACATCGAGGCGATACGGACGGCATTCATCCTTGACAGGGAACGGAGGACGGCAACCGCCGAGGAACAGGCTATACTTCGGAAGTATTGCGGTTTCGGCGGGTTGAAGTGCATCCTGAACCCGGCAAAGGAACTGACGGATGCCGTGCATTGGGCGAAATCGGACCTCGAACTGTTTGCCCCTACGGTAGAGCTGCACAGGCTGGTGCGTGAAAACAGCAAGGAAGATACGGAGTACAAGCGGTACGTGGATGCCATGAAGCAGTCCGTGCTGACCGCTTTCTACACCCCGCCGGAGATAACCGGCACTATCGCGGATGTACTGCATGAACACGGCATACGTCCCGACCGTGTGCTGGAGCCGTCGGCAGGCGTGGGCGCATTCGTGGATGCCGTGCTGGAAAACAAGCCGGACGCGGACATCATGGCTTTTGAGAAAGACCTGATGACGGGCAAGATATTGGGACACCTGCATCCCGACCAAAAGGTAAGGGTGCAGGGATTCGAGAAGATAGAGAAGCCCTTCACGGACTATTTCGACCTTGCCATCTCGAACATCCCGTTCGGCGACGTGGCTGTGTTCGACCCGGAGTTTACGGGAAGCCAAGACCCGGCAAGACGTTCCGCACCGAAGGCAATACACAACTACTTCTTCCTGAAAAGCCTTGACGCGGTGCGTGAGGGCGGCATCGTGGCGTTCATCACCTCGCAGGGAGTGTTGGACGCACCGTCCAACGCGCCCATACGCGAGTATATGATGCGTAATGCCAATCTGGTGGGTGTCGCACGCCTGCCGAACAACCTCTTCACGGACAACGCGGGTACGGAAGTGGGCAGCGACCTGATTATCCTGCAAAAGAACAGTGGAAAGAAGGGGGAGCTGTACTACAACGAGAAACTTTTCATGCAGACCGAACAGACGCCTATTGGCACTTCCGTGAACGGGTATGTATGGAGCATCAGCTCTCTTTCTAATACGGATTTAATCAGAGGCACAGACCCTTACGGAAAACCAGCCTATCAACTTATACACCGGGGCGGCATCGGGCAAATGGCGGAGGACTTGCGGGAACATCTGGATATTGAGTTGCATCAGTTTGACAAAGAACTGTATGAAATGCACAGCCTGCATCCGGCACAGGGGAAAAGCACGGTGACAGAAACCATTTCCACACCGGTTGTCACTCCTGAGATACAGCCACGTCATGAAATGGTAGCGAAGCCCGAAGCGGTAACACCGCAACCATTGGAAGAAAAGCCGGAGATAGAGCCGCGCCGCCCCGATTATTCGGAGGGCGTGCAGCTCTCCCTGCTCGACCTTTGGGGCATGACCGAGGAAGTACGCAAGCAGGAAGCACCCGCCAAGAAGAAAAAGACGGCGAAAAAGGAAAGCCCGGCAAGGCGTATGCCTCCCAAACCGCAGGCGCAGGTTACGCCGAAGGTTACGACCACACCGTCACAGCCGTCTGCCATACCGCTGACGGAGAACAGGGAAAGCCATGAAACAAAGCCGGTGAGTTTCGCAGCCAAAGGCGATCCGGATGATATTTACGCCTCTTTGGATTGGGATACCAACCCGCCTATCAACGGCTTCTATGAAATGATGATGGACCTCACGCCGGAGCGACGCAAGGAGCTTCGCAGGCAGGCGGCACAGCATCAGGAGAAACGGCAGCATGTACCGGACGTGAAAGCCGCACCGGAGCAGGAAACACGGCAATCCGAAACACAGCCGGAAGTTGCCGCCACTCCTGCCGCTCCCGCAACGGAAACGGCTGCAACCTCCCTTTTTCCCGAAATGGGAGCGGAAAAACCGAAAGAGGAAGCCCCCGACCTGTCGCCGCGTCCCTACCACCGCACGCCGGAAATGCACCTGCGTGAAGGCTCGTTGGTGGCTGACAGTGGGCGTCGTAACATCGGTTATCTGAAAGACCTCACTCCTTACGGCGCGACATTCCAGCCGCTTGACCTGACCGGCTACCAGAAGGAGAAAGCGATGTTGTATGTGTCGCTCCGTGACGCATACGAACGTCTGTACCGCTATGAATCGAACAGACATGAAGAAAACCCGCAGTGGCGTGAACACCTGAACACCTGCTACGATGAGTTTGTCATGCGCTACGGCAACCTCAACGCCAAGCAGAACGTGAAACTGGTGATGATGGATGCAGGAGGACGCGACATCCTTTCGCTGGAACGGGCGGAGGACGGCAGGTTCGTCAAGGCGGACATTTTCGAGCGTCCCGTTTCTTTCTCGGTGGAGAGCCATGCCAACGTCAGCTCTCCCGAAGAGGCGTTATCCGCATCGCTCAACAAGTTCGGCACGGTCAATCTCGACTATATGCGGGAGATAACCGACAGCACGGAGGAGGGATTGCTTGACGCCCTCAAAGGACGCATCTTCTACAACCCGCTCGTAACCGGTTACGAGATAAAGGACAGGTTCATCGCCGGGAACGTGATAGAGAAGGCGGAACGCATCGAGGCATGGATGGGCGACAACCCCGAAAACGGGCGTATGCCGGAAGTGAAGCAGGCGTTGGAGGCTCTGAAAGAAGCCGAGCCGCAGCGCATCGCCTTTGAGGACCTCGACTTCAACTTCGGGGAACGCTGGATTCCGACGGGCGTGTACGCCGCCTACATGAGCCACCTTTTCGACACGGACGTGAAAATCGCCTACTCCGCAAGCATGGACGAGTTTTCGGTGGCGTGTGGCTACCGCACCATGAAAATCACGGACGAGTTTTTAGTAAAGGGCTATTACCGGAACTATGACGGCATGCACTTGTTGAAACACGCCCTGCACAACACCTGCCCGGATATGATGAAGTCCATAGGAAAGGATGAACACGGAAACGACATCAAGGTACGTGACAGCGAGGGCATACAGCTCGCCAACGCCAAGATTGATGAAATCCGTAACGGGTTCTCGGAATGGCTGGAAGAGCAGTCGCCGCAGTTCAAGGAACGGCTGACGACGATGTACAACCGCAAGTTCAACTGTTTCGTGCGCCCGAAATATGACGGCTCACACCAGACCTTTCCCGACCTCAACCTCAAAGGGCTGGCAAGCAGGGGTATCAAGAGCGTCTATCCGTCGCAGATGGATTGCGTCTGGATGCTCAAACAGAACGGCGGTGGAATCTGCGACCACGAGGTAGGAACCGGTAAAACGCTGATAATGTGCATTGCGGCGCATGAGATGAAGCGTCTGAACTTGGCGCACAAGCCGATGATTATCGGACTGAAAGCCAATGTCGCGGAGATTGCCGCCACCTATCAGGCAGCATACCCGAACGCACGGATTCTCTATGCCTCGGAGAAGGACTTCTCCACCGCCAACCGCGTGCGTTTCTTCAACAACATCAAGAACAACGACTACGATTGCGTCATCATGTCGCACGACCAGTTCGGCAAGATTCCGCAGTCGCCGGAGTTGCAGCAGCGCATCCTGCAAGCGGAGCTTGACACGGTGGAGGAAAACCTCGAAGTCCTGCGGCAGCAGGGCAAGAACGTGTCGAGGGCGATGCTGAAAGGTCTGGAAAAGCGTAAGCACAACCTTGAAGCGAAATTGGAGAAGGTGGAACACGCCATCAAGTCGCGCACGGATGATGTAGTGGACTTCAAGCAGATGGGCATCGACCATATCTTCATTGACGAGAGCCATCAATTCAAGAACCTGACTTTCAACACGCGGCACGACCGTGTGGCGGGTTTGGGTAACTCGGAAGGAAGCCAGAAAGCCCTGACCGCACCATACAGGAACGCACGGGCAAGGACTTAGGGGCTACGTTCCTATCCGGCACGACCATCAGCAACTCGCTGACGGAACTGTACCTGCTCTTCAAGTACCTGCGTCCGAAGGAACTGGAACGGCAGGATATCAGGTGTTTTGACGCGTGGGCGGCTATCTTCGCTAAGAAGACGACCGACTTCGAGTTCAACGTGACGAACAACGTGGTGCAGAAGGAGCGTTTCCGCTACTTCATCAAAGTGCCGGAGCTTGCCGCCTTCTACAACGAGATAACCGACTACCGCACGGCAGAGGATGTGGGTGTAGATCGTCCGCACAAGAACGAGATACTGCACAACATTCCTCCTACACCCGACCAAGAGTATTTCATCAAGCAGTTGATGGAATTTGCGAAGACGGGCGATGCCACGCTGCTGGGAAGGATGCCGCTGTCTGAAACGGAGGAGAAGGCGAAGATGCTCATTGCCACCGACTATGCACGGAAGATGGCTTTGGATATGCGCATGATAGATCCGCATTACGACGACCACCCCGACAACAAGGCTTCCCATTGTGCCAAGATGATTGCGGAGTATTACCACAAATACGACGCGCAGAAAGGCACGCAGTTCGTGTTCTCGGATCTGGGAACGTACCAGCCGGGCGACGGATGGAACGTGTACAGCGAGATAAAGCGGAAGCTGACGGAGGACTACGGCATACCGGCAAGCGAGGTGCGCTTCATTCAGGAGTGCAAGACCGACAAGGCACGCAAGGCGGTGATAGATGCCATGAACGCCGGAACGGTGCGCGTGCTGTTCGGTTCCACCTCCATGCTCGGAACGGGTGTGAACGCGCAAAAAAGGTGTGTCGCCATCCATCATTTGGATACGCCTTGGCGACCATCCGACCTGCAACAGCGTGACGGACGCGGAGTTAGGGCGGGTAACGAGATTGCCAAGCATTTTGCCGGGAACAATGTGGATGTCATCATCTACGCTGTGGAAAAGTCGCTGGACAGCTACAAGTTCAACCTGCTGCACTGTAAGCAGACGTTCATCTCGCAGCTCAAGAGCGGGGCGATGGGCGCGCGTACCATCGACGAGGGGGCTATGGACGAGAAATCGGGCATGAATTTCTCGGAGTACATGGCGTTACTATCCGGTAATACCGACCTTTTGGACAAGGCGAAATTAGAGAAGCGTATCGCCTCGCTCGAAGGGGAACGCAAGTCGTTCAACAAGGGCAAGCGCGATTCGGAGTTCAAGCTGGAAGCCAAGACGGGAGAACTGCGCAATAACACGGCGGTCATAGAAGCCATGACGGAGGACTGGAACCGTTTTCTTTCTGTTGTGCAGACCGACAAGGAAGGCAACCGCCTGAATGCGGTTAAGGTGGACGGCGTGGATTCTACCGATGAAAAGGTTATCGGAAAGCGTTTGCAGGAGATAGCCAAGAACGCCACGACGGGCGGTTTGTACAAGCCAGTCGGGGAACTTTACGGTTTTCCTATAAAGGTGGTCAGCGAAAGGATGCTCAAAGAGGGGCTGGAATTTACCGACAACCGCTTCGTGGTGGAGGGAAACTACAAGTACACCTACAACAACGGGCATCTGGCTATGGCTGATCCGGTAGCCGCCGCACGTAATTTCCTGAACGCATTGGAGAGGATTCCGTCCATCATTGACCAGTATAAGGGAAAGAACGAGGTGCTGGAAAAGGAGGTTCCGCAGTTGCAGGAGATAGCGGGTAAGGTGTGGAAGAAAGAGGACGAACTGAAACAGTTGAAGTCAGAACTTGCCGCACTTGACCGCAAGATACAGTTAGAGCTTGCGCCGCCTACACCCGATGTCGCCGAAAAGGAAATGGATGGACGTGATGTCAATCCGGATGCGGAAGGTGTACGGAACGTGTCGCCACAGCACACCGAAAATGCACCGCAGATTCGCAGTCCAATGAATGAACGAAGTCCGTCTGACAATAACATTGCCGATCATGTCATCATCGGACGGCCGGGTTTTCAATTCAAGGATGAGAATCGCCCGAAAGGGATAAAAATGTAAACTAAAAAGCGAAGAGTGTATAGTAAAAATACTATTACTCTTCGTTCTGATTGATTTTGAATAGTTCAATAATGTTTATTCATAAAACCAATTTATGTAAGAAAAAAGAACGCCATTGGGGTAAATTTTCTTATAACCTTTTTTGTATCTGTCTTCTAAATTCTGTTGGAGAAACGCCTAAATGAGTCTTGACATACTTCCCGAAAAAAGATATATTAGGGAACTTAAGATAATCTGCAATCTCCTTGATTGATTTGCCTGAAAAAGAGAGCTGCCGTTTGACATCTTCCATAACGTACTCGTTAATCCATTCGAAAGCGGTTTTACCACTCACTTTTTTTATTGTAGTGGAAAGGTATTTTGGAGTTATACATAATTGTTCTGCATAATAAGACACCGAACGCTCTTTCGGTTCGCTATCGGACAACAATTCAATAAATCTCTTAAATAGAATATCGCCCTGTGAAATGAGCGCATCACTTTCCGTCACCTCAAAAGACGGACTGCTGAGATCGGCCAACAAATCATACAAAAGGGCACTCACGAGGGAAACCATCGTCTTTTTGTTGTAGCTACGCTGGGGAAATTTCATGCGGTATTCCAATAACCGGTAATATTGTTCAAACAAACGGGAACTTTCTTCACTGATATGTAGAACAGGGTTCTGACTGATATAGAAATAATGGTTCCAGATTTTTTTGTCATCGTGAAGTATGCTTTGTATAATCCGGGGTGACAAACATAGGATTCTTGCTTCGAAGTCAGGACTTATCATGCAGTCATCAATTGTGGTGTTCGGTCCACAACACAGCATCTCGTAGGGATGTACTACAATGGTTTTGGACTTGATTCTCATCTGGAGCTTTCCATGAGTGCATGCAACGAACAAAATAACATCAAGCATCAATGAATTGCCTACACACAAATGATCGGGCATATTACGTATGTTGCTGATGATGAGAATATCACCATCTATATAATCCGGTTGTACAGTCTCTTGGATATTCTCAATAGACACTTGATTTTTCGCTTGCTTATATCGTTCCATATCGTACTGTCTTAAAATTCCTTTGCAAATATACAAATAAAAAATGTCTAAATGTGTTTCTTTTTTCGCTGATAGTGTTTTATTGTTCGTATTTACAGACCGATAAAGAACTATGTTATTTTATATAAGAATTTTAGAACAGCTGAATTATTCAGATTATCCCGAAATTTGCAGTGCGATTTCGAGAAAAAATAAATTCAATATAATAGTTATGAACAGAAATTATGGTTTATGGATGCTCTCTCTCATGTTGCTTGCAACGGGGTGTAAGGAACATCCGAATGACGGGATGAAAGCAACAGCCCCCGCAGTGCGTATCACAACGGTGCAACCGACAAGTGTCGGCAGTGTACAGGGATTTTCGGGCACGGTAGAGGAAATGACCGGTTCCGTGTTGAGTTTTATGGTAAGCGGTACGTTGAAAAACATGCAGGTGTCTCCGGGAGATAAAGTCAGCAAGGGACAGCTGGTTGCCGAGGTGGACGATGCCACATTGCATCATACGCATGACATGGCGGCAACTGCCTTACGACAGGCGGAAGACGCCTGCCGACGAATGAAGCAACTGCATGATGCCGGTAGTTTGCCGGAAATACAATGGATTGAAGTACAAAGCAAATTGGAGCAGGCACAAGCCGCCGAGCGGATTGCCCGTAAAAATCTCAATGATAGTCGCCTGTATGCACCGTTCAACGGTGTTATCGCCGAAAAGAACGTCGAGGCAGGACAGAACGTAATGCCTGGCATGCCTGTGGTAAAATTGGTTACGGTCGGTCGGGTGAAGGTAAAAATTGCTGTACCGGAGAATGAAATATCGCATGTAAGCATAGGGCAGCCGGTCACTGTCCGTGTATCGGCACTCAATGGAGCCGTGTTCGAGGGGAAAGTAACAGAAAGAGGAATAGTAGCGAATGCTATGACACGTTCGTATGAAGTGAAAGCATTGATAGACAATCCGAATGGCAAACTGCTGCCGGGTATGATCTGTGATGTCAGCATGCCGCAAGCCGGCGAGGATACCGTTATATTATTACCGGCTTCTGTCGTACAGACCGACAATGCTAACCGTCATTTCGTATGGACGAGCCGTCAGGGTAAAGCCCACAGGCAGTTCATCCGGACCGGTGTACTGACCGATGGCGGAATAACAGTGACAGCCGGACTTTCCGCAGGAGATGAAGTGCTGACCGAAGGACAACAGAAAGTCAGCGAAGGCATGGATATTACCGTCATAAAATAGTGTGCCATGAATATGAAAGAGAAAAAAAGGAATCTGGTGGAATGGGCAATGCACTACCGCCAAATTATTATTCTGCTGACGTGTTGTTTCATGGCATTCGGATTTTTCGGACTGTCCAAAATGAAGAAGAACGAGTTTCCGGATTTCACTATCCGTCAGGGCATCGTGGCTGTTGTTTGTCCCGGTTATACCGTCGCAGAAGTGGAAGAGCAGGTAACTAAACCGTTGGAGGACTATATCTTCAGCTACAAGGAGGTAAAAAAGTCCAAGACACATTCCACCAGCAAGGATGGCATGGCGATTATTCAAGTGCAACTGAACGATGAACTGAACAACAAGGACGAGTTTTGGAGCAAATTCAAGCATGGCATCAACGACTTCAAGGCGCAGTTGCCTTCTGGTGTACTAGCTGTACAGGTAATTGACGACTTCGGTGACACCTCTGCTTTGCTCATAAGCATGGAAAGCGAAGAGAAAACCTATCGGGAACTGGACGGTTACATGGATGAACTGAAAGACCGCCTGCGTCGTATTGACGACGTGGGTCGCCTGACCGTATCGGGTATGCAGCAGGAACAGATTTCCATTTATATTGACGCACAGAAACTGGCTCAATATGCCATAAGCGAGCAGACACTGGCACTGACACTCTTCACCAAAGGATTCACCACCACCGCAGGACGTGTTAAATCGGCAGATTATGTATCGCCCGTCCATGTAGGTCGCTCCGTGAACAGCCTGCATGATGTGCGGGAGTTGATCGTGCTTGCCGATGCACAGGGCAACAATGTCCGGTTGAAGGACATCGCACGTGTAGAAAAAGAATACCCCGTGACGGACAGCTACATTACCAACAACGGCAAAAAGTGCCTGCTGCTCAGTGTGGAGATGAAAAAAGGGAAGAACATCGTACACATGGGTGAACAGGTTAAGACGGTGCTTGCGGATTTTGAACGGACACTGCCCGATGAAGTGGAGATGTTCAAGATTACCGATCAAAGCGAGGTGGTGGATAATAGCGTGAGCACCTTCATCCGCGAATTGCTGATAGCTATCATTGCCGTGGTCATTGTCGTGATGCTGTTACTGCCTCTGAGAGTGGCACTCGTGGCAGCCTCCACCATTCCGATAACCATATTTGTTGCCCTCGGACTATTTTATGCTTTTGACATCGAATTGAATACGGTGACACTGGCGGGACTTATCGTTACACTCGGCATGATTGTGGACAATTCCATCGTCATCATCGACAGTTATTTGGAGAAGATTTCCGAAGGTATGTCACGCTGGCATGCATCCATTCAAAGTGCCACACACTTTTTCAAATCCATTTTCTCCGCCACTCTTGCCATCAGCATCACGTTCTTCCCTTTCCTTTTTACCACCAAAGGGATGGTACACGACTTCCTTGCCAGCTTTCCGTGGGCTATCACGCTTATTCTTGCCATTTCCCTGTTGGTTGCCGAACTGCTTGTACCCTTCATGCAATTCTTTTTCATCCGCAAGCCGATGCAGGATGCACTGCCGAAAGATGGCCGGAAGAAATTCTCTTTTCTCGATTTGTTACAAAAGGGTTATGACCAGTTGATAGATGTATGTTTCGCCCATCCCCGGATTGTAATTGCCGCAGGAGTGCTTTCCGTTATCGTGGGTGGCTGGCTGATGGGGGCGCTTCCACAACAGATGCTTCCGCTGGCGGAGCGCAACCAGTTTGCCGTGGAAATCTATATGCCTACGGGTACAGCGGTGGAAAAGACCGCACAAGTGGCTGACAGTCTCGAACATATTCTGCGGCGTGACGGACGTGTAGTGTCGGTGGCATCCTTCAAAGGTTGTTCCTCTCCCCGCTTCTCCAATTCCTACGCCCCGGTTATGGGCGGTACAGAGTTTGCGCAATTCATCGTGAACACGACGGACAACGAAGCCACAGTAGCCGTACTTGACGAGTACGCACCACGTTTACGTGACGCGTTTCCGGAAGCTATTGTCCGCTTCAAGCAACTGGGTTACAGCGAGGCGGTCTATCCCGTGGAAGTACGGTTGAACGGCAACGACATGACAGTTCTGAAAGGAGTTGCCGATACTTTGGTGACACGGTTGCGCGCCATGCCCCGACTGATACAAGTGCGCAGCAACGCGAACGAACCGCTTGCAGCTACCCGGATCGTATTGGATGAAGATGCTTCCACCCGTTCTGGAATCAGCAATGCCGCAATAGAATCCGCCCTTGCCATGCGCTACGGTCCGGGAACAACGGTGGGCACGGTATGGGAAGGCGATTACGACATTCCGGTCGTACTGAAGAGTACCACGTCCGACAGTTCCGTCGTCCGTCAGCTAAGGGATGAACTGATACCTGTTGCCGCCGGTCTTTCCCGAATGCCCCTTCGACAAGTGGCAGATGTACGTGCCGAATGGCAGGACGGACAAATTGTGCGCCGGAACGGACTACGTACCATCACCGTCATGGCCGACCTGCAACGGGGGTATAACGCGATGTCGGCTACAATGGATGTGCAAAAGATTGTGGACAGTCTGCAATTGCCTGACGGCATTACCGTTACTTACGGTGGTGAGATGGAACAGAATAACGACACGTTGCCGGATGTAGTAGCAAGCCTTATCATAGCTGTCGCTATCATCTTTTTTATACTCGTAGCCCATTTCAAGCGTATCGCCACGGCGGGGCTGTTGCTCGCGTGTCTCTCGCTTTGCCTGTTCGGAACAGCATTGGGCGTGCTGATTCAGGGCGTTGATTTCGGTGTCACCTGCGTGCTGGGACTTGTCAGCCTGATGGGTATTATCGTGCGCAACGGTATTATCATGATAGACTATGCTGAAGAATTGCGCAAGGAGGAACGGATGTGCGTGCGCGATGCCATATATTACTCTGCCAAACGCCGTATGCGTCCCATCTTCCTTACCTCCGCTGCTGCCTCCATGGGTGTGATTCCTATGATTCTGGGCGGAAGCGGGTTGTGGATGCCAATGGGTACGGTCATATTCTACGGTACGCTTATCACGATGTTTTTCATCTTGACTGTCATACCGGTAACCTACTGGAAAGTATTGAGTGGCAGTACGGAAAAACGTATGGCACGAGAAAAAATGGAACTGGAATAAAACTCAAAATAGTATATCAATATGAAACAAAATCATAAATGGATTCTCTACTTGCTACTGTCTGTAGTTGTCATTACCCCCGTGCAGGCACAAAGAGGCCTGACATTGGATGAATGCCGCCGGATGGCACTTGAAAATAATGTCAGGGTACGCAATGCCGCTAATGAAGTAGAAGCGGCCATACAAGGACAGAAGGCGGCTTTTACCAATTACTTTCCGAACGTCAGTGCCACAGGCATGGGGTTCAATGCCAATAAAGGTCTGATGCAAATGGAGATGGGACCGGACATGAGTATGTCGTTGCTTAAGAATGGCGTTATGGGCGGTATTACAATGACACAACCCGTCTTTGCCGGAGGACAGATTATAAACGGCAACCGTCTTGCTGCTGTGGGTGTTGAAATGAGCAAGGTGCAACGGGAACAAAGCGAGAACGAAGTACGCCTTACCGTTGAACAATATTTCTGGCAAGTAGTGACACTGCAAGAGAAACTCAACACATTACGCACAATAGAGAAGCAACTCGAAAGCATCCAAAAAGATGTGGAAACAGCGGTCAATGCCGGAGTAACCACACGTAATGACCTTTTGCAGGTACAACTCAGACACAACGATATTGCATGCAACCGTATCAATCTGGAAAACAACTTATCCGTATGCCGTATGATGCTGGCACAGTATATAGGTTTGAATGTTGATACTATCGAGATAGAAAGTTCAATTCCGATGGATGCAACTCCGGCTTTTCCTCATGACCTCTATTGTGACCATACCAATGCATTGCCACAGACTACAGGATACCGTCTTTTAGAAAGCAACGTGCGTGCCAGCCACTTGCAAAGAAAAATAACTGTGGGAAAGAATCTTCCTTCGGTAGCTGTGGGAGTAGGTTATATGTATGACAATCTTATGGACAAGTCTCATCCGTTTGCCGTTGGCTTCGTTTCGGTGTCGATCCCTATTTCCGGCTGGTGGGGAGGCTCACATGCCATAAAGAAACAGAATCTGCAGGTAATGAATACACAAAACCTGTTGGCCGACAATTCGGCATTACTTGTCATTGCAATGCAAAAGGCTTGGGAGGATTTACAGAATGCCTACAAACAGATACTTATCGCACGCAATTCCATAGAGCAATCCACAGAAAATCTGCGGCTGAACAAGGACTATTATCATGCAGGAACCACAACCATGAGCGACTTGCTGGAAGCACAGACCTTGTTCCAACAAAGCCGTGATAAATATGTAGAAACCTATGCACAGTTCCAAATCAAGACAGTGGAATATTTGCAGGCAACAGGAAGATAAATAATAAACAACGAGAATATGAACATTTATGAAATAGGGAAAAATGCAGGTGTCATATGGCGTTTGTTAAGTGATAACCGCGATTGGAACTACAATGAACTAAAACAAGCAAGCGGTTTATGTGACAGAGAGTTGAATGCAGCCATCGGTTGGTTGGCACGTGAGAACAAGATAGAAATAGAAAGTAATGAAGGTAATAAAACAGAAAGATTTCATACGCCTCATTACAATAAGTATTATTAAGATCGGACTAAATATATTTTTTTCTTTGCACAAAGCCGATTTCATTTCATGAATTTATCGGTTTTGTGCTTATGAATATTTCCCTATACAGTAATCAGTAACTGATGAAAACTTCTCGATTTTGGATAGCAATTGGATATGTGCTAATTTCAATAGGAATTTGCGCAATAGGATATAGATGGTATATAGAGTGGCAAGAAATAGAGGCATTAGAGTTAAACAATCAGCAAATAGATGAGTTTAGAATAGAAATAAACAATATTCATACCAAATTTATAGAATTTTCGCTACTGAGTGAAACTGTGTTGGAATGGAATGATGAAGATTTGAAACATTATCATACACGGCGTATGGCAATAGACAGTATGCTCTGCCGTTTCAAAACGACCTATCCGGCAGAGCGTATCGACAGTGTATGCTATCTTCTCGAAGATAAGGAACGACAAATGCGCCAAATCGTTCAGGTACTTGAACAACAACAAGCCATCAACGATAAGATAACCAGTCAAGTACCCGTAATAGTACAAAAGAGTGTCCAAGAGCAGCCCAAGAAGTCCAAGCGCAAGGGTTTCTTGGGCATCTTTGGCAAAAAGGAAGAAGCGAAACCAACTGCGACTACTACGATGCTCCGTTCCCTTAATCGAAATATGATAGCTGAACAACAGGCACAAAGCCGCCGTTTGTCGGAACACGCAGACAGTCTTGCTGCACGAAATGCGGAACTAAACAGGCAACTGCAAGGACTGGTTGTTCAAATAGACGGGAAAGTTCAAGCAGACTTACAGAAACGGGAAGCGGAAATAGCCGCCATGCGTGAAAGGTCTTTTATTCAGATAGGTGGCTTGACAGGATTCGTTGTTTTATTATTGATAATCTCTTACATAATTATCCACCGAAATATCACCCGTATCAAACGATACAAACGAGAAACAGCTGATTTAATAAAACAGTTGAAACAGTCTGTTGAACAGAACGAGGCACTGATAGCTTCCCGCAAGAAAGCCGTGCATACCATTACCCATGAATTACGTACACCACTGACGGCAATAACGGGTTATGCCGGACTGATGCGGAAAGACTGCAATACGGATAAAACCGGGATGTATATCCAAAATATTCAGCAATCCTCTGAGCGTATGCGTGAAATGCTCAATACGCTTTTGAGTTTCTTTCGGTTGGACAATGGCAAAGAACAGCCGAACATTTCTACATGCAGAATTTCCGCAATCATTTACACGCTCGAAACGGAGTTTATGCCAATCGCCATGAACAAGGGATTGGCTCTGACAATACATTGCCACAAGGATGCCCTCGTCCAAACAGATAAAGAACGTATCTTGCAAATCGGAAATAATCTGCTGTCAAACGCCATCAAGTTCACGGAGAACGGCGGCGTTTCTCTGACGACAGATTACGCTAACGGGATGCTGACACTTATCATCGAAGATACGGGGACAGGCATGACCGAAGAGGAACAGCAACGTGTGTTCGGTGCGTTTGAACGTCTGTCAAACGCAGTAGCAAAAGACGGTTTTGGTCTGGGATTGTCTATCGTGGAGCGTATCGTGGCAATGCTTGGTGGCACAATACGGCTGGACAGCGAGAAAGGCAAAGGCAGCCGTTTCACGGTGGAAATACCCATGCAGACTGTCGAGGAACTGCCGGAACAGTTCAATTCAAGTTACGTTCGTCACAATGAAGCATATCATGATGTAATTGCCATAGATAATGACGAAGTTCTGCTCCTGATGCTAAAAGAAATGTATGCCCATGAAGGAGTACACTGCGATACCTGCACCGATGCTGCGGAGTTGGTGGAAATGATAAGGGAAAAGGAATACAGTCTGTTGCTTACTGACCTGAATATGCCGGAGACAAACGGCTTCGAGCTGCTGGAACTGTTGCGCGCTTCCAACGTGGGCAATTCAAGGAACATCCCGGTAGTCGTGACAACCGCTTCAGGCAGTTGTAGCAAAGAAGAACTTATAGGACGTGGATTTGCCGAATGCCTATTCAAGCCGTTCTCCATATCGGAGCTGATAGAAGTTTCCGACAAATGCGCCATTAAAGGCAAATCGGACGAAAAGCCTGATTTCTCCTCCCTGTTGTCCTACGGCAATGAATCCGTCATGCTGGATAAGCTGATAACGGAAACCGAAAAGGAAATGCAGGCAATCAGGGATGCGGAACAACGGAAAGACATTCAAGGGCTGGATGCCCTTATACATCACTTGCGCAGCTCATGGGAGATATTACGTGCAGACCAGCCATTAAGGGAACTTTATAAGTTGCTTCATTGGAAGGATACACCCGATTGGGAGGCGATACATAACACATTGACAGTCGTGCAGGATAAAGGTTTGGAGATTATCAGGCTGGCAAAAGAAGAAAGGAAGAAATACAACAATGGATAAAACAAAAATCATCGTGGTGGAAGACAACATCGTGTATTGCGAATTTGTCTGCAACCTGCTGGCACGTGAGAAATTCTGTACCGTGCAGGCTTTCCACCTCTCGACAGCAAAGAAACTTCTGCAACAAGCCGCTGACAATGATATAGTAGTTTCTGATTTGCGTCTGCCCGACGGTGACGGAATCGACCTATTGCGCTGGATGCGCAAGGAGGGCATGCCACAGCCGTTCATCATCATGACCGACTATGCCGAAGTACATACGGCAGTTGAAAGTATGAAACTCGGCTCGCTGGACTACATACCCAAACAACTCGTGGAGGACAAACTCGTGCCTCTGCTCCGTACCATATTGAAAGAACGTAGTGTCGGGCGAAGCCGTATGCCCGTCTTTGCCCGTGATGGTTCCGCCTTTCAGAAAATCATGCACCGGATAAGGTTGGTAGCACCAACCGACATGAGCGTACTGATATTCGGAGAGAACGGCACGGGCAAGGAGCATATCGCCCACCATCTGCATGACAAAAGCAAGCGTTCTGGCAAACCGTTTGTACCTGTGGACTGCGGATCGTTAAACAAAGAGCTTGCTCCATCGGCATTTTTCGGACACGTCAAAGGCGCATTCACCGGTGCGGACAGTGCCAAGAAAGGATATTTCCATGAAGCCGAAGGCGGCACGCT
>Ga0209064_1002693_pt1 | contig 18475 bp, 14 predicted proteins | sample Inofromicrocosms_FD_187498 | JGI IMG/M metagenome (GOLD analysis project Ga0209064, IMG submission 187498) | Mouse cecum microbial communities from Vienna, Austria - Inoculum for glucosamine and mucus D2O microcosms (SPAdes) (version 2) | ecosystem: Host-associated > Mammals > Digestive system >... | reverse complement strand
GACTACTTTTGGGCATAGTTTAGAATATGTTTTGGTCAACACAAACTAAACTAAAAGGACTGACTCCTGCAATAGGTGCCAGTCCTAATTTTGTTTTGCCTCAAAAAGTTTTATCGGACAGCAATATAAATATTACTATGCCGCCTTTATCGCCGTCAACGGTGAATACACTTGGGGCGATACCAAGTCGTTCACCACACCCGATGATGATTTCGTCGACCTCGGGTTGAGTGTGAACTGGGCCTCATGTAATGTCGGAGGAAAAGTCGAGAGTGACACCGGTATCTATTTCGCGTGGGGGGAGACTTCGGGCAAAGGTTCCTATTCGTGGGACAATTATTTCGACTCCCCTTATGATGGTGACGGCACATGGGCGGGATGTCGCCAAGTGACAGATGACATATCGGGCGGTTCGCGGGATGCCGCGGCTGCTGTAATGGGCGGCTCATGGCGCCTGCCTTCTCAGGATGAAATGAAGGAGTTGCTCGATAAATGTGACTGGGAATGGACGAGTATAAAAGGTGTCAGCGGCTTCAAGGTTAAGAGCCGCATCAACGGCAACAGTATATTCCTTCCCGCTGCCGGCAATTTTGACGGCACGTCGGTATCTAACCAAGGCTCTTATGGCGCCTACTGGACCGGGACGGTGCGTCCGTCATCTGATCACTCGACAGCAGGGAATCTCTATTTTGTAAAGAGCGTCAAGTCGACCCAGTGGGGCAACCGTTACCTCGGCCGTGTCATCCGCGCCGTTTGTCCGAGATAACGGTTTCTGACAAGCTGTTAATAAGGCAACGGCCCCATGCGGGGCCGTTGTTGTTTATTGTTCAGTCCGGGACGATGGATTTTTGCTGCCGTTGTTGTTTTTGTTGCGACGGTTGTTGCGGCGGCGTTTAGGCTGTTGCCGATTAGGCTGTGGGGAGGTCGTGGCGGCATCGGTTGTTTCCTGCGGCTTCTTTTTGTCTCGGGATGGTGCGGGACGGTCTTTGCGTCCTCGCGGGTTTCCTCCCCGACGGCCCTGATTGCGGTTCCCTCCCCGGCGGTCTGACTTTCGCTCGGGAGTATAGGCGGGTGTTTCACCAAGCTCGGCGGGAACTTCGTTTTTCTTGATTTCGTAGCCGAGGAATTTTTCAATGCGGCCAAATTTTTCCTGTTCCTGCCGGTTGACGAGCGTGATGGCTGTGCCGTCGGCATTGGCTCGGGCAGTGCGGCCGATGCGGTGGATGTAGTCCTCGGCCTCGCGTGGCACGTTGTAGTTTATCACCATCGATATTTCGTCGATGTCGATGCCTCGGGCAAGGATGTCGGTGGCGACGAGGATGTCGATTTTCCCCGATGTGAAGTCGTGGATAACCTCGTTGCGCTGTTGCTGTTCAAGGTCTGAGTGCATTTCGGCAGCCTTGTATCGGCGGCTGCGAAGTTCGCGTGTCAGTTCCTTTACGGCAAGTTTTGATGATGCGAAAATGATTACGCGCTTTGAACTGCGGGTCTTGAAAATATGTTTCAGAATGCCGGTTTTCTGTGAGTCGTGACACACATACGCGCTTTGGTCGATTTTTTCGGTCGGGCGCGAGATGGCTATGCTGACTTCCACCGGGTCGGTCAGGATTTCTTCGGCGAGGCGGCGTGTCTTGACCGGCATGGTGGCCGAGAACAGGAGTGTCTGCCGGTCAGCCGGGAGACGCTTTACAATCTGCATGATGTCGTCGTAGAAACCCATATCGAGCATGCGGTCGGCCTCGTCGAGGATGAAATATGTCACCCGTGACAGGTCGACATACCCCATCTGAATGTGGTCGAGCAATCGTCCCGGTGTGGCGATGACCACGTCGGCCCCCATTTTCAGTCCGCGCTGTTGGCGCGAAAATTCCGCGCCGTCGGTGCCGCCGTATATGGCGAGGGAGCTGACAGGCAGGAAATAGGCAAAGCCTTCCATCTGCCGGTCGATTTGCTGCACAAGCTCGCGGGTCGGAGCCATGACGATGCAGTTGATTGCGTCGTCGGGCAGGTGTCCGTCGGCGATGCTGTCGATTACCGGGAGAAGGTAGGCGGCGGTTTTGCCGGTTCCGGTCTGGGCGCAGGCCACGAGGTCGTGTCCGTCGAGGATTACCGGGATAGTCTGTTCCTGAATGGGAGTGCACTCGTCAAATGCCATTGCGTCAAGGGCATCGAGCACATCATAACTGAGGTCAAGGTCTTCAAATTTCATCGTGTGGTGTGGTTATCTCGCGGAGGAATCGAGTCCTCCCGACTCCAAGACCTCGAAATGAAGCCTTGGACTATGCAAAATTACTAAAATTATTCCATCTCGGCAAATATCAGTCAGCGAGGAAGGAAATAACGTAATGCCACTCGGGGCGAATGGAGGCTGCGTTATCAACGGTTTCCCATTTTCCCGGCTTGTCATTACCGGCCGCGAAATGGGTGAGTCCTATACCCATGTCGAGAAGTCCCGATTCATCATGAGTCGTACAGAAAAAGTGAACCGCGCTCCCTGTGGCGACTGCCCGCCACGGCTGTCCGTTGAGAGCCGAGGGTGCGAGGCGCATAAGTTCCAGCGCGGATGACCACTGCCGGTTGTCACCGATGTCAAACAGGTTGTCAAATGACCGACGCTTGCGGCTGCGGGATAATGTCTGCATCAATCTCGCCACTAACCGTTCCCGGTCAGCCGCGATGCCGAGCACGACTATTGCGGCGATACGCTCGTCGGGCGCGGGCGATGCCGCTGAGGCGACATCGTCTCGGGAAAACGTTCCACCGAGCCAGCAAGTCCCCAGTCCCTGCTGTGTGAGCCACAACACGATATTTTCCATCATCATCCCGGCGTTGACAGCCGCCAGACCGTCTATGTCACGGTAGATGAGTGCGAGACAGCATTGTGCTCCGCTGATGATGCCGTAGGTTCCCACGCGTCCTTCAAGACTCTGCTCAATCACGACTATGCGGGCCTGCTGTCCCGGCAGACACTGACGCGGTTCTCTGCACATCTCTCTCAACCGGGTCATGACCACGCTGTCAACCGCCTCCTTTTTATAAGTGCGCACTGAGCGCCTCGCCTCAACAGCCTCTCTGACAGTCATAATAACTACAATAATTTAAGAGGGTGTTTCATAACAAATGCTTTGTCAGTGACATCCTCATGTTTAAATTTTGAAATTAATATCTAAATGATGTTACTTTATCCTCATGGCAGCCTCTTTCGTTACCTTGTCATTACACCTCGGTCACATAGCCACAGCTATGTGACCGAGGTGTAATAACGAGTTAACTGAAGGATGCTGCCACTTTGGGTTAACATTTGTTATTAAACACCCTCTAAATTCCACAATGAAAAAAGGTCACCGTCGGGGGTGACCTTTGTGATCCGGCCGCGATTCGAACGCGGGACCGTCTGCTTAGAAGGCAGATGCTCTATCCAGCTGAGCTACCGGACCGACCTTTCTGTTTTGTGGGGACAAAGGTAGTGATTTTATTTCATTTGCCCAAATTAGTGGAGAAATTCGTTCAATTTGCGGAGTTCTTCGGCAATAGCGTCCCGTGTGGCGGCGGTAACGGGTACGAGGGGAAGGCGTAGTGTTTCGGGATAACCGATAGACGGATTGAGTGCCAATAGTGCTTTGATTCCGGAGGGATTGCCGTCGCGGAACAGCAGCGGATAGAGGGTTGAAAAACGGTCTTGAAGCGCGTCAGCATCGGTGTTGTCGCCGTTTAGCGCGCTATGGACCAGTCGTCCGAAAGAGGATGGAAGGGCGTTGCCGAGTACTGAGATGACTCCTGACGCGCCAAGGCGAATCATGGGGAGGGCCAGTGCGTCGTCGCCTGAGATTACTTTGAATCCCTCGGGGGCGGCTGCAATGATTTCGGCAATCTGGTCGAGCTTGCCCGATGCTTCCTTGATGGCGGCTATGCGTCCCGGGAAGTCGGTGGCGAGCCGCAGAGTTGTGCCCGCCTCCATGTTTACACCTGTGCGTCCCGGGACGTTGTACAGGACAACCGGGACTGGGGATGCTTCGGCGATGGCGGCGAAATGTCGGTATAGTCCTTCCTGCGATGGCTTGTTGTAATAAGGTGTGACCGAAAGGATGGCCGCGAAATCATTGAGGCATGAGCCGATTGACGAGATTTTTTCGACAATAGCGGCCGTGTTGTTGCCTCCGAGTCCGAGAATGACAGGGACGCGGCCTGACACACGTTTCAAGACTGTGGTGTAGACAGCGGTATATTCCTCGGAATTAAGGGTGGGGGTTTCAGCTGTAGTGCCGAGCGTGACTATATAGTCAACGCCATTGTCGATGAGGTAGTCGACATGGAAATCGAGTAGGTTGAAATCAATTTTGCCGTTTTGGCCGAAAGGAGTCGCCATAGCGACCCCGAGGCCTGAAAAATCAAAAGTGCTCATAAGTAGCGTGGTTTTGAGTACGCAAATTTAGCCATATTACAGCTAAGACGCAAATTTTTTTGAGAGGCTGTTTGGAATTAACAAGAATTATAAACAATCTCTCAACAAATGGCGGATTTTACACGTTATACAAGAGGTTGTTGAAAATTCTTGTTAATTTTGAGTCGTGAGCCTCATGGTGTATTTTGGTTAAATTACGCCGCTCAATATTTGCAATAATTTTTTACAGTCTCGAAACATTAATTTAAAACGTAATCTAAATATGAGTGATTTTAATGAAATAATCAAAGGTGAAAAGCCTACTTTGGTCGATTTCTTCGCAACATGGTGCGGTCCTTGCAAAATGCAGTCGCCCATTCTTGAACAGCTCAAGAGCAAAGTCGGTGACAAGGCGACGATTGTCAAAGTCGATGTGGATGCCAATCAGGAACTTGCTGCCCGTTATCAAGTGCGTAGCATACCGACGCTGATTGTGTTTAAAAACGGTGAGCCGCTGTGGCGCGCAAGCGGGCTTCAGCAGCTTGAGGTGCTTGAGCGCAAACTGGAAGAACACATGACACCCCCTGAAGCATAAAAATATTTATAACGAGACCGGGCAGGAAAGTGATTGCCACTTTCCTGCCCGGTCTCGTTATTTATTCACAATTACATGAAACAGAGGATAAGAGCCTGAGCTGCTACTACTCGGAGGAACATTGTCAACGGGTAAACCGTCGAGTAGGCCACGGCGGGAGCGTCGCTGCCGGTCGAGTTTCCGGCATAGGCGAGCGCGGGCGGGTCGGTGCATGAACCGGACATCAGACCCATGATGGTGAGCAAGTTGATTTTGTAGACTCCTCGTGCAATGCTGCCGACGATGAGCAGCGGGATAAGGGTGATGATAAAACCCCAGATAACCCACCACATGCCGGTGGTGTTAAACACTGTCGCGGCAAAGTCGCGACCCGACGAGATGCCTACCGACGCAAGAAACAGGCAGATGCCAAGTTCTCGCATGAGAAGCGATGCCGATGTCGAGGTGTAGGTGATGAGTTTGAGCTTGTAGCCGAAACGGCTCAGGAGGATGGCTACAACGAGGGGGCCTCCCGCAAGGCCGAGTTTCATGCCGAAACCGACGTTGATGGAGCCGACGATGATGCCGAAAAGGATGCCGATGAAGATGGTGATGAGGTTGGGGTGGTTGAGGCGTTTCATCGAGTTGCCGAGTCTCACGCCGAGACGCTCGATGTCGTTGAGGTCGCCGACCACGGTGAGGCGGTCGCCCATCTGCAGGCGCAGCCCCGGCGAGGCAAGGAGGTCTACACCGGCACGGTTGACGCGTGTGCAATTGAGGCTGTAGGCGGTGTGGAGGCGCAGGTTGCCGAGCGGCATGCCGTTATACTTGCTCTGAGTGACCACGATACGGCGGGAGAATACCGCACTCTGCACTTCTTCCCAGTCCATGGTGATTTCGTGGCCCACGACCGACTGGAAACGCGGTTCGTCGTTGGGACCGAGCACGACATAGAGTTTGTCTCCTACATGAACTGCTGTCTTGGATGTGGGGATAATCACCTTTCCGTCCTCGCCCATGAGTCGTGATACCACGAAGTCACAATCGAGAATCTGGTGCAGCTCGAAAAGAGTTTTTCCGTTGATGAGCTGGTTGGTTACTTCAAATGACAGAATCAGCGGTTTCTGTTGCTCGTCTTCCTGACGATGCTCGATTTCTTTGATTTCGTTTTCGGTATTGATGCGGAAGATGGCTTTGAGGACAAACATCGAAAGGATGATGCCGATAACGCCGAGAGGATAGGCGGCGGCATAACCCATTGCCATTACATTGATTGCCTCGGGGTTGCCGGCTGTCTGTTGCGCGGCTGCGAGTCCCGGGGTGTTGGTCACTGCACCCGACATAACGCCGACGAGTGCTGTGATGTCAGTGTTTCCGTCGATGTAGAAGATCGCAAGCGTAATGGCCACGTTGAGCGCTACAATCAGCACAGCAAGCCCGTTGAGCAGGACACCGCCTTTTTTAAATGAAGAAAAGAAACCGGGTCCCACTTGGATACCGATAGAGAAGATGAAAAGAATCAGGCCGAATTCCCTGACAAATTTCAAGACCTCGGGGTTGACTACATAGCCGAAGTGCCCCATGATGATGCCGACAAACAACACGAATGTCACTCCGAGCGACACTCCCGCTATTTTGAGCTTTCCGAGGAAGACTCCGGCGGCAATGACGAAGGAGTATAGAACAAGCGTGCTCGCCAGTTCCATGTGTCCCGGGCCAATAAGATTAAAAAGCCATTCCATTGTACCTAAAACAAGAAAAATATAAGAATAAAATGTGAATTATATTCTGAATCAGATGCCTGCACGGTCTCGTTCTGAAACCTCGCATGCCAAATCCGGGTGCAAAGGTACAACTTTTTTCGCAATCGTTAACACTGATATAATATTTGTTTTCAGATTTCGGGAAATTTTCATCACGATTAATCTCATTGGGTGTCCCATAGTACAGGGCGGTTTTTCATTGTTATTTTTGTTAAAGGCGCGGGGGAAGGGGCAGGAATGTCGCGGATTAGTTGTATCTTTGTGGTTACAATTGAATTATTGACCAATCATGAAATATTTTTTTGTAATATCGTTATTGGCGGGAGTACTGGCCATGAGCGGGGCGCATCCCGTGGAGGGGTTGCTTGAGCGCGTGCAGCCCGGGGCATCGGCGCGGTTTGTGCTGAAGGAGACCGGGGGCGACAAGGACTTCTTTGAAATCGGCTCGGTCAACGGAAAGCCGTCAATCACCGGCAACAATGCGGTGAATGTCGCTGCGGGCGTGAACTGGTATCTGAAATATTACGCGGGTATCCACCTGTCATGGAACTGCATGACGGCCGAGCTGCCCGATGCGTTGCCGCTGCCGTCGAAAACGGAGCGGCACGAGACAACGGCCCGCTGGCGTTACTATCTCAACTATTGCACTCATTCCTACTCGATGGCGTTCTGGGACTGGCAACGGTGGGAGCGTGAAATTGACTGGATGGCGTTGCACGGCATCAATATGCCGCTTGCGATGACGGGGATGGATGTGGTGTGGCGCAACACGCTGCAACGTCTTGGCTATCAGTCTGCCGAAATAGATGAATTTGTCGCCGGCCCCGGTTTTCAGGCATGGTGGCTGATGAATAATCTCGAAGGGTGGGGCGGCCCCAATTCTCCCGAATGGTATGCGAGTCGCGAGAAGTTGCAGAAACAGATTCTTGGTCGCATGAAAGAATATGGGATGTTGCCCGTGTTGCCCGGCTACTCCGGGATGCTGCCTCATGACGCAGGGAAACGCCTCGGGGTGAAGGTGTCGGGCGAAGGGGTGTGGAACGGTTTTGTGAGACCGGTATTCCTGAAATCCGACGACCCGAAATTCGGAGAGATTGCCGCCGTGTATTATGACGAACTGACTCGCCTGTACGGGCCGGCCGATTTTTACAGTATGGACCCGTTTCACGAGGGAGGAAGCTTGGAAGGGGTCGACTTGCGCGAGGCAGGTGGAATCATCGCCTCGGCGATGAAACGTGTCAATCCCCGTGCCGTGTGGGTGATACAGGGATGGCGCGAGAACCCTCGGCGCGCGTTGCTCGACGGGGTGAACCCCGGCGACCTGATGGTCCTCGACCTTGCGTCGGAAATCCGTCCGCAGTGGGGCGACCCGGAATCCCCCGCGCCCGAGAAACGCCCCGAGGGATATGCGCCTCACCAGTGGCTATACTGTATGTTGCTGAACTTCGGCGGAAACGTTGGCCTTCACGGGCGCATGGACTATCTTATCGATGAATATTACAAGGCAAAATCGTCTCCCCATGGGAAAAGAATGACGGGCATCGGACTGACGATGGAGGGTATCGAGAACAACCCGGTAATGTATGAACTCATGAGCGAGCTGATGTGGCGATCTGAAAAATTCAGTAAGGAGGATTGGCTGAAATCCTATGTTGAAGCGCGTTACGGAGTTTTTGACAAGGCGCTGTATGACTCGTGGGTGATGCTGGCCAATTCGATTTACAACTGTCCTCCCGGAAATCTGCAGCAGGGGACGAGCGAGTCAGTGTTCTGTGCCCGTCCCTCGGCCGATGTTTATCAGGTGTCGAGCTGGAGCCGCATGAAACATTACTATGAGCCGGAAGATGTCATCAATGCCGCGCGGATATTCGTCATGTCGGCCGACAGGTTCCGTGACAACGAGAACTACAGGTATGACTTGGTTGATATCGTGCGTCAGGCAATGGCCGAGAAAGGGAGGTTGACCTATCGTGAAATGACCGCCGCGCTTAACGCGGGGGACGCAGCTCGTTTTGCCGATTGCTCTGAGCGGTTTCTCGGTCTTATCGAGGGGCAGAACGCGCTGCTGTCGACCCGGCCTGAGTTCAAGGTGGGGAAATGGATAGCAGATGCCCGCAATCTGGGCGTGTCGCCGCGAGAAAAGGACAAAATGGAATGGAACGCGCGCCTGCTGATTTCAACATGGGGACCCCGCGTGGCCAGCGAGGACGGCGGACTGCGCGACTATGCCCACCGCGAGTGGGCGGGCATGCTCAGAGACCTGTATTATCCCCGTTGGGAGGCTTGGATTCGCTCCAAGAGAACGGAGATTTCAGGCGAAAAGAGCAAGCCGGTTGACTTTTACGACATGGACGAAAAATGGGTTAAATCACGCAATCCCTATCCTTCCGAATCAGAGGGCGATGCCGTAGAAGTGGCATTGCAGGTCATGAACCGTCACATCGGGCGATGAAGAAGATAGACCACGAAACAGTCCAGCGCATCCTTGACGCGGCCGACATCGTCGAGGTCGTGAGTGACTTCGTGTCGCTAAAGCGGCGCGGAGCCAATTACATCGGCTTGTGCCCGTTTCACAACGAGCGTACCCCGTCATTTTCAGTGTCGAAGGCCAAGGGAATCTGCAAGTGTTTCAGCTGCGGAAAGGGTGGTAGCGCGGTGAACTTCATCATGGAACACGAGCAATTGTCGTTTCAGGAGGCATTGCGATATCTCGCGCGGAAATACAATATCGAAATCCGCGAACAAGAGATGACGCAGGAGGAAATCGAGCAGCAGAGCGAGCGGGAAAACATGCTTGCCGTCAACGATTTTGCCATGCGCCATTTTGAGAAAAACCTGACGGAGACACAAGACGGCCGGGACATAGGATTGTCCTATTTCCGCTATCGAGGCATCGACGACAAAATGATTGAGAAATTTCATCTCGGTTATGCCCTCGAAGCGAGTGACGACCTGTATAACGAGGCGGTGCGCCGAGGTTACAGTGAGAAATACCTGACTGACACGGGCCTTTGCGCCCGCACTGAGCGCGGGCGCATCTATGACCGTTTTCGCGGGCGCGTCATCTACCCGGTCTTCACCCTGTCAGGAAAAGTGGTGGCTTTCGGCGGCCGCACACTGAAAACTGACAAGTCGGTGGCAAAATATGTCAATTCGCCCGAATCGGTCATCTACAGCAAGCGTCGCGAGCTTTACGGAATGTATCAGGCCAAGCAGGCGATTGTAAAAGTCGACAAATGCATCCTCGTCGAGGGTTACATGGATGTCATCTCGATGCATCAGGCAGGAGTGTGCAACGTCGTTGCCTCGTCGGGCACGTCGCTGACTCAGGAACAGATACGCCTCATTCACCGCTTTACATCCAATGTCACCGTTATCTATGACAGCGACCCGGCAGGAATCAAGGCATCGCTCCGAGGCATCGACATGCTGCTTGCCGAGGGTCTGAACATCAAAGTGCTGTCGCTGCCCGACGGAGACGACCCCGATTCTTTTGCCCAGTCCCATAGCTCGACCGAGGTAGAAGAATATATCAAGGCCCATGAGACCGATTTTATTCGGTTCAAGACCCGTATTCTTCTTGAGGGAGTCGAGAACGACCCCATAAAACGGTCGCAGGTCATTACCGACATCGTGAAGTCAATCTCGGTCATTCCCGACGAAATCACGCGCAACGTCTACATTCAGGAGTGCTCGCGCATGATGGACATGGACGAGAAGGTGTTGCAGCGCGAGGTCGCCAAGTACTTTGCCGAGTATGTCAAAAAGCAGAAGGAACAGCAGCAGCGAGAGCGCGAAATCAGCAATCTGCCTCCCGACCAGCGTCAGATGGCACGCGACATGGATGAGCAGCAACGTCTTGCCGACGAGGCTGCCGCCGATGCCGAAGCCGCAGCAAGGAGCACACAGCCTACAGCGGCGCAGACCGAGGTTCATCCCGCTGACCGTGTCAATGCGAAATTCCTGCGGCCCTATGAGCTGGGGGTGCTGAAATTTGCGCTCAAATACGGAATGCAGTTTTTCTGTGACCTTGTTGACGGGGACGGAAACACAACGCCTGTTACCGTCATCGACTACATCAGCAATGACCTGACTGCCGACGATATTTCGTTTTCCAATCCCGACGTGGCGCGTGTGTTCAACGAGGCGTTGCGACTGAGTCGTGCCGACTGGGAAGGAGACCTCGCACGCCATCTCGAAGTGTTGCAGCAGAAACGCGCCGAGGAATATGCCGCCGGTGTGGAGGAAATCCGCAAGTCGGCATCTGACATCGGGTCAATCAATGCTATGGAGAAGGCACTTCAGGAAACTGTCGACAGCAATTATCAGAACGGCATCACTGAATATTCGGCGGGGTATCTCGCCCACATAATGTGTTCTTCGCCCGACGAAGAGGTGCGCCGCATTACGACCGAGCTTGTGATTGAGAAATATACCATCAGCCGCATCCACACAAAGTATGCCCGCATCGAGACCGAACAGGACCGGCTCATGGACCTCGTTCCGCGTAAGATATTCGAGCTGAAAGACGCGATTTTGTGGACGCGGCTTGTCGATTTGCGCAAGCATCTGGCGGCTGTGGGTAGCGCAGACTACGATACCGTCATCGGACTGATGAGGCAGATACAAGAAATCGAGGCAACCCGCAAGGAGCTCGCCAAGTACCTTGGCGACCGCGTGATTGCCCCGAGGAAGTAACCGTGATGTCACAGGTAGCGGTCACCGACGACGGCAAGATGGTCGTCGATGGTGAAGACGCGTGGCGAGCCGGTGGGGATTTCCTCGTTGACGATTTGGTCGGGAGTGAGCTTGTTGAGCATCATGACGAGTGCGCGGAGGCTGTTGCCGTGGGCGGCGATGACGACTGTGCCGTAAAGGCGCAGCGCGGGCTCGATAAGTTCTTCCCAGCAGGGGCGCACGCGGGCAATCGTGTCTTTCAGTGATTCTCCGAGTGGTAGCTCGTCGGCACTCAGGGCGGCATAACGAGGGTCGCGGCCGGGATAGCGGTCGTCGGAGGGGGTGAGTAACGGCGGTTCGACATCGTAGCTGCGCCTCCAGATGTGGACTTGCTCGTCGCCATATTTCTGAGCGGTCTCGGCCTTGTTCAACCCTTGGAGCGCACCATAGTGCCGTTCGTTCAGATGCCAGTCTTTCACTACCGGGAGCCAGTCGCGGTCCATCGCGTCAAGAGCGAGCTGGAGAGTGTGTATGGCGCGTTTCTGATAGGAAGTGAAGCAATAACGGGGTTCAAGACCTGCTGAGGCGATGAGTTTTCCCGCGTGTCGTGCCTCCTCGCGCCCCTTGTCGGTCAGGTCGATGTCAGTCCATCCGGTGAACCGGTTCTGAAGGTTCCATTCACTCTGCCCGTGGCGTATAAGAATCAATCTTTTCATTGTGTTACATATTTATATATACCACAACGTCCGGGAACGTCGGCAGGTTTATATTGCGTTACTCGTTAAAAAGTGCCTTTTCAGAGTGACATTGAGGGTTATCCTAATAACTTGTTGGAGTTATAATGTCTGGCGATGAATGAGAAGTAGGCGACGATGCCAATTAGGGCCATTGCGAGGGCGAGGCAGTAGGCGTGGAAGTAGGAGAGGTTTTCGGCGACGGAGCCTCCGAGGATGAGTCCGGCTCCAACGCCGAGGTCCCACGATGTGAGATAGGTTGAGTTGGCGGTTCCGCGTCGGCTGTTGGGCGCCATGTTGATAAACGAGGTCTGGAACGAGGGACACATTGCGCCGTATCCGATTCCGAGAATCAGTGCCGCGCTGTAAAAACCTAAGGAGTTGCGCAGTGTGAGAAAAAGGATGAATCCGGCGATGGCGACTGTCATTCCGAAACCGATGTTTCGTGTCAGCAATCCCTTGCGCACCTGCGGTGCCGAGATGATGCGGGCGGCGATGAGGCCGACAGCGAGAAGGGAGAAGAAGGGTCCGCTGCCGCTTTCGATGCCCACCTCGTCGCGGCCGTAAATCGAGATGTAGGTGACGAGAATGCCGTAGGCAAAGGAGAAGAATACCACCATCAGGCTCTCGGGGATGGCGCGGGTGAGGAAAAAACGGTCAAGCGAAACCGGCTCCTTGTTTTCGACACGCTCGCGGGGCCGGGTGCGCAGGGTGCAGTTGAGTCCGAATCCGACAGCCGATGAAATCAGTGCGGTCATGAAAATATAGGATGCCGGAATCCCGCCTTCATACATATACATCGAGACTGACGGGCCGATGACCATCGCAAGCGAGTTGAACACTCCGTAAAAGCCGATGCCCTCGCCGCGCTTGGCCGGAGGCATGACATCGATCGCGACAGTGCTGTTGGCGACAGTTACGATGCCGAACGGAAAGCCGTGCAGACAGCGGATGATGGCAAAGACAAGAACCGTGTCTGCGACGATGTAGCCGACAAAGAATATCGAAAAGAGCGCGAAAGTAACAAGCAGCACTGTCTTGCGCGGATAGCTGTCGACGATAAATCCGCCGAAAGGGCGTATTATAAGCGCGGTTATGACATAGCCTGACAGGATGAAACCAATGGTATCCTTGTCAGCGTTAAAGGTGTCGCGCAGATACAGCGGGAGTAGGGGTAGAAGGAGGTAAAGAGAGAAAAAGAGGAGAAAATTGGCGATAGCGATGGCGATGAAGTTGCGGTTCCACAGCCGTGTTTCGGTCATCGCAATATTCTCGGGGCGGGTCATAGGCTATTCTTGATAAATTAACGGTATGCAGCGGTTAAGGTATTCCCGGGCAGCGGCCCACGGGGTGTAGATTGTCGTGCGTCCCGGGATGAGTGGCACCGGGGTCTCGTTGAGGTCGACGCGCACATAGTAGTTTCCGCTCTTGGACTTGAAAAGTATCATCTGCAGATTGGCGCCCATCGGCACGATATAAAAGTCACGCCAGTGCAGTCCGACCGTGTCAAAATAGTTGGTCATGTAGTAGCAGCCGGGAATGTGCATTAGCGACAGCAGCGGCATGAGCGTCTCGGCGTGGCCGAAACGCAGCCTCACAGATGGTTGCGCCCCTTGGTCCATGATAAACAGGTCGGTTGTCTCGATGAGGTTCTGCAACAGCGGATAGGCCATGTCGGCGGGAACGGTCGAGAGGGTGGAGGCCGAGTGGGTCAGGTAATGATGCATGTTGGAGCACGCCCACAAGGCATTGTACTCCTCGATGGTGAAAAACTTTTCCCAGTCGACATCAAGAGACATCGCGGCACAGCCTGAAACCAGTTTGTACTCGTTGAGTGCCATGTCCTGTTGCTCTCCCGGCTCGTAGGGATAATTCTTGCCGAGGGCGCGGTCGATTGCAGTGACGGGACACGTCGTGTCGACAAATCGCTCATAAGTCTCATGCCACGCCTCGCCGGCCATAAACTCTTTATAATCGGTGTTGAGGTCGAAAAACCGGACAAGGGTCGAGTTTTGCCGTCCGGAGGATGTGTAGATTTCGACTCGGTTGTTGAGCCGGGAAATCTGGTGAGTGAACTCGTCCATCGACATGATGCATCGCGGGGCATAGGACGAGATAGCCTCGATGCGGGCATTCTTGAACACGCCGGGATAGGCGGCATACATGCGCGAGGCTATAGCGCGCTGCTCGGCCATACCGAGGGAGTCGAGCGCGCCCCAGCGCCCCTTGGCCATGTTGATGACCGTGTTGCACAATGATATGAGCCGGCGCCCGGTAGAAGTGATGGTGCCGAGTGAATCGGCACGGTTGAGGGAACGCAGAAGGGCGACAGTGAAACGTGCCGAAGACGGAAAACGCGCTCCGTGCCGTCCCACATGGTTAATCATCACCGGGGTCAGCGAATCAGGATAGGCTGTTGTCTGCACACCGGGATAGGGCATCCCCGATCCCTCACATTCTGAACCTGAGTATCTTGTCGAGGTCGGGTCGGCTGCTGTCGCGCCGATCAGGCACATCAGTGCGGCGAGAGAAAATAAAATTCGTTTCATCTTTAGAGGGTGTTTCATTACAAATGTTAATCCAAAGAGGCTGCCATGTGGATAATCTAACTTCATTTAGATGTCAATTTCAAAATTTAACCATGAGGTTGTTTGATATAAATGCTTTTGTCGCACCCGTTTTCACGGTCGCCTTTTGCCCTGAATCTCGGTCACATAGCTACAGCTATGCTCCCTCGATTCATGACAAAATCCGACTCGTGAAAACGGGCTTTGGGTTTAACATTTGTTATGAAACACCCTCTTACAGTTTTGACGTTTTTGCGCGTTTATACATATATAATATTATAACGCAAAATCGAGGTCAAAAGTAGAAAAAGATGCGCGAAAAACAAAATATTGAAGAATTAATATCGCAAAACTGTCTTGATGAGGCACTTGCCGAGCTTGACCGCGTGTTGTTGTCGCAGCCGGCAGATGCAGGTCTGCTGTTTATGCGCGGAAAACTGAAATGGCGGCTCGGTGACCGGTCGGGTGCAACGGGCGACTATGCCGCGGCCGCCCGTATTGACCCTTCGAGTCCCGCCGTCGCTGCCTTGGAGCATGCCCGGGATATTGAGAATTTTTATAATCATGATCTTTACAATCCCTGAGCCGCGAAAAGGCTCGGGTAGGCCGAGGGACTTGTGACTCTTTCAGACTTAATGGCCGGTGACAGCATCAGCGAGAACTGCTGCTGCCATCCTTGGGAACGGTTGCGCAGTTTCAGCGTTACGAGACCCGATATGCCCGATGCGAGTGAACGGATCGATTTGAAAACGTCGGCTATCGATGTCATTCCCATGAGCTGGGAGGAGATTGTGGCTACGCCTGCCCCGCTGACGGTGGCGTATAGAAGGTCGGTGGAATTTATCGTTGCCATAATTTACAAATACTAAATTTATTACGTTGCAAAGTTAAGGCGCAGTATGAGCAGCGATTTTGCCCATGCGGGTTAATTGTTGTGAATAACGGTGCCGCTTTGTTTAGATATGGATTGCCGGTTATGCAGTGAAAAAGGTAGACAGAATGGTAATTTAGGTGGAGAGGGATGATTATGTTGTGAAAATTGACTAAATTTGTAATCTATTGATTGAAAACCATGCAACACATTATTTAATATATATGAGATTCAAAACATTATTGCTACCGTTCCTGGCCGCCGGTGTCGTGGCCGGAGCCGAGGCTCGCGATGTTGAGACCATCGTGTATGCCTTACCCGACGGAAATTCTGGACTGCGTCTCGCGTGGCGCGCCGATTCCGCTTCCCGGTGGATTTCTTTGGGACATGATTTTGTCAGAAACGATTTCGGCCCGTGGGGGTCGCACAAGAAAATGTTTTCCCCGAAACTGTTTCTCAACGGTGCCGACGGCCGCTGGACGGCAGTCTGGGACGCTACCGGCAAGGGGGATGCGTTTGCGCTGACTTCGACCGAGGATTTCGCCGCTTGGACTCCGCAGCGGTATTTTGCCGCCGAGGTAGACCTGCCCCGCGACATGTATTCGGTCAACACGCTTATCGCCGACTCGGCCACAATCGATGGGCAGTGGGTAGGCGGATATGTGCAGCCGATGCCGATGGAGCTTATTGACAAGCTGAATGCCTATGTCGCATCGCGGCGCGAGCTCGCCGCTCTTTACGGTGAGCAGGCCAAGGATGATGCCGAGCGTTTTGCCGGACTTGTGTCGCCCGTTGTGACGGTTACACCGCGTCCCGGCGAGGCCAAGCCGATTTCTGACAAGCTGATAGGTATTTTCTTTGAAGATATAAACTATGGTGCCGACGGCGGCCTCTATGCCGAGCTTGTGCAGAACCGCGACTTTGAATACATGCTGTCAGACCGCAGCGGTGACGTGAACTGGAACAGCAAGACCGCGTGGTCGACCGACGGCGCGGGGCGTTTTGACATCAAGACCGACGACCTGATTCACCCCAACAACCCGCATTACGCATCGTTGACTGCCACAACAGGCGACTTTGCGCTGGTCAATGACGGGTATGACCGCATTCCCCTCAAGAAAGGAGATGCCTACAAGTTTTCGATGAAGGCACGCTCGGAAAAGAATTTCAACGCGACGGTGAGCCTCGTCGGAAGCAGCGGGAAAGTGCTTGCAAGCAAGAAGGTCAGGATAAACGGCGGTAATGCATGGGGCGATTACAAAGTCTCGCTCAAACCGTCGGCAACCGATGACAACGCCACGCTCCGCGTCTCAATTCCCGCCGGGACGAGTGCCGATTTGGACATGGTGTCGCTTTTCCCCGCCAAGACATTCAAAGGTCGTGAAAACGGCTTGCGCGCCGACCTCGCTCAGACGCTCGCCGACCTGAACCCCCGTTTTGTCCGTTTTCCCGGCGGATGCGTGGCTCATGGTGACGGCATTGACAATATCTATGACTGGAAAGGCTCGATAGGGCCTCTCGAAGCCCGCAAGCCATTGCGCAACCTGTGGGGGTATCATCAGACCCGCGGACTCGGCTATCATGAATATTTCCTGTTCTGCGAGGATCTCGGTGCCGAGCCGCTCCCGGTTCTTGCAGCGGGTGTGCCTTGTCAGAATTCGGGTAGTGCCGCCCATCATTCGACCTGTGCCATCAACACCCTCGGACAACAGAACGGCATCCCGATGGAGGAGATGAAAGACTACATTCAGGACGTGCTCGACCTGATCGAGTATGCCAACGGCGACATCTCGACCGAGTGGGGCGCGCGCCGCGCCGCAGCAGGGCATCCCGAGCCGTTCAACCTAAAGTATGTCGGTATCGGCAACGAGGATATGATTACCGAAGTGTTTGAGCAGCGATTCAAGATGATATATGACGCAGTGCGCGAGGCTTATCCCGATATAACCGTTGTCGGCACCGTCGGTCCGTTCTATGAAGGAGCCGACTACGACGCGGGATGGGAACTTGCCCGCCGCCTTGATGTCCCGATAGTCGACGAGCATTACTATGTCGCCCCCGGATGGCTTATCTACAATCAGGATTACTATGACAAGTATCCTCGTGGCGGTACAAAGGTATATCTCGGAGAATATGCCTCGCACCTTCCCGGCCGCCCGAGCAACATTGAAACAGCTCTGAGCGACGCTCTCTATCTGACTGCCGTCGAGCGCAACGGCGATGTTGTCGAGATGACATCCTACGCCCCGCTGCTGGCCAAGAAAGACCACACCCAGTGGACTCCCGACTTGATTTACTTTGACAACACCTCGGTCAGCCCGACTGTGGAATATCAGGTGCAGAAACTCTACGGCAACAACAGCGGTGAGACATATATTCCCTCGACTGTCACGGTCGACAACACTCAGCGCAACGTCGTGTCACGCATCGGAGTGTCGATAGTAAAGGACTCGGCAACAGGGGAATATATCGTCAAGATGGTCAATATGCTACCTGTCGAAGTCAAGACCGTGGTCGACCTGAAACCACTCGGCCTCAACACCGTCTCGGCTCGTGGACAGTTGCTTACCGGTACTCCCGACGACAAGACCGCCGTCCCGGCCGATGTGACCGTTTCGTTCCCCGAGGCCGTCCTGCCTCCCTACTCGTTCACAGTCGTGAGAGTGAAGTGTAAACAGTGAAAACTGAATAATTAAAAGGCGAAGGGTGAAAAGAGAAGATAATGCCGATATGTACCGTTATCTTCACTTTTCACCCTTCGCCTTCAGGGCCGGCGCATGAAATTTAACTTTCGTTCATAACCTTGGCGAGATATTCGAGGTTTCGCATACATTTCTTTCTTCTCCGTTTCAGGCTCAACTTGTCAGTTTGCTTCTTCAGCAGCTCCATTGCAAACTTGCGGATTATT
>Ga0209064_1002692_pt1 | contig 18483 bp, 22 predicted proteins | sample Inofromicrocosms_FD_187498 | JGI IMG/M metagenome (GOLD analysis project Ga0209064, IMG submission 187498) | Mouse cecum microbial communities from Vienna, Austria - Inoculum for glucosamine and mucus D2O microcosms (SPAdes) (version 2) | ecosystem: Host-associated > Mammals > Digestive system >... | reverse complement strand
TATTATGGCAAAAAAATAACTGCCATAGGATTTGCCACATTTTGGATAGCTAACGATAACAATAGAGTGTGTGCAGTTTTAGATACTTCAAATTATAATATATATCTTCAAGAAAACCAAGAACTTACAATTACTAGAAAAGATATTATTACAAGCGATGCTTTATTTTGGAGCAGTAATAAAGCAATAACAGGACCATTACATTTAGCACCAATAGGAGGAACACCACTTTTGGAACAAAAAGAAAAATGGGATGTAGGATATACAATAACAACAAAACCTCAAAGAACCTATGGGATTTTAGATACTATAGGTTTTTCAAATTTTATTAATGAAATAAATGAAGAGATTACTGTAGGTTTATTAAATCCTACAATTTCAGAAGAAAATGAATTGAGCCTTGACAGTATAGAAAATTATTATAATGAAAATAGCATATATACTTCAGATACATTATATCCAGGAGAAATATATTCAGAAAGAGAAAATTATAAATATATAGTTTTTAAATACAAAGTTTATCAAGAAATTATTTATGTTGGAAAAAACGAAAACGGAGAATATGAAGAGTATTATAGTGTAACAGATACAGGAGCTTATTATTTGCAATCAATAGAGATAAAAAAATATGGATTGTCAAATTTGAAAATTAAATACGAAAGGAGTTTAAACAATGTTTAATTGGGAAGATGGAATCTTAATAGAACCAGCATATATAGAGATAGATGGACAAAAGCATTATGTTACACCCGCAAAATATCGAGGAAATACACCTATATCAGCAGCAAATTTAAAGAAGATGCAAACTGATATGATAGGAGATATAAAAACAATAGGAACTTTAGAAATTAATGAGGGAATAGATCCAAGCACTTATTTACCTGGAAGCTGGGAGAAACAAAAAATGTTCTTAGGTGGAGAATTAATTGCTTTTGGAAGTGTGAAAAATGGTAGTACAAATATTCCAGCTATTGCAGATGGAAAAGTATTTGCAATATCCGATAGTCAAATCCCATCTAAAATTCATAATGTTACTAACTACATAGATGGAATTTTAGAATATAATTCAGGAACTTTATCAGTAAAGCCTAAAAATATAGTGGGAATGATTGAAGCAGAACTTTGTATATCAGGGCTTCCAGGAGCAGGATGCACAGGATTATGGTTTAAGGGAAATCGAAATGAATTACCAGAAGGGGTAACTCTTGTAGCAGGAGATGGTCCTTTATTAAGCATAGTAAATAACTATAGCGGAGCTTTAAATAAATATATATATAAAATTGATGAAGAAAAAGTTTTTAGTGATAATGAGTCATTTTTTATTAATCCTGGAGTTGCTCCATATAATGGTACATTTTCACCTGCAAATGGTGGAGTAAAGTGTTATTTAACTGCGAAGGTTTTTGCTAAAAAAGGTGCAACTGTATGGAAAAGAATATCTTAGAAAGGAGTAAATATGATAAATACAATAAAAATAAACTGTGAAAATAGATTTTATTCGCATAAAGATAAAGATTTTATTGGTGTATCTAATGAGAATGAAGTCGAAAAGCTAAGAATAGAACTAGACGAAGAAAAAATAATTGAAAATACAATACCATACTTAGAAATAGAATTTCCTGATATGACTAAGAAAATCATTCAAATGAATAGAAAATCCGACACTGAAGCAGAAATAGAAATAAAAAACAGCCTTCTTAAACAAGAGGGCTGTTTAAAATTGCAATTCGTTCTAATTAATAATGATAATACAGTTTTCAAAAGTGAAATCTTTGAGCTTAAAGTTTTAGAAGCTATTAATGCTACAGAAAATTTAGAAGACGATTATCCAGGAATACTTACAAGAATAGATGAGTTAGAAAAAAAGGTTGATAATATGCAATTTGATACATTTAATTATGATAATTTACAAAATAAGCCACAAATTAATCAAGTTGAATTAGACGGAAATAAAGAATTAAGTGAATTAGGTCTTAAAGAAATGACTAATTCAGAAATAGAAAAATTATTGGAAATGGAGGATTAAAATATGGCAGAAATTAAAATTGTAACAAAAGAAAACTTATTATATGTATGGCAAAAAATAAAATTGAAGTTAAGTGGAAAAGTCGATAAAGTAGAAGGTATGGGTTTATCTCATAACGATTTAACAGATGAATTAAAACAAAAAATATTAACAGCAGGAGATAGTTCATTTTCAGGAAACTATAACGACTTAACTAATAAACCTGATTTAGCTGTATTTGCTAAAATTACAGATATGAATACAGCGATTAATAACGCAGTAGCAAATATTAATAAAAAAGAAATAGTAACATCTATTTCAGAAATGACAGATACAAACACAATATATTTAATTGCAAACGAAGGAACAGGAAACAACATATATGATGAATATATAGTAGTAAATGGAACAGCTGAAAAAGTTGGAACAACAGAAGTGGATTTAACAGGATATGCTAAAATAACTGATTTTGTAGCAGTAACAAATAGTGAAATTGACGAAATGTTTGTTGACTAGGAGGTGTAATATGCAATATGTAGATAAAGCAGGATTAGAAAGAACAGTCCAAAAAATGAAAGATTATACAGATAATAAAATTGGTGATATAGAACAAATCCTCGACCAAATAAATGGGGAGGTGATTTAATTGGTAATAGCAGATAAATTAAATTATCTTCAAGATACAAAAAATCAAATAAAAGAAGCAATAAAAGGAAAAGGAATAGAAGTTTCCGATATTGATACTTTTAGAAGTTACGCTGATAAAATATCAGAAATACCAAGCGGTGGAAGTCAAGAAGAGACTTTTGGAAGAAGTTTTGAAACTTCTAACAATAATAATTATATACTCCAGAAGCTAGTAAAAACTATTCCAAATGATGTGTTAATAGAAGCGTTTAATAGTACAGATGTAGTATACTTACAAAACTCTTTTGGAATTTGTCAGAATTTAGAAGAATTAGATTTGAGTAATTGCAACACTTCCAGTGTAATAAGTCTTGCAAATATGTGTTCAAGCTCAACTAACTTAAAAAAAGTAATTATGCAAAACTTAGATTTTAGAAATGCTAATAATATTGGTTCTGCATTTTCTAGTTTAAAAAAATTAGAAGAGATAGACTTTACAAACACAGATACTGGCCATATTAGTAATTTTTTAAATTTTTGCAATACTTGCTCAGCTCTTGTAAGGTTTAAAGGCATTTTAGATGTAAAAAGCAATACTGCTAATATTGCCAATATTTTTGGAAAATGTCCAAATTTGGAGGAAGTTTACATTAAAAACTTAAATAGTTCAGGATTAAACTTAAGTGGCTCACCAAAATTAAAGAAAGAGTGCTTAGTATTTTTATTAGAAAATGCAATAGCATCAGAAGAAACTAGAGCTTTAATATTAGGTTCAACCAATCTTACAAAACTAACTGATGAAGAAAAAGCAATCGCAACTAATAAAGGTTGGACTTTATCATAGAAAGGAAAAATTATGGAATTAAAAGAAGAACAAGTAATGTTAAGAAGATTAATACCTGATAAAGGAAAAGTTATTATATCAAAAGAAACTAAAATTGATGAAGAAACTGGAGAAGAAGTACCAGTTGTAAGGTCAAAAGAAATCTATTTGGGGAAATATGATAGTGAAGATAATTATATAGAGATTGATGAAAGAGAGGAAAAATAAAAGTGGAATCAATTATAGTAGCTTTAATAACTGGAGGACTATCCTTAATAGGGGTAGTCTTTTCCAATATGTCGAGTAATAAGAAAATGGAAACTACATTAAAAATACAACAAGCAGTAACAGATACAAAAATAGAAAATCTTACAACAGAAGTGCGAGAACATAACAATTTTGCTAAAAGAATGCCAGTAGTAGAAGAAAAAATAAAAGTGATAAATCATAGAATAGATGATTTAGAGAAGAAAATTAATGATTAGGAGGAAGAATATGAAAAAGAGAATTTTAATCGGATTGACTTGTGCATTAGCTGTACTAATTAGCTTATGTACAATTTTTTTGCCTCAAAATAAAGAGGTAACAGACTCATTAAAAACAATTCAAAACGTTGTGATTAATGAAATTGCAACTTATGAAATGACAGATAAGGAAGTTGAAGAACTTCCAACAACTGAAATTGTTGAGCAAACAGAGGAAGACGAAAAAAATATTGAAGAGCAAGAAGTAGAAGACGAAGCTTTTGAGCTTCAAGGCGAAATTGCTTACGAAGGCGATAGGGCCAGAACATGGGATATAACGCTTGGAGATTATAAAGGGCTTACATATTACAGTCAGATTGATAGCAGATGGAAGAATAATCTATATACAAGTGTAGGAAATACGAGTCAGACAATAGGTACAAGTGGTTGTGGTCCTACAAGTGCAGCGATGGTAGTTACTGCTTGCAAAGGAGCTATAACGCCTGATACTATGTCAAATTTATTTGTTAGATATGGTTATCGTTCTGCCAATAATGGAACGTATTGGAGTGCTTTTAGAGCTGTAGCAGATGAGTTTGATATAGAATATCAAGAAACTATCTATTTAAACACAGTAGTTGAACTATTGAAGAACAATCATATAATAGTTGCAAGTTGTGGAAACGGTTTATTTACAACAGGAGGACACTTTATAGTTTTAACTGGAGTAGAAGGCAACTACATAAAAGTATACGATCCATATTTATATAGTGGAAAATTTGATTTATCAAGTCGTAGAGGTAAAGCCGAGGTTCGAGGAAATATAGTATATGTAACTATTGATAACTTTAGAAACTATGCAAATTACTCAAATTTCTTCTGCTATAAATATGATGAAACGCCTCAAGTAAATGATGCAAAACCTGTAGTTACATCAACGTATACTAGGTATGTTAAAGTTAACACATCTTTAAACGTTAGAAATGGACCAGGTACAAATTTTAATATTGTGGCCAGCTTAAAAAATAATCAACAAGTAACTGTCTATGAAACTATTGGAAACTGGTCGAGAATAGGTACTAATCAGTGGGTTTGTTCAGACTATTTAGTTAGTTCAACGATTTCAGCTGTGTCAACCATTTCAAATAATACAGTAGGTCAATATAGAAAATTGTCAAGAAATTGTTTATTGTATGTAAATGCGAGTTTAACTGGAAGATATTATAACTATCTTGCAAATACTCAAGTAGTAATATTATCAAATATATCAAACAATGTTGATAGAGTTCGAGTAACTGCAACAGGTAGAGTGGCTTATATTAATACTAATAACTATACTAATGTAGCAACTCGAGCATCTACAGTAAATCAATATAGAACTTTAAAAAGTAATTGTACTTTGTACTCTAATAGTAATTTAAATGGTACAAGATACAGTTACTTAGCTAATACAAAAGTTCAAATTTTAAATCATGAATCAAGTACAGTTGATTATATTTATATTCCAGCGACGGGCAGATATGCATATGTTAATAATAGTTTTTATAAATAATTAATAAACATACTGTGGAAACAGTATATCTAGTAAAATCCATATTAAAATAATTTTTAAAAGTATTTTTAATATTTTTGTTAGTAGTTTAAAAATTTTATCCATTTTATTTTCCTCCTTAAAAAAGAAAAAGCAATCGATAAAGTGAAATAAATTAGCTCACTTTATCGATTGCTCTTTTATAATTCTAATAATAACTTATTAAAAATATAAAAACAAGGCTTCATTTTTACCAGTTCATGTATGTTTGCAACTTAATAACAAAATTCAACAAATTTCGCACAGTAGACATGCTATAATCTTTTTGAGGTGGTTAAGAAAGATATATATTTAAAATTAGAAAAACAAAAGAAGAAATTAAATGATATGATTGATAAAGGAGAGAAAACACAAAAGATACTAAAGCAAAGTCAGAAAGTGGACAAGTTAGTAAATAAAATTATGTTTAGAGGGCTGTAACAAGCCCTCTTTTTTTGTTTTATATTACTTCTAGGAGGTAATATATATGAAAGAATTTATAATAAGAAAAAGAGGAAATTACATACAAAGGACCTGTAGAATTGAAGAGGAATTATTGGATAAGTTAGAAGAACTATCATATGCAAATAATCAATCAGTCAATTCAATTATTAATGCTTGTATACGATTTGCTTTAGAAAATATAGCAAAAGAAGAGTAAAATTTTAATGCAATTTTTAATGCAACGCCAAGTAAAAAGCACTAAAAAAGAAGAAAAAAGACTAAAAACAGCTTTCAAAGATAATCAATATAATCATTGAAAACAGCAGAATAGAAGAAATGAACAAAAAAGAAGAAAAAAGGCTAAAAGCCCAGTATCTCCCATATGCACAAGATTAATAAATGTTAAAACCTAGGAATATTAATGTTCCTAGGTTCTTTGTTATATAAATAAAAACTTAATACAATTAAAATTACATCCAAAATAAGAATTTTATTGATAATACAAGAGATCTGTGCTATACTAATCACATTACCATCATGGTATATCAAGCATGATTATTGTCATGAAAGAGAGGAGGGTTGTTCATGACTCCTGCAAAACGGCGTGAGATAAGAGCAAAAGCCGAGCAGAAGAAGGCTGTTGACAAGAAAAAACGTTTCGATGTCAACGTGAAGACCAACGATGCTCAGAGGAAGCTCGACCGGGACAGAAAGTCCTAAGGAGAGGAACAGAACAACCAACATGGCAGCTTAACTTTTAGCTACCGAAGCAAACAGGAGAGGCGTAACAACCTTTCCTGTTTTGTTGTATAAGTAAATAAAAAAAAGTTAAAACTATAATTGATAATCCAAAACTATTATGATATATATTCTTAAGAGGTAGTATAAATGAAAAAAATAATAATAGCTATTCTAGTAATTAGTATAATTGTTAGTGCTGGTATATTTGGATTCTATAAATATAAAGAATCAAAAAAAGAAATAAATACTACAAAAAAAGAAGAAGTTTCACAAGTAAATAACGAAGTAGAACTAAAAGAACCTGAAGAAATTAAAGATCCAGAAATTTTTGATGAGTTCTATGATCAAGCAGAAGAAAAACTAGAAACACTTACACTAGATGAAAAAATAGGTCAGATGCTTTTAGTACGTTTGCCAGATCAAGGAGCAATAACAGAATTACAAAAATATAATTTTGGAGGATATTTACTTTTTGCAAAAGATTTTAAAAATAAATCAGAACAAACTGTAAAAAATGAAATAGCATCATATCAAGAAGCGTCAAAAATTCCATTGTTAATAGCAGCAGATGAAGAAGGAGGAACTGTTGTAAGAATTAGTTCTAATCCCAACTTAGTATCTCAGAAATTTAAGTCACCAAGCAAATTATATGGATTAGGTGGATTTGATAGGATAAGAGAGGATACAATAGAAAAAAGCAATATATTATCAAACTTAGGAGTAAATTTGAATTTAGCACCAGTAGTAGATGTATCAACAAATTCAAGAGATTTTATGTATCAAAGAGCATTAGGACAAAATGCAGAATTGACAGCTGAATATGCTAAAACAGTAATCGAAGCAAGTAAAGGATATAATGTATCATATACATTAAAGCATTTTCCTGGCTATGGAAACAATGCAGACACACATACAGGAGCTGCAATAGATAGTAGAACTTATGAAAATATCATGAATAATGACATAGTGCCATTCAAAAATGGAATTGAATCAGGTGCAGAAGCAGTACTTGTAAGTCATAACATTGTAACAAGTATAGACGGAGATAACGCAGCATCAATATCTGAAAGCGTTCATAAGTTATTAAGAGAAGATTTAAAATTTTCAGGAATTATAATTACAGATGACTTATATATGGGAGCAGTATCAAATGATCCGGATGTAGCTGCAAAAGCTGTTATAGCAGGAAATGATATGCTTATAGTAACAGATTATGAAAAAGCAATTAACAATATAAAAAGTGCAATAGAAGAAGAACGAATAACAGAAGAACAAATAGATACAGTAGTCAGAAGAATAATTGCATGGAAATACTATAAAAAATTAATGTAAATAAAAAAGCTCCGTGGTTAGCCAGAGCTTTTTTTGCATCAAAGAATAAAATGTCTTGCGATGTCTGACAGAATAGTAACCGGGTTCATCCAGTAGCAATGCTGGGTAAAAGAATAAACCAAATCACTATCCATAGGTGTAAAGCGGAATTCCACATCGCAGATGGACTCGAACTTGTCGTCAAGATAGCAGGAGCCCGATGATAAACAACATTCGTCATAAAGAGCTTCAGCCAACTCATACAGCGACACTTTTTCCAGAGCTCTGACAGAAACCGTAGTTCGGTTCAAATTATCCAAGCATTCAAATTGAAATTTATTAGACATTAACAAAATTCTCCTTTCGGATAGTTGCTAACCCAACTAATATAAATACAAGTATATCAGAAAATCAACTTCAAAATAACATTATGTTGACAAGAAAAAGCAAAAATGCTATACTAAACATATTGAGAGAGGTGCAATTTTTAAGAGTAATAATTTAGTAAATCAGATTATCGCTGAATTATGAAAGGAAAAATTGCCGAAATTTAAAAAGTTTATCTGAAGCTTTTTAAATTGGGCTAATGCAAAACATGTATTAGACTGTCACAAGAAAAACTTGTGGAGTGCTGTCAATATTATTGAAGTGAAATTTGCTTTGTAATAAATGGTCGCACACGCTGCAGACCATTTTTGTTTTGTTCAAAAATATGTAGCAAGGCTTAAATACAATTTTTAGTTTCATTTTATATAGTATTATTGCGCAGCAAGATTTTATTTACTAGAGGTGTATATTATGGAAAAAGGAAAATTTTTAAGTATTTTAAACAAGCTACAAAATATTTGTAATCAAGTAAACTATGAAGAGTCATATAGTGATGTAATATATGAAGTATTACAATTTTCAAAACTAGCAAATAGCTGGGATAGTGTTTATCGCATAGCTAATTTTTATAATCACAATTGGCTGGGAAATGTTGACTTTATGCATATTCCAGATTTTTATCAAACACTACATAACTGTCTAAATTATCCAATAATAGTAGCTAGAAAAAAAGAAACAGGAGAATTAGTTGGAATTTCTACAATCAAATATGACGAAAATACCGATGAGCATGTAGATCCATATTTTCCAGAAAAAGACGCAAAATATTTTTCTATTACAGGAATATTAACTAAAAAGAATAATCCACATAAAGGAATAGGAAAAAAAATATATGAAATTGCAATAAGAGGAGCATATGAGTTTGAAAAAGAATATCCAGGAACTCAAATTATGTGTGTAATAGATTGTAGAAATAGACAAAGTTTAAATGCTTTAGCAAGTGCAGTAGAAAATATTAGGAAAAATAACAGAATAGGAGAAGGAAAGGAACTGCCAGCGCATATTCTGGGATATTATGAATTAAGAGATACAGAAAATAAACAACTGCTAGAAGCGCCAACTTTAGTTATGGAAGTTGAATTGCAAGAAAGAAAAAACTCAGAGAAAAATGATAAAATGGTAATAGAATTCAGTAATAAAGAAGGAGAAAATGAGTTACTTAACCAATTATTAGCAGAACTTAAGAACAAATTTATGACATATGGAATAAATCCACCAATCATAGAAGAAGATTCTGAATGTGGAATAGTATATTTTTATTCATTAAAGGATAAAGAAAAAAGTAGATTACAAAACATTACTATAGTACCTAATGATACAGAAAAAGGTAACGAAAGAATTCCTAGAGATGATGAAGAAATTTCAAGAATTATGGGACCAATTCAATCTATTTCAGTAGAGGAGGAAAGATAGTATATGAACAAAACAATTGAATTTTTTTACGAAATAGCAAACATTCCAAGAGAAAGTGGAAATGAAGAAAATATAGCAAATTACTTATGCGAATTCGCCCAAAAAAGAAATTTATATTATACAAAAGATCAATATAATAATGTAATTATTAAGAAAAAAAATAATAATAAAACTCCAATTATTTTGCAAGCGCATATGGATATGGTATGCGAAAAAGATAACAATATAGAATTTGACTTTAAAAAAGACAGTATAAAAGTTATAGAAGAAAATGGATATTTAAGAGCAGAAGGAACAACATTAGGAGCTGATAATGGAATAGGAATAGCACAGATTTTAAATATATTAGATAGCAATTTAAACTATAATATTGAAGCAATATTTACAGTATCAGAAGAAACTTCAATGATAGGAGCTGACAAAATTGATTTATCAAATATAGAAGGAAAACAATTAATAAATTTAGACGGGTTCGAAAGAAATACTATAATTATTGAAAGTGCAAGCTTTTTCGATATCATACTAAAAAGTAAATACCTTTTAAAAAATACTAATGAAAAAACTTTTTATAAAATAAGATTAAGCGGACTACAAGGAGGACATTCAGGTTTCGATATAAATAAGAATAGGGGAAATAGTAGTATATTATTATCAGAATTCTTAAAAGAAGTGAATGACATACAATTGCAAAACTTCATTGGAGGAACAAAATTTAATGTAATACCATCAAGCGCAGAAGCAATATTTAGGTCAAAAGAGAAAATAGAAGAATTACAAGAAAAAGTAAATAAATTTATAGAAATCAAAAGAAAAAAATATACAAAGTTAAAAATAGAACTAGAAACTATAAAAATGGAAACTACCCAAATATTAGATCATAAAGAAAGCTTAAAGTTTATTGATTCAATAATAAAATTTAAACATGGTGTTTTTAATACAAATAATCGAAATGAAGTAACAACATCAATTAATCTAGGTGTTGTGAATTTAGAAGAACAAACGATAAAAATAGGAATGAGAAGTTCAAAAAAATGCGAAGAAATAGAATGTTTAGAGCATATCAAAGAATATGCGAAATCTAAAAACTTAGAATTTAATATTTTAGGTTCACAACCAGGATTTGAAACAAATGAGAAATCAGAGTTAATAAAAAAAATAAGAAAAGCATACAAAATAATAGATAAACAAGAAAAACTAGATATAAAATCACTACATATTACAGTAGAAGCAGGATTTTTTAAAGAAAAGATACCAGAATTAGAAGTAGCTATAATATCACCAGAAATTTTAAATGCACATACAACTAAAGAGTGTGTGAATATAGAGTCAATACATAATTGTGATAAATGGTTAGAAGAAATATTAAAATAATATAAAAAGAAAAGAGCACAGCATACAAATTATTGCGTATGCCGTGCTCTTCTGTTTGCAGTAAATATCTGCACATCTAGGTATCAGTTACGAAAAACTATTTCAGGTATGAATTAGGAATCTTTCTCCGCACTATCCACGAGGTTTTCATCAGGAAAACGTCCATCAACAGGGATTATGATATCTCCGAAAAAGGTGCGTATAAAACTTGCAACAGCATCCGGCATATCATCAGGAACGTAATCACGATAGATGTTCAGCATAAATTCATTGCTATACATTTCAACCAATGTTGCACAAATATCGTTTATGTCCATCATACCTTTCCGGGGAATCACGGTTTTAACAGAGTCTATCAGCAGAGGACGCAACGTATCATCGGTCATGTCCGAGATAAGATGCAGAGCGCTGGAGAAACTGACCTTAAACGTAGATAAAATGTCTTCTACAAAACTGGCATGATCTGATTCAAAATCAGTGCGAGCCTCCAGAGCAAGACCTCTAATCTCATCATTTGGTGCATCATCCTCCATTTTCTGCAGGTTGGTAATCAGCTGTGCGGATGCCTCTTCGACCCTATTGGTCACCTCCTCTGAGTGGATAAAAGCTTCAACAGCTTCATATACCCCACACTGTTGAAAGAAGTCATCAACCTCTTTCAAAATTTCAATCATTTTCCGTCTTTCTTCAGTCATGAAGATACCTCTCTTTCATAGGTTGATAATTAATGTTGACTTATCAATTATATCACCACAGACAAAATTATGTCAACCAAATAAAAGATACAAATAATATTGTAGAAACAAAAAAGAAAAGATATAATTTATTGCAAGATAAATTAAAAGGAGAAAAAAGTGAAAGCACTGAAAATAAGTATAGATAAATTTAGAATCATAGCTGCAATTTTAATAATAGCAATACACATATTTCCATTTGCATCAATTAATGAAACAGTAGATTTTGTGTTTACGCATGTGATATGCAGAATAGGAGTACCGTTTTTCTTTATGGTAACAGGCTATTTTGTACTACCAAAAGCAATAGAAGATAAAAATAAATTAATTAAATACACATTAAAAATTATAAAAATATATGCTATATGCATATTAATATACTTGCCAATTAACTTATATGCTGGGCAATTAAATAACATTACAATAATAGAAGCAATAAAAAATATCTGTATAAATGGAACGTTCTATCATTTATGGTATTTTCCAGCAGTAATTTTAGGAATATGGGTTACATATTTTTTTATAAAACATCTAAATAAAACTTCAAGCATAATTAGCATAGTGATTTTATATATAATAGGAATTTTTGGAGATAGTTATTTTGGAATTAGCAAACAAAGCATCATAATTTCAAAAACATATGATGCAATATTTATGATTGCAGATTATACAAGAAACGGATTATTTTTTGCTCCAATATTTATAAGTTTGGGATATAGTTTTAATAATATGAAAAACAAAATAAGTCAAAATAAAAGTGCAATTTTTGCGATAATATCCATGTTTTTTATGATTTTTGAAGGAATAATTTTAAAACATTTTAACTTACAAAAACATGATAGTATGTATTTTATGTTAGTGCCAACAATGTTTTTTATATTTAATATTCTGGTACAAATAAATAATGAAAATAATAAAAAATTAAGAAATATAGCAACAATAATTTATATAATGCATCCAATGTTTATAATTTTTATTAGAGGAGCAGCTAAAGTAATCAGTTTAGAAAATATCATGATAAACAATAGCTTAATTAACTATATTTTAGTAGCAACATCCACATTAATATTCAGCATACTGTTTGAAAATATTAAAGAAAAGATAGTAAAGAAGAAAAATCATAAAATTGAAAAAGTTATGTAAACATGGCATAATAAAAGAAGGTTCATTACACATATTCTGCACATGTACATTAGTATGCAAATCTTTTAGTTTTAGTAGTGGAAAAAGGCGAAACATTTGACCTCTATCTGGTGAATGAAGAAGAAAACAAAGCTCCGTATTTATTTCATTCATTAGAAAACGTGGTCGACTACCGATATGACACTACAAACAGGCCAATAATACTTGCAAAAATCGTGAGCAATAGATACGATGGGGTATATTGGTTGGCTTTTCAGGTAGCAGCGATGACCAGAAAGTTTCCAAATAAGGTTTACGAACCCAGACCGTTTTCACCATTTTTAACGGTAAGCAAATGCAGATGGGATTCAGAAGCAAAGTTCTTAAAAGGCTTCGAGTATCTCGAAAATTGCACAAGAGTAAATTATGAGTGGAATATAAAATTCGAGAAACCACTAAAAGAAGTTAAGTTTATACGGCGGGATTTCGAAAGAACAGACTCAGAAACGAAATATGCGGCAACTGATGTATGGAAGCTGGAATATGCAGACGGTTCAAGAGCTATCATGTTCAATTCAATAGGAAGAGAAGATTATCCTAAATATGATGGCTACTGGGTTTATGAAGAAAAGCAAAGAGACTATGATCCAGCAGAAAGCAAGTTCAAATGTTTCATTATTTCGGAAGATTACATCAAAGAAATTTTTAACGCAAAATAATAAAATTCATACCTAATAAATGATATATTATATGTGAAAAAATTGGAGAAAATTGGGATGAAGAAAAGAAAAATCAAAATAATATTAATAGTATTAATGATAATATTTATAATTGGATTAATATTTTCAAAAAATAAATCACTATCTTATATAACAAGGTACTGTCCAGAATGTAATACGAGAATGAATATTTATAGAGATGATATTGAACATATATATGAATGCCCAAAAGATGGATATGAAATGTATGAAAGACATTACGGAGGAGAAGATCATTACAATGATGGACGATGTAGAATCTGTGATGAGAGATATATAGACCATAGAATTTGAAAGATATGAAGTAAATGAAAATACTCATACAAGAATAGAAAGATGTAATATGTATGAGAGATATAGTAATAGAAAAATTGGTGTATGTAAAGAAGATGTAGTTTGGTCTGAAAAACATACAGGAGGAACACATGAAAATGCTGGAATATGTGTAGACTGTAAGACTAAATATCAAACACACGAAAAATCAGAAGAACTAGATAGTTACGAATCAAATAATTCAACCCATACACCTACATACAAATGCACATTTTCAGATTGTGAATTTACACATACGGGAGAAAGCAAAGAACATAGACTAGTAAAATGGAATGATAAATGCAAAGAATGTGATGCAATAGAAAAGAAAAGTGAATGCAGTCACATACATGTAAAAAAGGAAAATAGTACACAACATTGGGAAGAATGTAAAAAATGTGGAGAAGTAAAAGCAGGAACACTAAAAAATCATGAGTTTAAAGATTATAAAGACAACAAAGATGGAACACATAGTGCGACATGCTCAGAATGTAATTATAAATTAACTGAAAAACATTCAAACGATAGTAGTATTTGCCAATATTGCAAAGTAAATACATCTAGCAACGGTGGAAATAGTAGTGGAAACAAACATTTATATCCATAATTAAGCTAAGAAAATATAGAGATGTAAAATAAAAAATAAACCTCAAATTTAATTGAGGTTTATTTTTTATTTATATTATTGGGCACCGCCAACCATTTCATCTTTCAATGTTAAATTTACAACAGTACCTTCTTCGACTTCAGTTCCAGCAACAATATCCTGAGAAACAACAACACCAGAACCCTGAACAGACATATTTAAATTAAGAGCTTGCAAAGAATTACGAGCCTGATCAGCAGATTTACCTTTTAAATCTGGAACTTGCTTCATTGTTTTTTCAGCACCTTCAGTATATAAACAAACTATAGAACCAGTCTGTAGAGCTGTACCTGATTTAGGATATTGCGAAACTACAGTAGTGGATGCATCTGAAGAAGCTTTTAAAACAATTTTAAAACCAGAAGCCTCTAAAATACTTCTAGCATCAGAAAGTGATTTAGAAGAAACATCAGATAAAGTAATCAAAGAATCTTTTTGTTCATCAGTAGCTGTTGAAGCTATACCCAAGTGAGGTAATATATCAGATAAAATCTGAGAAGCAACAGGAGCGGCAATTGCACCACCTTGATGGCTTCCAGAACCATCTGGATTTGGATTATACAAAGCTACTAAAACAACTGCTTCAGGATTTTCAATAGGAGATATAGCTAAAAATGAAGCTACATAACCTTCTTCTGGTTTGTTTGGATCTGGTTCAGAAGTACCACTTTTTCCACCAACAGAATATCCATTAACTGCTGCATATTTACCAGTACCAGTAGTAACAACAGATTCCATCATACTTTTTATTTTAGAAGATGTTGATTCAGAAATAACTTGTCTAACCTTTACAGGAGCAAGTTCAGTTTCAACACCAGTATCTGTATTAACAACTTTACTAACAATTCTTGGTTGCATTAAGTCACCACCATTAACACAAGCCGAAATAGCTGCGACTAATTGAAGAGGAGTAATTTTAAAACGTTGCCCAAAAGACATTGTAGCAAGTTCAACTTCGTGACAGTTATCTTTACTAACGAAAATACTATTTGCTTCACCAGACATTCTAACACCAGTTTTTTGAAGTAATCCAAAAGCTTGCAAGTATTTATAAAATCTATCTGTACCAATACGTTGACCTAATTGAATAAAAGAAGGGTTACAAGATTTTTCAACTGCTTTTCTAAGAGACAACGCACCATGAGCATTGTCAGCCCAACAATTAATATCATAATTAGCAACTTTATAAACTTTATTACAATAGAAATCACCAGGAGTATCAGTTTCAACTAGATTTTCTTCTAATCCAATTGCTGAAGTAATAAGTTTAAAAACAGAACCAGGTTCGTATCCATCGGAAATAGGTTTGTTTCTCCACATATTATTAAGTTCAGCAGATCTTTGTTCATTTGTCATTGTTTCCCAAGCTTCTTGCAACTCTGGAGTATTTGGAGTAAAAGGAGTATTTAGATTATAAGTAGGATAACTAGCTAGAGCTAAAATATCTCCATTAGAAGGTCTCATAATTACTACACAACCACCAGCAGCCTTATTTTCTAAAATTGCTTGATTCAAATATTTTTCAGCAACTGACTGAATATTAACATCAATAGTTAAATAAATATCACTACCATTTTGAGCTGGAATATATTGTTCGTTTTCATCTGAAATAGCTTCTCTATTAACATTAGCAGAAGTAACGATTCTACCAGGAGTACCACTTAATTCATCCTCCCAAGCAGCTTCAACTCCTTCCAAACCTTTATCATTACCAAAAAAACCAATAACGTTAGAAGCTAATGCACCATAAGGATATGTTCTTTTAGAATCACCATCTATATTAATTCCAGTAGAAATATTATTTTCTTCCATCCACTTATTTAATTTATCAACAGAAGCTTTATCAACTCTTTTTGCTATAGTAATAAGGGATTGTTCAGAATTTAATTTTGCTAAAGTTTCTTCATAATCAAGAGAAAAGATTTCAGCAAATCCAGAAGCTAAAGTTTCTTTAGGAACTTTAGAACCATTTAAATAGAGAACTTCATTGTTATTAATAGATATAGTATCAACAGCAGAGCTGATAGCCAATATTTTATTAGTAGAATCGTAAATAGTACCTCTTTTGCTTGCAATTGTTTGACTAGTAACTTGATTTTTATAAGCAGCTGTTTTATATTCAGCTCCTTTTACAAATTGAATATATCCAATTCTACCAAGCAAACCAATAAAACAAAGTGTAAATAAAACAAGCAATAAAAGGGAACGAGTAGCAAATTTATGCTTAGACTTAAAACTAGTACCGATTCCGAGTCTTTTATTAACTAAATTTTTTCCTATGTAAATCAGTCCTTTCAATAAATAAAATTGAAAGTATATTATCAACAAATATACACAAATATTTTATATTATAGAAAAATAAAAATCAATATGATATAATGGAAAAGGTGAGAGAAATGAATTTGTATGAAGAAACTAAATTTATAATGAAACAAAATAATATATTTGCAAATAAAAATTTAGGTCAAAATTTTTTAATAGATGAAAATGTAGTAAATGGAATCATTGATTATTCAAATATTACAAAAGAAGATTTAGTAATCGAAATTGGACCAGGTTTGGGAACATTAACAAGTAAGTTATTAGAAAAGGCTGGAAAAGTAATATGTATAGAACTTGATCCAAAAATGGTAAAGATAATAACAGAAAGATTTAAACTATACGAAAATATTGAGATCATAAATGAAGATGTATTAAAAATCAATCTTAATAAATTAATAACCGAGAATAAAACTAGTACTATAAAATCAGCAAAAGTAGTAGCAAATTTACCATACTATATAACAACACCAATAATTATGAAATTATTAGAAGAAAAGTTAGAAATAGAGAGTATCACAGTTATGATTCAAAAAGAAGTAGCCCAAAGATTAGCGAACATACCAGGAGGTAAAGATACAGGAAGCATAACTTATACAATATGGTATTACACTGAACCAAAAATTGTATTAGAAGTTCCACGAAACTCATTTATTCCAGAACCTGAAGTTACATCAAGTGTAATAAAATTTGATATTTTAAAAATGCCAAGAATAGATGTATTAGATGAAAAAATGTTTTTCAAAATAATTAAAGTAGCATTTATGCAGAAAAGAAAAACTTTAGTAAATGCACTAACAAATGGAAAAATTTTCGAAACAAGAGAAAAAGCAGAAGAGGCTCTAAAAAATTTAAATATAGATACAAAAATTAGAGGAGAAAAGCTTACGATAGAAGAATATCAAAAACTTTCAGATTACATAACAAAAAAATAGTATAAAAAACTTGAATTGGATTTTCAATTCAAGTTTTTTTAAATTTTAAGTAGAAAAAAGATACTAAAAAAAGGCTTGTATAATATATATATTATAATAAGTAACAAAAAAGTAAAAAAAATGTAATATTTTAGTAATAAACTATTGAAAAAACCCCTTGTTCCGTAGTATAATATTTATGTAGGACTGCAAAAAAAGTCTATATTTGAGAAAAAACATAGGAGGATGTTTAATTATGTTAAAAGAGAAGAGTGGCTATAAGAAAATAATAGCAACATGTTTAATCTTTTGCTTTGTATTTGCAAATGCATTTACAATATTCGCAAATATCAGCTATGCTGAATCTAAGGAAATAGGAAAACAAGATTCAGAATATACATCAAAAAATGTAAATTATGATGTGAACTTTATAAAAGCTGAAGAAAAACAAGGATACGAATTTGAAGGAACTATCGATGAAGAAAATCTAGCTTTACAATTAGAAATTGAAGTGAAAAAAGA
>Ga0209064_1002679_pt1 | contig 18625 bp, 20 predicted proteins | sample Inofromicrocosms_FD_187498 | JGI IMG/M metagenome (GOLD analysis project Ga0209064, IMG submission 187498) | Mouse cecum microbial communities from Vienna, Austria - Inoculum for glucosamine and mucus D2O microcosms (SPAdes) (version 2) | ecosystem: Host-associated > Mammals > Digestive system >... | reverse complement strand
TCTCCTGCGGAAGATGCGCGCAGGCATTTTGATACATCTGTTTTGTTAGTATGCTCCACTTTATGGAATTTGTCAAGAAAACCATAAAATTTTACAAATTCTGAAGATGAAAACAGCCATTTTGTTGGGTTGTTGGATTTACCAGCAGGGGAGAGAAGAAACATCCAAAATTTTTTCTTGACAAACCGGAAATCATACGATATTCTTTATAATATAAAATGCGTCAATGAGGACTTGGATACAGTAACCTCCCTGACAGAGAGCCGCTGGCTGGTGGAAAGCGGCAGGGAAGCTGTGTCCGCATCCCCTCGGAGCAGTCAGGCTGAACGGATCGAGAGCGGGAATATCTTTCCCTCCCAGTAAGCAGGAACGGAATCCCCCGTTACAGGGAAACGCGTTGTTGGACGTGTGAGAGGCCCTCCGCACAAGCGGGGAGCAAACAGAGTGGTATCGCGGAAACGATTGATGTCTCCGTCTCTGAATAAGGGACGGGGACATTTTTATTTACCACAAATCCAACCCAAATTCTTATCCATAGAAAAATGCAGGAGGTAAAGACCATGCGACTGACCGGAGCACAAATCATCTGTGAATGCCTGCTGGAGCAGGGAGTTGACACCGTTTTCGGCTATCCCGGCGGCCAGGTGCTGAACATTTATGACGCGTTATACGACTATACGGAGGCAGGCCGCATCAAGCACGTGCTGACCGCCCACGAACAGGGGGCCGCCCACGCCGCGGACGGCTATGCCCGCGCCAGCGGCAAAACCGGCGTCTGCATCGCCACCTCCGGCCCTGGGGCCACCAACCTGGTGACAGGCATCGCTACAGCCTATATGGATTCCGTCCCCCTGGTTGCCATCACCGGCAACGTCCCCTGTTCCCTTCTGGGGCTGGACAGCTTCCAGGAGGTGGATATCACCGGCGTGACCATTCCCGTCACCAAACACAACTTTCTGGTCAAACGGATTGAGGACCTGGCAAGCACCCTCCGGGACGCCTTTTATATCGCCAACAGCGGCAGGAAGGGCCCCGTCCTGGTGGATATCCCCAAGGACGTCACCGCCGCCGTCTACGACTTTAAACCGGTTCCTCCCAAGAGTACGGAAATCACCTACCCAATGGATGGGGAGGAGCTGAACAGGGTGCTGTACCTGCTTCACTCCAGCAAACGCCCCTTTTTGTATGCCGGGGGCGGGGTTGTTTCCTGCGGGGCGGAAGGGGAGCTGGCGGAGTTCGCGGAAAGGCTGGACGCGCCCGTTTCCTGCACCCTGATGTGCCAGGGGGGCTTTGATCAGACCCATCCCCGCTATATGGGGATGCTGGGAATGCACGGAACCAAGGCGTCCTCCCTCGCCATCAAGGAATGCGACCTGTTTGTGGCGGTGGGCACCCGCTTTTCTGATCGGGTGCTGTGCAACGCGGGAAATTTCGCCAAGGGAAAGCCCATTATCCACATCGATATCGACCCGGCGGAGTTCAACAAAAACATCCATATTGCCGCCAAGCTCCGTGGGGACGCCAAAAAGATTCTGCGCTTTCTCTGCGAAAAAATGGAACGGCAGTCCCACAGGGAGTGGATGGCCAGCGTTGCCCAGTGGAAGGAGCAGTACCCCCTGGCTCAGCCCGCCCCTGCTCCCGGTGCCGCCACCCCAAAGGAGATTCTGGAAACCCTGAACCGCCTCACCGATTCTAACGCCATCCTCACCACCGAGGTGGGCCAGCACCAGATGTGGGCGGCCCAGTTCTACACCTTCCGCCGGCCGCGGCAGTTTATCAGCTCCGGCGGACTGGGGACCATGGGCTACGGACTGGGGGCAGCCATGGGCGCGAAGATGGCCTGCCCGGACCGGACAGTGGTCAACATCGCGGGAGACGGCAGCTTCCACATGAACCTCAACGAGCTGTCCACGGCAGCCAAGCACAACATCCCCATCATTGAAATGGTGTTCAACAACCAGGTCCTGGGCATGGTGCGCCAGTGGCAGAAGCTGTTTTACGCCCACCGCTTCTCCCAGACCACCCTGGAAAAGACCACCGATTACCTGAAGCTGGCGGAGGCCTTTGGCATCAAGGGCTACCGCATCGCCTGTCAGGAGGACATCGAGCCGGTGCTGACGGACGCCCTGCGCCAGGAGGTTCCCGTGTTGATTGAATGCGTCATAGACCGGGACATGAACGTCCTGCCCATGGTACCGGCGGGGAATTCCGTGGAGGAGCCCCTGCTGACCATAGAAGACGACAGGCAGTGAACCGCTGTAAAGGAGGTAACGCAAAATGGAAAAGCAATATATCCTGTCCGTTCTGGTCAACAACCACGAGGGGGTGCTGGTGCGGATTTCCGGGCTTTTGAGCCGGCGTTTTTTCAATATCATCAGCATTGTGGCCGCCCAGACCGAGGACCCCGCCATTACCCAGATCATCATCGTGGTGCAGGGCAATGAGGACGTCATCGACCAGGTGAAGTCCCAGCTGGAAAAACTCATCGACATCCTCCATGTGAAGGTGCTGGACCGGGATACCTCGGTGGTGCGGGAGCACCTGATGATTAAGGTCCGCTCTACCCAGGGGCAGATAGGGGCGCTGGTGGACATCGCCAACATGTTCAAGGCGGGAATCATGGACGTCACCGGGGATGTGATTATCCTGGAGCTGACGGGGGATTCCCACACCCTGGACTCCTTTATCGCCATTCTGAAGCCCTATCCCATCCTGAAGATGATCCGCACCGGGTGCTCGGCCATGTCCAGGGGCGAGGAGGAAGCGGAGAAAAAGAAATCACCTAACTAAAATGAGAATCAGGGGCAGTCTCAAAATGGCGAATCCTCCGTTTTGAGACTGCCCCTCCTTTTTATGGAAGAAAATATATCATAAGCTTTTGCCTATTTGGAAAATTTGTTCATTTCCTTGTTGAAATAAAGGCGGATTTCCGGTACAATAAAAGGAGGGCGAAAACCGCCCTTTCATTTGCCGGCAATTTGCAAAAGAGGGGGATTTTTATGGCCAGACGGGATAAAATCAACTATTACCTGGATATTGCCGAAACGGTTCTGGAGCGGGGGACCTGCCTGCGGCGGAACTTTGGGGCCATCATTGTTGCCAACGACCAAATCATCTCCACCGGCTATGTGGGCGCGCCCCGCGGCCGGGCCAACTGCATCGACATGGGCTACTGCACCCGCGAACGGCTGAAAATCCCCAGAGGGGAGCGGTATGAGCTCTGCCGCTCGGTCCATGCCGAGTCCAACGCCATCATCCACGCCGCCCGCCAGGATATGCTGGGCGCCACCCTTTACCTGGTGGGAAAGGAATGCCTTACGGATGAGTATGTCCAGAACGCCAACCCCTGCGCCATGTGCAAACGGCTTATCATCAATGCCGGGATCGCCCAGGTGGTGGTCCGGGACGACCATGAGCATTACCGGATCATCGACCCCATGGAGTGGGTGGACAACGACGAATCCCTGGAGGGCTCAAAGGGGTATTGAGGGCGCCGTTTGCCTGTTTTGTATATTTCCGTGGGATTGGAATACAATACAGCTGATATTCCTGTAAAAGGAGCTGTTGTGTTTGAAGCGCAAATCCATGGAAAACAGAGATGAATCCTATTTCCCCATGCCTCAGCCCGCCGAACCGAACCAGCCCCCCCAGCCCCCCCAGCCCCCTCAGCCGGACTTTCCTAATACCGATAATCCTGGACAGAATCCCCAAGGGGACCCCAACGACCCCGCGGGCCACATCTGCCAGATTTTTGAAAGCGGCTCGGTGACGGCGGCGGGGGGAAAACATGTCTTCCACTGCCTGACCATTATCGGGCAGATAGAGGGCCACTACGCCCTTCCGCCCCAGACTAAAACCACCAAGTACGAGCATGTCATCCCCCAGCTTGTAGCCATTGAGCAGGACCCGGAAATCGAAGGACTGCTGATTATCCTCAATACTGTGGGAGGGGACGTGGAGGCGGGGCTTGCCATCGCGGAGCTTATCTCCGGCATGAAGACCCCAACGGTGTCCCTGGTGCTGGGCGGGGGGCATTCCATCGGCGTGCCCCTGGCGTGCAGCGCAAGGCACTCCTTTATCTCCCCCTCCGCCACCATGACGGTCCACCCCGTCCGGATGAACGGCCTGGTGCTGGGGGTACCCCAGACCCTCTCCTATTTTGACAAGATGCAGCAGCGGATCACCCGCTTTGTCTGTGACAATTCCTCCATCTCCCCCCAGCGGTTTCGCCGCCTGATGATGAAGAACGGGGAGCTGGTGATGGATGTGGGCTCGGTGCTGGACGGGGAAGCCGCTGTCAAAGAGGGCCTGATCGACGACATGGGCGGCCTTGCCGAGGCGATAGAGTGCCTCTACCAGATGATTGAGGAGCAGGATGCCGAAAAGGAGAACGGACAGAAGGAGGATGAGAAATGATCCTCTATACCCTTGCTCCGCTGGCGGAGTGCGTCTTCCCGTCCTATTGCCCGCCGGGGCAGACCGCGCCGCCCCAGTCGGTCACCTGCTGTGTATCCGGCGGATTTGTCCAGGGGATACCCACCGGGAAAGGAATCCGGGTCGTCAGGGTCATTTCCACCGACCCCAAGGCATATCTTTCAAAGGGGACCGCTCCGGGGGAGGAGATTGCCCTGCCGCGGACCAACTAAACAGAGCATTTCCAGAAGCGGGGCTTTCCCTGCTTCTGGCTTTCCATAAATTTATACATATCCGTGAGGAGATTTTAACATGACAATTTTTGACGCAATCCTTCAGGGAATCATCCAGGGGCTCACCGAATTTCTCCCCGTCTCCAGCTCCGGGCACCTTTCGCTGGTCCAGCACTTTACCGGACAGGGCGGAGAGGTGGGGGGGAGCTTTTCCATCATGCTCCACTTCGGCACCCTGGTGGCCGTGATGATAGCCTTCTGGCCCACCATCCGGGACCTGATCCTGGAGGCCTTCCGCATGATAGGCGACCTCTTCCGGGGCAAGCTGCGGTTTAAAACCGACAATCCCCGCCGCCGCATGATATGGATGCTCCTGCTGGCGCTGGTTCCCCTGTTCGCGGTGCTGCCCTTAAAGGACTTTTATTCCTCCCTGGCGGAGGATGACAGCATCATCGCCGAGGGCATCTGCTTTCTGCTGACCTCCGTTCTGCTGCTCCTTTCGGACCGGGTGGTCAAGGGGAAAAAGGGTCCCCGCACCATGAAGGCCCGCGACGCGGTGGCGGTGGGCGTCGCCCAGGCTATCGCTCCCCTGCCCGGTGTGTCCCGCTCCGGTTCCACCATCTGCACCGGTTTGGTCATGGGACTTGGCCGGGAGTTTGCCGTGGCCTTTTCCTTTATCCTGGGGATTCCGGCGGTTTTGGGGGCCAATATCCTGGAATTCAAGGATGTTCTGGAGGGAACCGCCCAGACCGCTCCCCTCCCCGTCCTCCTTGTGGGGATGGCGGTGTCCCTGGTTGTGGGACTGCTGGCCATCTGGATGGTCAGGGTCCTGGTCAACAACGACCGGTTCCGCTACTTTGGATATTATACCCTTGTTCTGGGGATTGCCACCCTGGGCATCGGCATCTTTGAACAGGCAAGGGGCGTCACCATCTTTCAGATGATTCATGGATAACGCCTGTATACCGTTTACTTGAAAGGAATGACACAGTTGGCCGGTAAAACATCACGATCCAAATCTCAATCCAAATCCAATTCCAGGTCAAAGGCCGCATCCGGGTCAAAGATCTCCTCCCGCTCCGGGGGTTCCAGGGGCCGGGGGACGTCCTCCAAGTCCACGGCGGCGCAGCGCCAGGAGATGGCCCGCAAGCAGGTGTGGGCCATTGTCCTGTTTGCCGTCGGCATCCTTTTCCTGTTTCTCTCCATCATTAAGGGTCAGAATTTCTGGCTGGTTCTCCACAACCTTCTGTTCGGACTGTTCGGATGGTGCGGGGCATTGCTGGGGCCGCTGCTGATCTATGTGGCGGTGATGATCACCATGGACAAATCCGCGGGATCGGTGCGGGCGGCGGTAATAGAGGCGGTGGCACTGCTGGTGCTGCTGTGCGGCATCACCCAGATTTTCGGGCCGGGCATCCCCGACGCGGAAAAGTTCTGGCCGAAGGTGACGCAGCTTTACAATCAGGGAACCGCGCTTTCCGGCGGCGGACTGCTTTCCGGTGTGATTGGCATCCCGCTGCTGGCCCTTTTGGGAAAATGGCCTGCCGTCATCACCGTGTTTCTGCTCATCTTTGTGTTTGTCATGCTGCTGACCAGGACAACCCTGCGCCAGTTTATCCACACAGCCTCCCAGCCGGTAAAAAAGGTCAAGGAGGTCGTCCATGCCCAGAAAAAGGTGGTCAGCCGGGAGCAGCCCAAATTTAACATCGACGTCCCGATTGACGAGGACGATGAGGACGAAGCCGGAGAGGACGAGCTTCCCCAGCATCCGGTCAGCTCCCCCAAGGGGAGCCTGACAGGGGCCCAGAAGCTGATGCAGTTTAACGACAAGCTGCTGGACCCGCCCGCCGGACCCAAAGAATCCCCTGAGGAGGACAAGCTCGAAGACCAGGGGGAAAACCGGGAGCCGGAAAAGGAACGAGAAGGCGCCATGGACCAGATCGATATGCTCATCAGCCGGATGATCAACGGGAACGGACCTAAGAAAGAGCAGACCCCCGAACCGGCGGAGGAAATATCGGAGAAAGACATTCCGCCGAAGGAGGACGCCGGGTCCTCCCTTGCGGAAGAGCTGAAGAAAGCGGCAAGAGAAAAAGAGAAGGCCGCCGAGCAGGAGCGGGAGCGCCTTCTGTGTCTGGCAGGCGGAAAAATGGAAGAATCGGAGGATGAGATTTCCCAGGAGCTGGAGGCAGCTGTTCAGGAGGAGCCTGCGGAGTATGTTCCCCCGTCGGTGGAGCTGTTGCGGGAACCCGCCGCGCCGCCGGAGGACGACATCTCCGAGGAGCTGAAGGCCAACGCCGCCCGCCTGGTGGATACCCTGAAAAGCTTTGGGGTGCAGACGCGGATTGTGGACATTTCGCGGGGCCCCGCGGTGACAAGGTATGAGCTGCAGCCCTCCGCGGGGGTGAAGATCAGCCGCATCACCAGCCTGGCGGACGACATTGCCCTGAACCTGGCGGCGGCGGGGGTCCGCATCGAGGCCCCTATCCCCGGAAAGGCGGCGGTGGGCATTGAGGTGCCCAACAAGGTGGTGAGCATGGTGGCAATCCGGGAGGTGATCGATTCCCAGGAATTCGGGGACGCCCCCAGCCGCCTGACCGTGGCCCTGGGCCGGGATATCGCGGGGAACATCGCCCTGGCGGACCTGGCCAAAATGCCCCATCTGCTGATTGCCGGTTCCACCGGCTCCGGCAAATCGGTCTGCATCAACTCGTTTATTGTCAGCCTGCTGTTTAAGTCCTCCCCCGACGAGGTCAAACTGCTGATGGTTGACCCCAAGGTGGTGGAGCTGGGCGTTTACAACGGTGTGCCCCACCTGCTGGTCCCGGTGGTCACCGACCCCCGAAAGGCCGCGGGGGCCCTCAACTGGGCAGTCACAGAGATGCTCCACCGCTACCAGACCTTTGCGGAAAACAGCGTCCGGGACCTGAGCGGATACAACCGTCTGGCGGCCTCCAGGGAGGATCTGAAGCCCATGCCCCAGATTGTCATCATCATCGACGAGCTGGCCGACCTGATGATGGCCGCCCCTAACGACGTGGAGGACGCCATCTGCCGCCTGGCCCAGATGGCCCGCGCCGCCGGGATGCACCTGGTAATTGCCACGCAGAGGCCCTCTGTGGACGTTATCACAGGGGTCATCAAGGCCAACATTCCCTCCAGAATCGCCTTTGCTGTCTCCTCCCAGGTGGACTCCAGGACTATACTGGACTCCAGTGGGGCGGAGAAGCTGCTGGGCAAGGGGGACATGCTGTTCAACCCCATGGGTGCTTCCAAGCCTGTGCGTGTGCAGGGATGCTTTGTCAGCGACACTGAGGTGGAAACGGTGGTGGACTTTATCAAAAACGCCGGGACAGCCACTTATGACGACAACATCATGGAGGAGATTGAGAAGCGGGCTGTAGTGGAAAAATCCAAGGGCGGCAAGAACAGCGGCAATGACGGCGGCGGGTTCTCGGAGGAGGACGAGATGCTTCCGGCGGCCATTGAGGTGGTTGTGGAGGCGGGAATGGCTTCCACGACGCTGGTACAGCGGCGGCTGAAGCTGGGGTATGCCAGGGCTGCCAGGATTATGGATGAGATGGAGCAAAAGGGGATTATCGGACCCTTTGAGGGGAGCAAGCCGAGACAGGTTTTAATCACCAAGGAGCGGTGGCTGGAGATGAAGCTGAACCAGGCGGACTGACCGCCGAACAGCAGCAGAAAGGAAATGATTCATGGATTCCAAATACATGCCGGACAGAAGCAGCTTCCTGCCGGTGTCGCCGGAGGACGTCCTCCAGCGGGGCTGGCAGGAGGTAGATATTGTGTGTGTGACAGGGGACGCCTATGTGGACCACCCCTCCTTCGGCATCTCCCTGACCGCCAGGGTGCTGGAGGCGGAGGGGCTGCGGGTGGCCATGCTTCCCCAGCCCAGGCTGGAGGTCCCCGACGACTTCACCCGCTTTGGACGGCCAAAGCTCGGCTTTTTTATCACCAGCGGAAATATTGATTCCATGGTAAACAACTACACCGTGGCCAAAAAGAAGCGGTCAATGGACGTGTATTCCCCCGGCGGCAAGGCGGGGGGCCGTCCCGACCGGGCGGTCATCCTGTACTGCCGGAAGGTCCGTGAAATTTACGGGGATATCCCTGTTATCATCGGCGGACTGGAGGCCTCCCTGCGGCGGTTCGCCCACTACGACTACTGGGACGACGCGGTCCGGCCCTCCATCCTGGCCGACTCCGGGGCGGACCTGCTGATCTACGGCATGGGTGAGCACCAGACGCGGGAAATCGCCCAGGGGCTGATGGCGGGAAAATCTCCCGCAGAGCTCCACAGTATCCGGGGAATCTGTTACTTTGATCGGTTGGACGCCCAGGTCCCCGGCGCGGTGTCCTGCGCCTCTTATGACCACGTAAAACAGGACAAGCACACCTATGCCAGGGCCTTTCAGATACAGATGGACGAGCAGGACGCGGTAAACGGCCGCCCTATCACCCAGAAGCACGGGGACAGGCTGCTGGTCCAGACCGTGCCCTCCATCCCCCTGGACCAGGAGGAGCTGGACGAGGTGTTCCGACTGCCCTTTCAGCGGATGTACCACCCCATGTACGAGCCCATGGGCGGCATCCCGGCCATTGAGGAGGTGGAGTTTTCCATCATGCACAACCGGGGCTGCTTCGGCAACTGCAACTTCTGCGCCATCACCTTCCACCAGGGGCGGCACGTCACCTGCCGGAGCAAGGAGTCAGTGCTGGAGGAGGCCCGATCCTTTGTAAAGAACCCTCGGTTCAAAGGCTATATCCACGACGTGGGCGGTCCCACCGCCAATTTCCGGGGCCCCTCCTGCGAGAAGCAGCTTACAGCCGGACTCTGCCGGGGCCGGAAATGTCTCTCCCCCAAGCCCTGCCCCAACCTAAAGGCCGACCACTCGGAGTATGTGGAAATTTTAAGGGAAATGCGGGCAATCCCCGGCATCAAAAAGGTGTTTGTCCGCTCCGGCATCCGGTACGACTACCTGCTGGCGGACAAAAATACCGACTTTATGGACGAGCTGGTCCAGTACCACATCAGCGGGCAGCTTAAGGTGGCCCCGGAGCATTGCAGCAACCATGTGCTGGAGAAAATGGGCAAGCCGCCCATCGAGGTGTTCGACCGGTTCTGCCGCCGGTTCTTCCAGGCCACCAGGCGGGCGGGGAAGGAGCAGTACCTGGTCCCCTACCTGATGTCCTCCCACCCCGGCTCCACCCTTCAGGACGCGGTGCAGCTGGCCATGTACCTGAAAAAGAACCACATCCACCCGGAGCAGGTGCAGGACTTTTACCCCACGCCGGGAACTCCCTCCACCTGTATGTTTTACACAGGACTGGACCCGGCGGATATGAAAACGGTGTTTGTCCCCAAATCCCCGGAGGAAAAGCGGCTCCAGCGCGCCCTGCTCCAATACTACAAGCCGGAAAACCGCAGTACCATCATAGAGGCGCTGAAAAAGGCGGGCCGGGAGGACCTGATCGGGACTGGGGAAGGCTGCCTGGTTGCCCCGGACCGGGGACAGGTGGCCGAAAAACAGCGGGAACAGGAGCGGGAGCGCATCCTGAAGGCGGCCTATAAGCCCGGCGCGGCTAAGTCCCCCGGAAAGCAGCGGGCGCCGTCTGGAAGAAAGGAGGATACCTATGGCACAATCCCCCAAGGGCGGAAGGTCCGCAAAGCGAAAAAGAAGCGCTAGTTCTTCCCGTTCCCCGGCCCGGAGACCGGGAAAGAAAAGGTCACAGAGGCTGAGGCTCGCCCCCTATCTGGCAGCCGCGGCCTTCTGCGTCCTCTGCCTGTGCATTACGCTGGCGGATTATGTCAACCCCTTCTCCATCTTCCCCACCTGGGACGAAATCTTTACCACCATAGAGAACCTGGGCGGCGGTTCCCCCGAAGGAAGCGGAAATCCCGCGGGGGGAGACGTCCACTCCGTTGTAAAGGTACATATGATAGATATCGGTCAGGGGGACTCCATCCTCATCGAGGCCCCGGAGGCCAATGTCCTCATTGATGCGGGGGAAAACGGCAAAGGGGACGAGGTGCTGGACTACCTGAAAGCCCACGGTGTCTCCACCCTGGACATCGTCATCGGCACCCACGCCCATTCCGACCACATCGGGGGAATGGACGATGTGATCAAGGGAATCAATGTCAAAAAGGTGATTCTGCCGGAAATGTCCGAGAACACCATTCCCACCACCAAAACCTATACCAGCCTGCTGACCGCCGTGATGAACAAGGGGCTTAAGATTACCACTGCCAAGGTGGGGGACACCTATAACCTGGGAGACGGGGCCGCATTGCAGATTGTGGGGCCCAACGGGGTGTTTGAGGACCTGAACAACACCTCGGTGGTGTGCAGGCTCACCTATGGGGAGAATGCTTTCCTCTTTACCGGCGACTGTGAGGTCCAGGCCGAGGCCGCCATCCTCCAGAGAAGGGGAATCACCATTGCCGCCGATGTGCTCAAGGTGGGGCACCATGGCAGCGATACCTCCACCAGCGACGAATTTCTGGAGGCGGTGGCCCCGGAGATTGCGCTGATTTCAGTGGGAACGGGGAATACTTATGGGCATCCGGTCCCCTCCATCCTGGAAAAGCTGGAGAACCGGGGAATCGAGATATACCGGACGGATTTGGCCGGTTCCGTTGTAGTGACCTCCGATGGAAAAAAGCTGACAGTGACCACCGAAAAGTAACCGGCAGGGAGGAATGGGCCGATGGACAGATATTTAGCCGTAGACCGCATTGAAAACGGCCTTGCGGTGTGCTATGATGATAATAAGCAAAGGTATGACATACCGCTGTGCGATGTTGATTTGACCGAAGCCGTAAAGGAGGGAGACGTCCTGAAAATTCTGGAGAACGGGACCCTTCTGCCCGACCGGGAGGAAAAACAGCGCAGGCAGCGGGCCAATCTGGAGCTCATGAGACAACTGATGGAACATTGAAAGGAGATTTTCGGTATGGACGAGAAGAAAATGGACGATCTGCTTTATTACAGCGGAATCGGGTTTAACATCGCCGGGATCATCCTGCTGTGTGTGAACCTCATCGCAAAGCCGAAGGGAAACCTGTGCTCTGGAACTGGTCTTGTCTGTATGGCCCTTTCCCATCTGCTGCAAATTACCAGAACGCTGAAAAACCGGGCAGAATAATGTGGGAGTTCCCGCCGTTCCCCTCCGCAAAACTTTAGCGCTTTTATTGACAAAAGCGCCGGGATGTGATATACCTTATAGGAAGTCTTCCGGGCAAACCGGAACACCATGGTAAAGGAGCGACAACGTTATGACAATCACCGTGATTGGGCTGGGGCTGATCGGCGGGTCCCTCTGCAAGGCAATCAAGGCCAAAACCGCGCATACCTGCTATGGGGTCAACAGGAATCCCGCTGTTCTGGACGTTGCCCTAAAAGACGGGGCCATTGACAGGGGCTTTGCCCTGGAGGAAAGGCTCCCGGCATCGGATGTGTACGTTGTCTGCTTTCATCCCCGCATGACCATTGATTATATCGCCCGGCGGGCCGGGGAGTTCGCCCCCGGCAGTCTGGTGATCGACGTGTGTGGTGTCAAGTCCGCGGTGGTTGAGGAGGCGGAAAGGGCGCTGCTGCCCCAGGGGGTCCGCTTTTTGGGGACCCATCCCATGGCGGGACGGGAGTTTTCCGGGTACGATTATTCCCTCCCCACCCTGTATGACGGGGCAAGCATTGTCCTGACCCCCACCGCCCAGAGCCGCCCGGAAGATATAGAACTGATGAAGGGCCTGGCGGCGGAGCTGGGGTTTGGGCGGATTGTGGCCACCACACCGGAGGAGCACGACAGGATCATCGCCTTTACCTCCCAGATGGCCCATGTTGTGGCAAACGCCTATGTAAAGACGCCCATGCTGGAGCGGCACGGGGGATTTACCGGGGGAAGCTTTCAGGACATGACCCGTGTGGCGCGCTTAAACGCGGACATGTGGACCGAGCTTTTCCTGATGAACCGGGGACCGCTGCTGGAGGAGGTTGACAATATTATCCGCCACCTGACCGAGTACCGGGACGCGCTGGCGGACGGGGACGAGAAGCGCCTCCGCGGCCTGCTCCAGGACGGTTCCGACCGGAAGATCAGGAGCCTGGAGCCGGGGGACAACTGATAACAGAAAACCGCTTTCAAAACACGTTGCAGGGTTTTGAAAGCGGTTTTTTATTTTTGCGTCGATAAATACAGCGCTTCCGCAGACCAGTTGTGGACCGGCATCCGAAGACGGTTTCCGTCTTCCTCCAGGATGGTCACCCCCGTGTTAAGCAGCAGCTTGTCCCAGTCGATTTCCACGTCCTCCAGGGACCGCAGGGCGGAGCGGATACATCCGCCGTGGGTGACAAGGATGAGATGCTCCCGCCCCTGACGGCGGCACCGCTCCCTATAGGTGCTGACCGCTGCCCAGACCCGCCGGGCGGTCTGTTCGCGTGTTTCGATTTCGGGGCTGTCGGGGTGCGTTTTTTCGTATTCCTCCCGTTCCTGGTAGGTCATGCCAGACTGACTGCCGTAATCCCTCTCCACCAGCGCATCATCCCGGACGATTCTGTCTTTGGGGATGCCCAGGCTTTCCGCGATGGCCGCCGCCGTGTCCCAGGCGCGGGAGAGGGGGCTAGTGACAATCAGGGGCTCAGAATACCCCTTTTCCCGCCAGTACAGGGAAAGGTATTTGGCGCACTGCGCCGCCTGTTCCCGCCCGGCGGCGTTCATAGGGATGTCCTCCCGCCCCTGGAGCCGCTTCTGGATGTTCCAGTCGGTTTCACCGTGGCGGATGAAGTAGAGTTTCATATAGCTTTCCTCAAAAATTATAGACATTTTTTTAGCAATTCTGCATCGTTCAAGGCTAAATCGAGCAAATGACTAAGAATTTGGGGAGAATTTGAGCCAAATGATTTGACCTTCTTCATATTTTTGGGAGAGACCTTAATCGCTATCTGGTCCATTCGATGGAACTGTTTCAACATTTCACTTGTCATTTCTGGACAGTCATCGTCAAAAACAATAGGCATTTTTTCAGCTGCTTCCAGTTCAGCTATTTCCTCTGGTGTCAATTCAGCCGGCTGACTATTCATCATAACTTCCGCCAAGTTCATACCTCGCTTTCTCAAATTTTGTTGCACGTCGAGCAGAAATAATACGAACAACGTTCTTCTCTTTTATCGTACAGACAACAAAAAGAACATTCCCAACCTTTCCTAAAACATTATATCTTTCTTCCCAAGTATGCTCATCATCATCGCGTATCAGCTTATTTTTATCTGCAAATACTTTGGTAGCGGTTTCAAACCTTATGCCGTGTTTGGAAAAATTAAGAGCAGCTTTTTCATCATCCCATACAAAAACTGCATTTTCATAATCAAAATCAAAATATTCATACATCTTCTGAAATTCCTTTGCTGCATTTAGTTTAACATATAATCATAAATTTTTCTACCTGATTCCTTTATAAATTATATGCTGATTTGTGGTAATTTTCAACCAGGGCAGCAATACCTTCTGAGATTCCCCGTTGGAAGGCAGCCATTGGGATTTTGGGGTCATAACGGTCCCTCTGGATGTTCCAGTCGGTTTCACCGTGGCGGATGAAGTAGAGTTTCATTTTTAGCTGTTCCCTTTCCCTGCATCATTCAAACAGATTTCTATATTGTTTTTCAACAAAGGCAAATCTTCATGAATGGTGTCCCAAATAATGTTCATATCCACACCGGAATATCCATGTACAATCCGGTTCCTCATACCGTAAATCTGTTTCCAGGGTATAGTTGTGATTGCCGCCTTGTATTCGTCCGATAAGGCAGCCTTGGCAAGCTCGCCAATCTGCATCAGATTAAATACACAGGCTTCAACCCGCATGGTGTCTGACTGAAAAGCGTTGAGTTCACCACAATTTTCACAATATTTCAAAACGGAAATAATATGATGGTATATTTTTTCTAAAACCTGCCTGTCCTTACCGCTCATAAATCACTACCCCGCTTTTCTTGATTTCCTCCCCCACCCTGGAATCCGGCGTGAGCTGGGATACGTCCAGCAGATCGACGCTTTTTCCAAGGGAGGTGACAACATCCTCCAGCAGGCCAAAAAAGGCAAGGCCCTTCAGGCCGCTGTCCACCAGGATATCTATGTCGCTCTGCGCCCTTGCCGCCCCCTTGGCATAGGAGCCGAAAAGGACGGCCTTTTTTATGTTGTGCTCTGTGAAGACAGGCTGTAAAATACTTTGAATCTGCGCCGGTGTATATAGTTCCTGCATAGACAGCCCCCCTTTATTCAATTAAAATTCCATTCGTTCCGCCGCCTCGATGGTATGCTTGGCCAGCACCGCCGCCGTCATGGTTCCCGCGCCGCCGGGAACCGGGCTGATGGCCCCGGCAATCTCCTTCACGGCCTCAAAGTCCACGTCGCCGCAGAGGGAACCGTCCTCCTTTACATGGATGCCCACATCAATGACAGCCTGTCCCGGCCTGACAAAGTCCGCTGTCACCATTTCGCGTTTTCCAACAGCGGCAATCAGGATATCCGCCTCCCGGCACACCTGTGCCAGATTCTCTGTCCGGGAATGGCAGATGGTGACAGTGGCGTTTTCCTCCAAAAGGAGCATGGAAAGGGGTTTTCCCACAACCAGACTCCTCCCCAGCACCACCGCGCGCTTTCCCTTCATGGGAATGTGATAATGGCGCAGCAGCTCAACGCACCCCTGGGGGGTGCAGGGGGGAAAGCCGGTATGGGTTCCCGAAAAAATCCCAGCCATGGATTGGGAGGTAATCCCGTCCACATCCTTTTCCGGGGCCAGCGCCCGGCAGACGGCGGCGTCGTCAATCTGCGGGGGGAGGGGGCGGAAGATCAGGACCCCATGAATCCTTTTATCCTGGTTCAGCCTTTCAATCTCCGCCAGAACGGCTTCCTGCGCAGCATCTGAGGGCAGGATTATTTTTTCCACCTGGACGCCCGCCTGCTCACAGCGCTTAACCGCGCCCCTTTCATAGGAGAGGTCGTCCTCCCGCTCCCCCACCCGCAGGATACCGAGGGTGGGCTGAACGCCCTGCCGGAGGAGGGACTCAGAGCGGGGCTTCAGGTCCGCCATCATCCCCTTGACTGCCGGGATTGCCTTGAGTAAATCAGCCATATGCAACCTATCCTTTCTTTTTTGGCGGCTTGGAAAGCCGTTCTGTCACGCCTTGGCACACCTGGTCCGCAATGGGCAGGTATTCCGCCAGCATATCGTCTATCTTCCGGTTCAGGTCCTCCGCGTATTCCCGGTCCGCCATGGCGCGGGTGTTGATGCGCACATTCAAACTCGCCCCCACCAGCGCCGCCCGGCAGAGGGAGACCCCCACCCCAGCGTCGCTGACGGCAATGACCGAGCCCTTTTCCGCAAAGTCCCGGTGGAGCAGAATCGCCTGACAGCAGCATTCCATCATCTCCAGGGGCACGGCGGAGGCGTCCCGCAGGCATTTTTCCATGACCTCCGCCTTGGAGGCCCTTTCCGCCTCGGTTACGGAGGGCAGGCCGTAAGCCGCCGCCAGGGGGGCAAAGGCCGCCGCGTCGGCGTTGACCAGCTCCAGCAGCCGCTTTTGCAGAGCTGACGCCTGTTTCATCAGCTCCCGGATGTCCTCCTGGACGGCGGCGTATCTTTTTTTGCCAAGGGTAAGGTCCCCCACCATGTTGCCCAGGGCTGTGCCCAGGGCCCCGGCCAGGGCGGACGCGCCGCCGCCGCCGGGGACCGGCTTTTTGGTGGAGAGAACGTCTACAAATAACTCACAGCTTAACTGGGTAAAATTTTCCGTCATAATCATAAGACCCCTTTCTCACTCAACTGAAACCGAACTGCCGTCAACGCCGGGGGTGACGATGATCTTTCTTCTGATGCGTTCCTTCAGGCTTTCCACATGGGAGATCACCCCCACCGTCCTGCCGTTCCCGCCGCCGGACAGGTCCGTCAGCACCGAAACAGCCCGTTCCAGCGTCTCCGGGTCCAGTGCCCCAAAGCCCTCGTCGATGAAAATCGAGTCCATGGAAACGCCCCCGGCGAACATCCCGGCCACGTCCGCCAGCCCAAGGGCCAGGGCCAGGGCGGCCTGGAAGGATTCCCCGCCGGAAAGGGTACTGACGTGCCGTTCCCTGCCGGTGTGGGCGTCAAAGACCATCAGGTCCAGGCCGGAGGCCCTGCCGTACTTCTCCCGTTCCCCGGAGCGGGAGAGGGAGTACCGCCCCTCCGTCATGCCGGAGAGCCGGATATTTGCCATATCAATCACATTTTCAAAATAGGAGGCCAGCACAAACCGCTCAAAGGAGAGCATCTGGGCGTTTTCCCCCTTGGTGATGCGGGCCAGCTCGCCCAGGTCCCCATAGGAGTCCTGGAGGTTTTTCTGCTCCGCCTCGGCGGCTGTCATCTGCTCCAGAATGCCGGTGTTGAGCTTCCGCCGGGAAAGGCAGTCCGCCCTTTGGGCCTCCAGCGCCTTCTGCCGCTGGTCCAGCTCCTTGGCGGCGGTCCGCAGACTTTCGATATCGGCGCGCTCTTTTCCCTTCAGCTGGGTCTCCAGCGCCTCCACCCTGCCGGAAGCGGAGCTGAAATCCCTTTGATACTGGTCGTAATCCCGAATCAGCTTTTCCATTCTGGCTGGCGCGAGGCGGGCGGCCTCTGCCTGGAAGGACTCCCTGTCGGGGTAATCGTGTCTTTGCAGAAGCTCCATAAAAGCGGCGCGCCGCTTCAGCATCTGCTGTTCCGCCAGCTTATATTGTTCTTTGGCATTTCCGGTTATTTTTTCCGCCGCCTGTGCCTGCTGTTCCAGCCTGTCATGGTGGATTTGGGTGTCCTGTATCTGTTTGGAAAGGGCTTCTATTTTGCTCCGCGTTTGGTTTATGCTGTTTTGTATCTGTTTGGAGGGTGCGGCGCTGCCGGTAAAGGCCTTCAGCTGTTCCTCCTGCCCGGCGCGGGTCTGGGAGAGCTGTTCCCTTTGGGCAGTATATTTTCCAAGCATTTTTTCCACCTTTTCAGGGTCGCTGTACTGGGGGTCGGAAAGGGCCTTTTCTGCTTTCAGGTTGCGGAGCTTCTCCTCAAGGGGTCCGCGGGAGGCATGGGCGCTCTGCGTTCTGTTCTGAAGCTCTCCGGACATTTGGGTGAGAAAGCCATCCGTTCCCAGGGCCTTCCGGTCTATGGGGGCCTTTAAAAGCAGCGCGGTCTGATACCGGTTAGAGAAATCGGACAACAGTGCGGTCAAAGCCTGCGCCTTGTCCGAGCCCTCCTGCTGGGTGCTGTCCATCTTCTTCTGGAGGGCGTCCACCTGCTTTTGGGTGGGAACCTGACCGGAGTCCTGGGCGGGGCTGGGGTGATGGACAGAACCGCACACCGGACAGGGGGATCCCTCCTTTAGGGTTCCCGCCAGCACCGCCGCCTGACCGTTGAGGAATGCGTTTTGAGCGGAGACAAACTTTTCCCTTTGTTCCCAATACTGCACCGTCAACGTTTGGAGTTCCTGCTGCCGGGCGGTGATCTGCTCCCAGAGCTGCGCGGCCTCGTTCATCTCTCTTTCCTGCCGCAGATGTCCTGCACGCTGGGACAAAAGCTCTAAAATCTGCACCTGCCGGGAGAGCTTTTCCAGCTTGGCGGAGGTTTCCGCAGCTGCCTTTTCCCGCTCCTCCCGCTGGAGGGCGGCGGCGAGCATTGGCTCCAGCTCCGCGGCGGCGGCCCTGCATTTTTCCTGTTCCGCCTGCCAGACCGGGATTTGTTCTTTTTGGGGGAGGTAATCGGCCAGGGTCCCTTTGGCGCTGTCCCACTCCCTCTGTGCCTGTTCAAGCTGCTTTTGGGTTTGCAGAAGGGAATGCTCCCCCTGGGCCAGGGCTTCCCTCGCCGCCCGCAGGTCCGCTGTTGCCCGGTAGCGGGCGATCTCCTGGCCGGCGGCGTCCATCGCCTCCTTCCGGCCTTGGAGATACGCCCAATTTTTCCGTTC
>Ga0209064_1002675_pt1 | contig 18660 bp, 28 predicted proteins | sample Inofromicrocosms_FD_187498 | JGI IMG/M metagenome (GOLD analysis project Ga0209064, IMG submission 187498) | Mouse cecum microbial communities from Vienna, Austria - Inoculum for glucosamine and mucus D2O microcosms (SPAdes) (version 2) | ecosystem: Host-associated > Mammals > Digestive system >... | reverse complement strand
TTTTAAGGTTGCCATATTTAAAGCGAAAGACCGCTGTGCATCACGCATGGCGGTCTTTCTTTTTTTACAATAGAAATAGTACATGAGTTATCTCGGTTGATTAGTGAGGCGTGGCGTGAACTGGACTGACGCGCCGAAGATACTTTCGCCGGGCGACAGGTTGCAGAGCAGGGCGACACGGAAATACTTGTAGGGTGTGCCTCGGAATCCACGCAGGAAATGGTCTTTGCTTGACCATATGAGTGACCAATTGTATAAGTCTCGTGAGCCATATACCACCGACTGGACATGCCCCTTGCGGAAATTGCCGCGCTGAATGATGTTGTCGATGGTCTTGTGAATATTCACAGCATCAAGTTTGAGTGGGCGAGTAAGAAGTACGCACTCTACAGTGTCTGCTGATGATTGCGAAAAGTCTACAAGAAAATTTTGATATGTTCCATCGTCTTGTCTTTCCGAAGAAACTGCCAGAGCTTCGGGATAGGAAGCTACGCCATCGTACAAATCACTTTTCATCATACCCCATGCCTTTGATTTCAGAGAATAGACGTAGGAATATTTAGTCCCCGGACGATAAACAACTATCCTCTGGTTGGGATAGTCATATACCATACGGCAAGTTTTAATGAATTCCGTAAATGGAATAACGTCAACATCAGAAGTCTTGAAACTTGTCAATCCAAGAATCCTATCTCCCGAAGGCAAGTCAGAAAGAGAGGTTACTACGTCAGCATTGATACTGTCCGAAATGCATGTAGAAACTGAACCTTGAATGAGCATAATGCCACGGTCGGTAGCGAATAGCACAGCAGAATCTATTTGGGTTATGCTATTCGGATTTGTGCATACATCTCTTGTTACAGGTTGACGGGAAAGAAAACCTCCATTAGAAGCCACCTCTAAAGCCCATACACCCTCGGAAGAGAAAGCATATAGAGGGAATTGACCGAACTGACCCTGCGAAAGAGCCTTGACAACAGAGGACAGTGCCATTATATTACCAGTACCTATTGTGTTTATTCCAGTTACAGGGAAATAAAATGGGTTATTGACTTCGGATGTATATATTTTTGAACCAACATTGACAGATGTAGCATAGTCCGTTGATTCTGCTTCCGCATTTTCGGTTGGAGTCGATATCTTGCTCATGCCGTCTTTGCCACGATACCAATATGCCCCATTGAGGAAATCATGGGGAGTCAGATTGAGTATGTACTTTTCTGAATCGGAGATATAAATCTCCATTTTATATGCGGAAGCATCAGGGTAGTAGATGTACCTCGGAAAATTCCCGGCAGGGTAGTGCCATATATCGCATTCAATGGTGTTTTCTCCAGTATGTACAGCATAGCAACGAACACCATTAAGGCGTGTCCATACAGTAATACGGACTCGTATAGGCGTAATGCCATCGGGATTACCGAATTGCATTATTGACCGTATCGGGAATGGCTCGGCAGGAGTGATATTGACGCCAGCAAGACTTAATCGTGAGTTGTATGCGAATAGCGATGATGCAACCAAACGGCAGTGGGATTGATAATCGTCTGAAAGAGTAGGCCGTGCCATCAATGCCGACATATCATCGTCTTTGAATTTCAGACGGGCCATTTGTGTCATTGCTTTGATGTCTTTTATATCCATCTCGACAACCTTGTAGAATGTGTGTTCACTCTCTATATTACGATGGAACTCTGGATGTGGTTGTATATTAAGGCAATGTTCAAAATTGTCTGTTTTCATTGTATGGTCAATATATTCATTACTGATGGATTCGGCATAATGACCAACAAATACCTCATCGGCAATGACCCATCCGGGGCGACCACTATCGCCATTGTACCATTCCCTATCATTACTTACTGAGGCAAGAACGTTGCGAGTCATGGTTACAGGTCTCCACGGCAAATCCTTTGACTGGTCATAGGTATAGATTGGTGCAGATATGAAAACATCTATGCCCGAAACAAGGTCAGACCAATCAGCCAGTTCTTCAATTCCATCAGAGAGTATGCGGTAGGCAAGTCCAAAATATGGTACTTGAAGAGTCAATGTTGCATTAAGAGTACCATCTGCAGCAGGATGTGTGCCATCATCAGAATATTTAATCAGTGGTGGCAGTATAGTCGGTAACATTAATATCGGCGATGAATGCCATGTATAAGTACCATCATATAACCTATAGGCATAGCGCACGAAGAATGGCATATAGAAATTGCCCATTGATGTTACATGTTCTGTTATTTGTGGCAACAATAAGCTGTAAGCCATCTGGGTAAATTCTGCCAGTTCAGACTTCTCTGCTTTGCTTCTCCGTTGATCCCACTTGGCTCCGCATCGCGCAGGTATCGTATACTTTTCACTACTATTAAGTGTAGCAATCTTGTACATTCCAAAATCTATTGTAATAAATGGAGGTTTGTCGCGCAATTGTATATATTTATCATCTTTCCACAGCGCATACTTGATGCCATTATCAGTCGCTATCACAAGGGTGTTGCCTACAATGGCAATATCTCGGTATCCTTTGTAGCTTCCTATTTGATTTGCCGGACTGGTATCTGTAATCGATAGATCTTTTATTAGCCACCAAATGTAAAATTCTCCATCAATACCTTCACGGAGAATAATGAAATTCTTTTGTCCCGGAACGGAATGAATCAGTACAATACGCTCCCCTTGTGTAGAGAGTGTCAGTATTTTTTTAGGTGGACATATCGGATTTAATGCTCCATTGTCGGGAACGAGGTTTAAACTCATTGCGAGTTCGCCATCTTGACATTCATAGTCGGAAGGCTGTGTGGAATAGCCAATGTATTTTATCTCTTTGTTCATAGCTGATGCTGGGTTATGATTGGAACATACGTTATGTTGTCACGCTCAAATGCCTGGCCGACCATATAGGCTACCTTGTCAGCCTTGACATTGACCGCATCAAGCAGAGACCGGCTTAGGCGTACGGAGTATGCACAATAGTTATTGCTTCCTTTCTTGGATGGATAGCACTGCGCTTCATGGCGGCCGATGTTGTTGACAAGATGTATGGCGTGCAGGAGATACTCGCCATTGCTTACGGATATGTTGATTGCATCACCTGGACGCAGGGTGAGGACACGTGCTACCCTTGCTGTAATGCGGATAGTTCCTCTTTTACGACAGAAAGAGATGTCGGGGCGGCGTGTATGTTCCAACAGTTTCTTCACAATAGTTTATTGTTTAAAGGGGTGAAGCGATAAATCGATGAAATCATGGAGTAAAGATAGTGGGATTTGGTTGTGACTATGCTTTAACTTTAGAAAAGCGAGAGTTGATTGATGATAGGTGTTTCATATCTATGTGCCACGGGTGCGCCTATTTCCCTTGCTGTTTCGCAAAACATCTTACGGAATATGTGATAAAGGCAGGCGACCACAATAGAGTTTCCTGCAAGTTTGTAGAGCTGTGAATTGGATATACCTGCTGACATCAGCCGATCGATATGGCGCTCGGGGACGTCCATCAGACGGAAGCATTCACGCGGAGTGAGTTTACGTATCCAGTATTCAATGAGGGCAAAGTTGTTGTCATGCCATTTTGAAGCAGTCAGAGCCGGTGCAATATCAAAAACACCTCCTTTTGCGTATCCGTGGTCACGCTGGAGAATCTTAACCTCGCGTTGTCCGCCATCGTTGCAGTTGAGGCAGGGCGCAATGCCCTCAACGGAATAGACGCGTCCGCGATGAGGGTTTTTATAAGACGATTCCTTGATTAGATTGCCAATTTGTATGATACGTGGTTCGGCTATCATGCTGTCCTTTTTGGCGGTCGTGAGTGCGTTGGCAACATCTGAACCAAGTTCTATCTGCTGTGAAGTTCGCCCAGATGCGTTGGAGCGGCCGCGCATGGCACAGCCGCGAGGGTCTGAAACGAGATAATGCCCTGAAGCATTTACCCGAGCCAGTATCGTACCTGTGACATCGGGGTCAACACGTTGGTTGTAGCAATCAATCCACATTGTTTCCTCCGGGTCTATCTTGCCACCGCCATGATATGGTAAAGGAACTCAATCATCGTTGTCTCCTTTCTCATCAATCTTGTCAAGTAATGCAGTTGCATATCCGATTGCGTTACGAGCAACCGTATCAAATAGTTTGGGATATGGGTGATTTGATGACATATCAGCGTAAACCTGCATGGTTCGTTCGTTGCTCAATATTCCTTGCATGGCAGCTGTGGCAATATTGAGTAGTTCTGCTCTGCGTGATTTAGGAGAAACAACCACATAGCCAGTTCCATCCAGTTGCTGTTTGATATGTTCGGCACGTTGTTTGGCGGCCTTCCTTTCTATGCGAGAGAGCTGGGCGACACACTCTTTACAGCGGTGCTTGTAGGATTTTGACATTTCCTGCAGTGATTTCAGTTCGCCGCAGATTTTACATTGTTGCGTATTCATTTAGTATCTTTTTTCAATTTGCGTTTAAATACTCGATAGAGTTTGTTGATAAAATTGATTATGGCGAACACGATACCAATAACGATATATATACCAGTCCCGACAAAAATCATTTTGTGCCTCCTTTCAGAATTGTTATGACCTCGGCGCGACCTTGCGCTTTGGTTACTTTGTGCCATCCTCTATAATAGTGTCGGTATTTTACTGGCACTACACGTTTGGCCGCAGCATAAATCTGCTGTCCGTTGTAGGGCATATCAAGGCGTGACACCTCAGTATATTGGCCTACTACCTTTATGATTTTTAATGCTGTTCTTACTCTCATGTTTAATATTTTGCTTATATCGTTAAATCAAATTTGAAATAATCCTCTAAAAAGGCTTTCGCGTTAATGGCGGTCTCGGGGAACATTCCTCCCGTGACTGCATTGTGGTATTTCTCGTAGCTGTTGAAAAACAGGTTGTGGAACATCAGATTGTAGGCGTTGCCAAATTTTATTACTGATGATGAGTTTGGATGCGTATCTATAAAATCCTGACAGCTTTCTATCAACCTTTTCAGGATTTTTGGGTATTTCACAAAATCAGATTTGCCATTGTCAGACTTCAGAGGACAACCTATACTTTCTCCTTGCAATGTGAGATGGTGTCGGGTGGGTCGATGGTGGTATTCTTGTAAATAGCTCTATGCAGAATACCTGCCATCTTCGCAAGTTCCAATATCACGTCAGAATCCTTACCGCCGGAATAGCTTATCTCCATCGGACCGTTGTCCGTAGGAATAGAGTGCAGAAGCTTTATCGAGAAATCGACTTTCTTCTGCAAGCTGTCTTGCATATAGCCACGGAACTTTATCGGTCTTACATTTGCCATTATTATTTCTCGTTGAGTTTATCAAGGAGTTCCTCGGCTTCATTCTTGGCAAATCCCTTGTCATCGTCAAAGGGAAATTGCTTGATGAGGCAGTAACAGCAGGTGTCAATGTCTTGACCGCCGACCCAGTTTACACGGACATACACTTTCATGTTGACGTTGTAGGCGTTTACACATTCGTCCTCTTCAATCTCATAGTAGCGGTCGTACTTTGAGGAATCGGAAATGCGATCGAGGCGATGGTTGAGTTTCTTGATCTCGGCTTTGAGTTTCTTGTTGTGGTTGTCGCGCCAGGTACTGATGACGGTAGAGCGACCGAACAGGAACGCGAAGATTGCCAAGAGGCAGATTGCTGTTGTTGTTACGATTGTCATTTTGATTTTTGTTTGATTGTTATTTGAATATCCATTGTGATGTTGTCCACCTTTTGCAGGAGACTGAGGACGGACTGAACCATGTCGGCCAGGCCGAGACGTTGTGCCTAATCGCGGTCAATGCCTTTCATCCACCAGTAAGCGCGCTCGGCATTGTGGTTGGCTTCCTGCGCGTGGGTTATTATTCAGTTGGTGTCAGGGCTAATGAATTTTGAGAATACACGTTCTGCCGCGTCCACAGCAGACAGCATAGTGCCACATACAAGGGTAAGGCGTTCCCTTATCCCAACGAAATCGCAAGGGTGGTAACTGTTGGCAACTTGCGTAATACAGCCTGCTAACAGCGCGTATTTATCTTGCTCTGATAAATCGGAATCTGCAACTTGACGATTGATTTGTTTTTGCAGAGCCTTAAATTGGGGTGTCATTTTTTTCATATCTTTGGCTTATCGGCGGCTTGTGCCAGTCATTTCAATTATGTTGTAGGATTTGAAGCGGTCTACCGTGCGTCCGTAAGCGTCAGAGAACTCTTTGGCGAGAGCCTGCACCGAGAGGTTTGTGGTAAGATGTCCGCGACAATTCCACTGCGTCCAAATCTCATATCGGGCATGAATAAACTCGCTTACCAGTGTCTTTGTGTTCTGGCCGAAGAATGTCTGCGTCTGCAAACCGATGTCATTGAGGCATACGTTAGATGGGCGACAACCGTCAAAGGTATTGTCCTCTTTCGTGCCGGAGCGGTCATTGTAGGTGTATCGGTTGAGGTTGTTATTTATGGTATAGTAATTGACCATTTCCGTAACCGACACGTTGAAAAAGAAATTGGGGTTCTTTGTCCTGCGCAGATACTCAGAAAAGAGCTGCATAAGGAATGTCTTGCCGACACCCTTGTCGCCACGTATAAGCAGAGGCTTTGCAAGTTTAAAGCGTTTGTCGGGAAATATCTGCTCGGCGAGGGAACAGTTGTTGAAGTAGTACAACAGGAAGATTATTATCTTATTGTTGTTATCATCAACCACGAACTTGCGCCGTTGTGGGGCAAGAACAATATCCTCAGCGACACGGCAGAGGAAATCCCAGTGACATTTGAAAATGTCGGGGTCGGTCAAATCGGGGAATGACTTGCTTGCCCTGCTTATATCAAGGCGCACTTGATTGAGAGCCTTGTCTATCTTCAGTTTCTCATCGCGCAAAGCGTCAAGTCGGCGTTTCTCCATGACCTTAGCTACGGCTTCGGGAGGAAGCCCTGTGGTATTTTCAGTTACATAACTCATAATCATTGTTCGTCATAGTCCACACCACCAAATGAATCGCCTATTTCGGGGAATGGAACGGAATCATCATCGGGGGCAGGTGTTTTTATTGCTTGGGGAGGATATGCTTTTGTCATCCAATAGCGTAGATGGCTCTGGCAATCCACGAAACTATCATGGCGTTCTTTATTCTTGCGCTTCTTGTCATCATTACATCGGTCAAGGAAACGGGAAAGGCGTTTGTTATACTCTTCCACAGTGATGTTGAAATCCTCACAGATGGTTTTACGCCATTTTTCGTCAATCCTCATTTGTTCAACTTCCTGCTCGTAAGTTTGAGTATAGGTATCTTCAACAGGAGCAGCCTGTTTTTTAGCACGGCTCTTGCGTCCGCCTTTCTTGCCATTCTCAAACCGAGCGGTATTCACGTCAATGTTAGGCTTAATCAATGTGAACATACCTTTTGCAAAGGGCTTCAAGTTTTCTGGCAGTCTACCTAACAGCGCATACTCTATTATGGCTGTCAAGACCTCCAGCTTTATGTCCTTAGGCAAATCGGCTATAGCCTCGTAAAAGCTTTTGTAAAATATAAAAGAGTCTCTTTCCATTTGGCTTTCTCTAATAAAGCAAGCTATCTGAGCGCCCCGCACCTATTCCAATCCAGGCGCGACCCACGGTCAAATCCGCTTAGTGGATTAAACTTCCTTAATGCGGATTCCATGCACATGTAGCATGAGTTTCCGCTTGATTACATAATCTTTTGTCCGCACGCCTTTGGTGTCCTCGACTATTGTCTGCCCGGTTTCATTGTCTGTATAGACAAAGTCGGCGATGTACTTGCATGACTTTTCAATGCACATGCGGACCGGCTTCCCTTTGAGGTCAGATCCGCATTCGACATACTGGGCAGGGATAAGTTCAAAGGGAACTTGCTCACGGAGGTTAGAGATAACTCCAGCGCGTTGCCATAACTTGAGTTGAACAGCGCGGTTATGCTCCTTGCGAGAGGCGTGTTCGCCGACACGCTTTGCTCCGTATTTGTTGCGCTTGCACGATGACTGGTTACTCCGTACTCCGTGAGCAGATGGATTGACTGGGAACTTAGCCATTGTCGTTAGGTTTAGGCTTGTTATCCTTTGGCGGTATCTCAATCGTGGCAGACTTGACGGTCTTGCAGCCAGTGGCGGTCATTGTGACACTCTCAACGCTGCGCTTGGCCATATTATCAAGTATGGTACGCGCGGTTTGCTTGACATTGGCATCCTTGACACCTAGAGATTTGGAGCCGTCAGCCGAATAGACATACACATCCATTATGCGCGTCTCATCAAGCGTGACAATCTCATAGTCAGCCATCGTTCCCTTCATGTAGGAGACCAGTGTGTCATGAGCCGCATTGATCGAGCCTGCGTTGATGATGTAATGGCACGGTGTTTTTTTCTCACGTCCGCTCTTCTCTTCAATCGTGATGAAGTTGAGTTTCGCTTTGAACCACTTGTCGGCGACATCTGAAGCCTGGGAGTTAGCTTGAGTGAGTTTCTGATACTTGGCATCAGCCTCGGAGTTTAGGCTGAATCGGTCATAGACAATCTCCGAATAGTTGGTTCGTTTGATTGTCACTATGTCAAACTCGCCGGATATATAGGGCGCGATTTCGGATGTTATACGCGCTTCGGCCTCGGTGAAAGTCAAGGCATCGACCAAATACAACTCGGTTACTTTCTTTACTGTGCCGTTCTCCATCATTTTGTCGAACCGCACACCACATTCATAGAGTCTCATTGTTGAGTAGTTCTTTTAGTTCTTTACTGATTCTGAATTTCACGGAGCGGTAAGCAGGAACAACAATCGGTTTTTTGGTCTTGAAGTGAACCGCATTGCGTTCCTCGCGCTGAACGACCGAGAGCGTGCCGAAGCCGCGCAGGGTCACTTCTTCACCTTTTGCGAGTGTTTCCTTGATGACCCTGAGAGCCCCGTCCACCGCTTTTACTGCTGTCGAGAGGAGCAGTTTCTCTGATACAGCCACCTCTCTTGCCAAATCATTTTTTGTCATTTTTTGAGATTGTTAAAAGATTATTGTTCAAAGCGTCACGTTGTGACGATAAGAGTTTGGTTTTTAATTTGTTTGTCAACTGGTTTATCATGTGCGCCCGGCACTTGCATTTCTGCATGGGGAGCGCGTCATATAGTTTCGCAGCCTCATCGAGGTAGGAAATGACCTTTTGTAGGTCGGTCTTGCATACATCAGCCATCGGAATCGGAATTTAGGAAGAGGTCTGCAAGTTGGTTGAAATACATCTCATCAGTTGGAATATCATCGTCAGTTCCCATTATCTGATTGGCGATTGATTTCTTCTTGTGGATGATGTCGTAGAGGGTTCGGTCGATAGTGTGACGGCCGATTAGGTAGTAGCAGGTGACATTGTCCTTTTGCCCTATGCGGTGCGCCCGGTCCTCGCACTGGCAACAGTCGGCATAGGTCCACGGAAACTCCACGAATGCCACGTTGGAAGAAGCTGTGAGAGTTAGACCAACACCTGCGGCCTTGATGGAGCAGATTATCAGTTGTGCCTTGCCCGACTGGAACGCATCTACAGCCGCCTGCTTCATTATCATGGAGTCACGCCCGGTGATGCTGACCGCTTTCGGGAAAGCCTTTTTCAACTCGTCCACAATCTCATGCAGGGAGCAGAAGAGTATGAGAGGCTTGCCGTTGGCAAGGAACGTCTTGACGAAGTCAACCGCCTGCCTGACCTTTCCCTTTGACGAGAGGGCGCGTAGGGTCATGAACTTTACCAACGCTTCCATGCGCATCTTACGGCGTATCTCGTAGTCCTCGCATTTGGCATAAGTACGCAGGTATTCTGCCAAGTCCTCGGCCGCCAGTTCGTATTCCTCGCGATTGGAGATGTCAACATAGAGGTCTGTCCGTGTCTTGTCGGGGAGCTGCGTAAGCACCTTTGCTTTCTCTCGGCGAATCATGCACCGCGAGTAGAGTTCATCGGAAAGGCGGTCAAGGTTGCGAGGCTCGTCATCATCATCTTTACCCCGGCGTTCTTTGGAGATTTCACCACCGCCGTAGTCGGCGAGAAATTTGGATCTACCGCCGAACTCCGCCAGTCGGCCCATGATTGAGAGCTGGGCAATGAGGTCGGCAGGGCGATTGACAACAGGCGTCCCCGAAAGAAGTATGCGCCACTGCTTGCCCTCGACTATGCCACGCGCAAAGATTGTCTGCTGTGCCGAGGGGTCTTTGACCCTATGGCTCTCGTCAATGATTACCGACTTGAAAAGTTGTATGTCCGGACAGAACACCACATCTTTGAGCCGGAACGATTGCCCTTTGCGTGTGTGGATGTCCCAAACAAAAAACTTGCGCAGGCTCTCGTAGTTGACGATGGCGACATGGTGCATACCCATTCGCAGGAGATAGGGCCATGTGGTAGCCACGGAGTTGTCAAGTACCAGTGCTTTCTTGTCGGTGAATTTTTCAAACTCGCGTTGCCAGTTGATTTTGAGAGAAGACGGACAGATTACCAAGCAGGGATAAGCGTTGGCGCAGTCAACAACGCCGATGCTCTGGAGCGTCTTGCCTAATCCCGGCTCATCGCCGATGAGGAATCGTTGCCAACGCAGTCCTGCCTCGATACCCTCTTTTTGGTAAGGATACGGCTCAACTTTGAGGTTATGCTGTAAATTACTCATGCGACAAAACACCAGTATTTGAAAGCGAGGTCTTCGTACTTTTCGCGTCCGCGATTGTAGATGTTATCGCCTCGGTTGATGAATAACTTGAAGATGTTGCAGTTCTTTTTTGATATGGCATAGATGAAATCCTTGTTGGAGTTGGCTATGTCCATGTACCAAGCGCGGGACCGGTCCCAGTCAAAGAAATCCACCGCCTGTTCAAACTCCGCTTGCGTGGCGCAGGCTGTAGTCTTGAGGTCTCCACCAAATCGGGCAGCTTCGAGCCACCAATCCCACTTACAGCGAGTGGGAAGCGTGAAGCGGAATCCGCCGTTTTCAAACTCCTGCGCCTTGTTAACCATGAACCGCTGTGTGTCGGCAAGTTCAAGCACTTTGGCAAGGAACTGGTCTCGGCGAGCCTCAGCCCGGAGAGCGCGCTGCATTTCGCGTGCATGAAGCCATTCGTCCTCATTGACCGGTTCGCCATCAATTGTAGCGTGCAAGAAATCCACACGCGATGGTTCTGTGATGATAGCGTCCACGATAGACCCGAAGCGGAAAGCCGCCTCGCGGTCACCGAACATCGAGCGAGGGTGCAGGAGTTCTTTTAATGCAGTGAGGTCGGAGTTGCTGACCTCACTGCGCTGATAGTATGCATCGGGATTGTTCATAATTTGTATATGCCTTCGTATTGGAAATACACTGTTTCGCCACACTCTCCAATCAGTGAGAATGTAAAGAGTTTATCCTGCCAATCTGAACATACTGGGATATGGTAAGCATTATCTCCATTGCCATCCTGTTTGCGCGTTTGATAGACTTGTGTCAATGTGCTTATAATGGTTTCAAGGCTGGTATATGTTTCGGGGTAACGCTGTTTGTAGTCTGATATGTAACTCTCAATGTCCGCAAGGTTATCAATGACAGACTGCTTTGTAGGCGAAGAAATCCGTACTATATCCGCATCAATGTTATTTATGTACTTCTCCAGTATTGGGAGTATCTCTGACGGCTCAATCGGGATATTGATGTATTGTTTCTTACCCCAACCGTCAACATATGAAAAGAAGATTGATGCATCTTTGGTATAACACCTTATGGCATTTGCCACTTTCTTCAATTTGCCACGACCGTCAAAATGGTCTTGCAGTTCAGCGATTAGTGCTTTATCCATAACACTTACTTTGCTTTAACTTCCTCTTCGTAGCGGATAAAGGGAGAACTAATGAGTTCGGGGCTGTCTTTGTCGTTGGCAAGTTTCTCGCAGAAGGTAATTTGCTTCTTGAAAATCTTGCTGAGTTCCTCCATTGAGAGGAAGCGACCCTCTTTAGACCACCACATAGACACCACAGCGAGAATACCTTCGGGGCTGTCGGTAACAATGCGCTTCTTCACGGCGGTTTTTGGCTGATAGCCCACCGGGGTTGCAACAGCGGCCTGGCCAAAGAGTCCATCCATTTCGTTGGCGGTCTGCTGTGCTTTTTTGGCGGCCTGTGCTTCCTCTTCCTTGCGTCTGCGGTCCTCGTCAAGACGGCGAGCCTCTGCGGCCTCACGTGCCTCCAGTTCGGCTTTCATGCGTGCCTGCTCTTCGGCATTGGCTTTCGCCATGCGCTCCAGTTCGCGCTTCTTTGAGGGCAGAGCGTCAACAATGGTGTCGCGGTATTCGCCGACCTCGGAGGCGTATTGCTCCTTGAACTGCTTGGAAAGGCGGTTGAGGATAGACTGGCGAATGTCAATGGCCTCGGCATCGCTGATTTCAAACGGCTTGTGGGCGTAGGACTGGCAATGCTGAAACCACTCGTTTCCGAGTGTGATGTTGAAGTTCTTGATTCTCTCGCTGACCTCTTCAAAGTTCTCGATCGTGAGCGACTGGTTGAGGCTTGTAAGGGTGTTGATGTCGGCGGTTATCTTTCCGTCAAACTGACGGCGGTAATCGTCCTCGGCGTTCTGCAGATAGTCCTTGATTGCTTTCTCTCGCTGTTGACGGCGCATTTCCTCTTGGCGTACGCGCTCGGCTTCCTCGTGTTTTTTTGTAGCATAGGTGTTGCGTGCCTGCTGAATGAGGAAAGGGACTGTATCCTTTTTGGTAGGGTCAATGGCATTTTCCATGCCAGTGAACTCAGAACGTATCTGGTCAAAGAGTTTTGTGAACGGTGCACGGCGCTCATTCATTGCCTTTAGAGTGCGCTTCGCCTTGTCAATGAACTCGGCGCAACGCTTGTCGAGTTCATCGGTCATACCGCATTGTTGTATCTCAATAAGGAGATTCTTGCCGTAGTCCGAGCAACGCATAGAAGACAGCGAGTTTGTATTGTATGCGTCCGGGGCAGATTGCACTATTATCTGTACGTTCTCTTGGCGCAGGATGGGCAGGTTGGGGCTGTTTGGTTCACTCATTGTACTTTGCTATTGTAATGGTTTTAGAATACATCATCACTACCGCCTTCTGCGTTGTCAGCAGAGGCTTCTGGGTTGATTGTCACTCCTGTTGATGTGTCGGGAGCTGGGGCAAAGCCAGTGTCTTGCTTAGGCATGACCTCGTCTGTTGAAGGGTTGGTAATTGAGCCGTCCTCCAATCCGTAGATATCATCGTTGATTTCCATGTCATCGACTTGTTGTGACTCCAGTTGAGTGGCACGGCCGACACGCGCCTTGGGGTAGGAGTTGAAAGCGTGTTTGATACACTTGGCAATAAGGAAGCCTGTGTCAATCTTGAATGTGTTGTCCTGTCCGCGCTGTCCGTAGAGGGCATTGGGCGCACCCTCAATCCATCGGCGGTTCTGTCCGTCCCACTTGCGGTTCTGACGTGCGGAGTAACCTGCTAGGCGACTCCAGTCCTCGGGGAGCATGACGGCGTAGTCAACCGATCCGTCAGCGCGAGTAATCTTCATGAAGCAGGCGATGATGTTGCCAGATGTGTGGGGCAGACGGCAGGTGTAGTTGACAAATTTGTTGCCGTTGCGTTCGCCATATTCAAACTCATCTTCAGCATAGACAATGACAGGGTTGTCGGCGTGGCGTATCTGGCCGACTCGGGCGCGGTGCAGGAGTTCGCCGTAGCCGGAGATTGTGAAAATACACTGGGTTTCGTACTTGTTCTTTTTGTTGCCTTGCTGATCAAGGTAGGAGTCAATGGCGATGGAACGAGCAAGTAGATATGCCTGCGCACGAGAGCCTGCATCAAGTGAGAGCCCCGATATGGCTACGTCAAGGAATGCCGTGAAGAGAGAGAAGCGGGTACAGTTTTTGCGTATGTCCTCTTTCTCTCCGAGGATGCGGTTGAAGTTACGGCTTTCACGTTCATAGGCAGCTTCGCCGGACACGCCGGTTGAGGGTGTCCACATGGCTTCGTAGATACTGATGAACTTGCCACGCACAAATTCATTTGTGGCTATGTCCAGTGGTTGAAGTTGGTTGATTTCCTCAACTGTCAGATTGATTTTACTCATGCTTTGAGAGATTTAAAATGTTTGTTGTCTGTTGGTGGGAGAGGCAGGAGTCGAACCTACCACCGAGTTTCTGATGTCTTTCGCAGTGCATGCCGTCCGCTACTTGCGCCACCTCGTAACCTTTCGTGGCGTTTAATCTCCTATGATGGGCTATTTAGTCGGGTCTAAGTAGTCCTGTTGTGTCCGCTGTAGCAGGCGTAGGTCTGCCGTGCGGTACTCCAGTTTGCCCGGACGCTTGCAGGGACTGACTTTGCCTTGCCTGCGCCACCGCTCGACATTTGCCCTGCCGAAAATCGCAAATGCCTTGTTTTGGCTGATGTATTCGGGGTCGTCCTTGTATTGCTGGAGCAATACAGCAACCTCAGCGGCTACATCTTTCACGAATACGCCATAAGGTACGCTCTTGTCTGCGAACTGGAGAAATGTCATGGGTTAACTCGTTGGTTATATGCCCGCAGCTCTGCTATTGATGCCTTGAAAAACAGTCTATAGCCGCTGACGTAGCCGATTAATGCGAAGCAGGCAGCACAGAAGATTTGACCGGCAAAGAGGCAACGCAGGGCGTAGGCAATTCCGAAAATTATCACGGACACTGAAAAGATTACCTGTCCTGTGAGATATATTTTAGCTAACTTGTTGGGCATGGCTGAATTTTTGTTAGAGGGTTTCTTGAACAGAATCATAGAGTTCCCAACGGATGTTGGTAAGCCGCTCCCGGGCTTCCTCGGTGTCGGCAATGGAGATAAGGATATCTATGTTGCGGTAATCCCAACGGCGAAATCCAATCGCCTTTTCAATTAGTTTTTTGTCGAAGTCGGTCATATCAGTAGGTGTTTAAAATTAAATGTGTGAGCAGACGGCATATTGTCCTGCATGACGTGTGCCTTTCGGCATCTTGAAAATCTCATCGCAACAGGATGGGGTGTTGCGCTTGCGGGCAGCGAGTGCTTTACGCGCTTCTGATTTTTGCTTGAAATATTTGCGTGTCATGGTCATAGGCTGTTTCAGCCGCGGGGGAAAAGAGTATCTGGAGTTGTGTTAAAATGCCGTGCGAGTACCTCTTGGGTAAGCGCATCGGGTTGAGATTCTCCTGACAGCCATCGGCGAACCGCGATTTCGCTTTTCTTTGTGACTGTGGCCACTTCGCGGACAAACGCGTTTGCCGGGGTCTCAGGCTTGGGCTGATTCTTAGCTTTTGCATAGATTTCCTTCAGTGTCATATCTTTAATTTTATTCGTTTGATTTTATGTGGATGTTCGCATCGTGTGTCGTTGAAACTCGCCCATTCGTCTTCAAACGACAGACCTGTTGTAGCCATATGCTTTCCAGACAAGGAAAGTACTTGCGGGGATTTCCAAAGAGATATGACTGCTTTTATCAATCTCCAGCTCAATAAGCTAAATATCGGGCAGTGTCCTTTTGACCTCATATAGCAAAGCGCCACACTAATTCTGACAGACAGATTAAGGTCCGGAGCAGGAGCTTGGCCGCCCCACTGAAGTGTAAGGTTGTCGGCGTTTAATAGCCAGACGCCTTTCTTAACTGTGCCCATACCCTTGGTTTCCTTGTACATATTTATTTTGCTTTGATACAATTATTTTGTTACATTTGCGACAACAAATCATTATCACAATGCAAAGGTATAGTAATTACTATAACAATGCAATGGCAATAACTATATATTAACACTAATTAACTATAATGTCCTTATGGGCAAAGGATTCAAGACAATCATAATGGCCTGGCTGGCAATGCTCTCTATTGTAAGCCTAGCTGCGTTTTGCCGTTCATTCCACAGTGATGTCAAGTTAGGGACTGATTATCTCGGTATACTTGTGGGGATTCTTGCCGCCCTCTGCACAGTGCTGATTGGATGGCAGATATATACGGTGATTGACTTTTCTCAGAGAGAGAGGGCTAACACAGCTAAAATTACAGGGATGACAGAGACTCTGGAAAATTTAGAACGTAAAGATTTATATCGCAGTTATTTATCGCACTATGCGATTGCAGATATTTACGCTCATATTTGTAATGGAAAGGTGGTTGATAAGACAGAGTACGAATGTGTAAGCAATAGATTGGAGGCCTTGTATTATGCTTCTGTTCTTGAAGATTGGGAGACATGCAAACTAATATCCAGCATGGTCAATAGATTTATTAAACGAAGAGGCATGAAGTTTAATCACGCTGAAATAGAGGAGTTTAAAAAGACGCTATTATCTACGAACGGACAAAATTTCAGCGAGGAGTTTTGCGAACTTTTGAATACAATTCAAGGATTTCTCAGAACGTAGTTGTCTTGCGATTTCGGCATTTCTCCGTCTTAATAATTCTTCTATTTCGATTGATTCTATTTTATCCATGAGAATATCGATTCTGACACCGCAGATAAGTTTGACATATTGCCGCCCGGTGTAATGGCAATGCAAAGATATAGTATTTCCTATAAATATCCCGTATGACAACTAAAGAAATAATTAATTCGGTTCTTGAGCATGAGGACATTTCTGCGTCTTCATTTGCAAAAAAAATAAGGATTCATCCCACTCAAATTTATGATTTACAAAGTGGTAAGACAAAAAAAATATCAGCATCAATTGGCAATAAGATCGTTTCTGTTTATCCATATTACAGTCTCTCGTGGCTTCTCACTGGCGAGGGCAATATGCTTAAACCCAATCCCCGAAATGAGGTCGAAGAGTTGACGGCTAATGAAAGGGCAGAACTAGAGAGGGCGATGGCCGAGGGGCGTGTGACGTATATCCCCCTCATACATATTGACAGTGTCGGCGGAATCCATTCTCCCAATTCACTGACTAATTCGGAGCAGTATATGGAACGGATGATACCTTTTCCGGATGCACGTCCTGATGATGTTGCGATATTGCAGTCAGGGGATTCCATGTCGCCTACGATACCGCCGGGAGCCATACTGCAGATAAGGCGGGTGGTGGATTGGCAGGAGTATTTTGGTTACGGCAATGTATTCGTGCTATGGCTCAATGATGACCGCCGCATCACAAAACAGGTGCTTAAGTACGTGCCTGACCCAAAGACATACGTGACCTGCCACTCCTACAACCCAGATGCCGCGGATGAGGAACTTCCGAAGTCAATGATAAAGCAGGTATGGAAAGTGGTAAATGTGTTGATTAACAAGGGTTGGTAATAAAGCATATCCAGCGGCAGTTATTGCAGAAAGGCAAAGGTCTTTAACTCTCATTGCCAAAAAGAACGAGCAAACAGACAAACTAAAAGAACTCATCGCACCAAAAACCTCAAAGGAGTATGAAAATTACATATGTAATTACAGTTGTTGTTGGCTGTGTGTTGTATTGGTTATACTTGTGCCTCAAAGCAACAAAAGACCCAGATGTAATTGCCGCATCCGATTTGCGGATGAGCGTATCACGTTACAGACTTTATCGCTCTCTTTATGATGAGATGCAAAATATGTATAAAAAACACGGAACGTCATCTGAATCTATGGAAGATTTCTTCCGCACTCAAATATTCCCCAAAATAAAGAATCAAAATGAATGGAGGCGATATAACAATTTCCGAATGAAAAAATGCGTAGAAAACAAACAAAACGAATTGGAGGAAATGAAAGCAAAATGAAGAAGTTTTTATTGGCGATATATGCAGTTGTGATAAGCGCTGTGATTGTCGCGCTGATGTATGCTATTAAACCCTATGTTGTAGAATATCCAAAAGCAGCAATGATTATACTTTTACTGCTATTGTTCTCTTCATTCGGAGCAGGAGCAAGGTCAATGATTGAGATGGGCATCCTATGGCCTATGGCTAAAATCGCGAACGGTATTGGCAAGTCTTTTTTTGCATGTCCATTCATATTCTTGGCCGCTATGTTGGTGGCTACTGCGCTTCCATGGCTAAATGGTGTGTCTGGGTTTAATGCATGGCGTTGGATTTCTTCAATAGCATTCACTCTGTTTAATTTTGAGACTTTCTATGCTTTTGTTGGTGCAACGCGGCGAATGTACAACTGCGATAGGGAAACGGAATATGAATAAACATTAGATACTCACCAACATGGCGCAGGGCATAAATTCCGTGCCATGTCCCTTATGTGGAGGTAATCATCGAGTAAACCTCGTATTGAACTCCAACCATTCTTCATGTGCACAAATTACGACATATGGCAATATTCTCACTTTTAAGTTTTGAAACATGGATGATAGCAAATACAACGTATCAGATGAAGAAAAGGCTTCTCTTGTCAAGGCTCTCAATGAGATGCTTGAAGAGGACGAGCCGGACTTCTATGGCGAACTGAAGCAGTGTGCATGGAACATCCTGCATGAGAATCCCGGCATTGACATGGACGAATGGATTGATTTGCTCATGCGCCAGTACCCTGCCGAGGTCGTAGATGCTATCGGCTCTCATCCTGCGGAAGCATACGCCTCTCTTTCCGAGATGTGGAATGACGAATATACCGACAGCGATACTGGTGAATGCAACACCTTCCGAGGGTGGGCAAAGAGATTTTCTTCGTATGGCGCGATAGACCGCTACGACAAGGCAGCGGAACAAGAAGCCATTTTAAGGCATTTGCAGGCGCAA
>Ga0209064_1002674_pt1 | contig 18661 bp, 17 predicted proteins | sample Inofromicrocosms_FD_187498 | JGI IMG/M metagenome (GOLD analysis project Ga0209064, IMG submission 187498) | Mouse cecum microbial communities from Vienna, Austria - Inoculum for glucosamine and mucus D2O microcosms (SPAdes) (version 2) | ecosystem: Host-associated > Mammals > Digestive system >... | reverse complement strand
CTCCTTGCTGTGTGATTGTTATTCGCAATTCAATTATACCATCAAGTGCAGGTTTGTGCCTTTTTTATGGACTAAAGTATTGATTTTTCAAGGTTCAGCACACCAATCGGTGTGGGAAGTTTGAGTTTTTAATTTTTTTACCCATCATAACCATAATTTATTATATAATCCCCAAAAAGATAAAATATATTTGGTTGTTACTCATAAGTTATTATTTCTATATGTGTTGGAATCCTAAGTATATTATCCTCATCGCCTTTTCCACACTTATTACCTTTTTAAGCGGACTGGGTATCCAGTTCTACAAAGATAAGGGTTTAAACCACAAAGTATTTCCTAAAATAATTGTTGCCATAACTTTTATCAGTAATTTAGGTCTCCTTATTTTCTTCAAATACCTTAGTTGGCTTTTAGACAACATCAATTATCTTTTTCATTTACAAATTGTATCGCCATTCAGTCTGGTTTTACCTGTTGGAATTTCTTTCTATACATTTCAAACACTAGGCTACACAATAGATGTATACCGTGGAGATGTAAAAGCAGAAAAAAATATTATTAGGTATGCTTTATTTGTCTCCTTTTTCCCCCAATTAGTAGCCGGACCTATAGAAAGATCCAAAAATTTGCTTAATCAATTAAAAAACATTTACAATTCCACAATTAATTTTTTTGAAATTAAAAATGGTCTGTGTTTAATTTTATATGGAATGTTTCTAAAAATTGTAATGGCAGACAGGATTGCCCTTTTAGTAGACACGGTTTTTGAGCATTATGCAGAATATGGCTTTGTAGAATTATCAATTGCCGCCATCCTTTTTTCCATACAAATACTATGTGATTTTAACGGTTATAGCATTATTGCAAAAGGAAGCGCACAGATACTCGGCATAAAACTTATGAACAATTTCCGCCAGCCCTATCTGGCTACATCTTTCAAAGACTTCTGGCGAAGATGGCATATTTCCTTAACCAGTTGGTTTACTGATTACCTCTACATTCCTCTAGGCGGCAGCCGAAAAGGAACTTTCAGGCAGATTATCAATACATTAATTGTATTTTTCGTCAGCGGCCTGTGGCATGGTGCAAGCTGGCATTATGTAATATGGGGATTTTTACACGGAATCTATCAGATTACCGAAATTGGTATAAACAAATTTAAATGTACATTTAAGATTCCCTCTCACAACTCAGCATTTAGTACCAGAATCGCAAAAACTTGTTTTATATTTTTACTTACAAATATAACCTGGATTTTCTTTCGCGCTGACAGTTGTAGGGATGCTCTATTCTTCTTTAGACAGATGTTTGTTTCTTTCCAAAAAGTCCCTCTTTCGGCGCTGGGATTCCAGTGGCATGACTGGCTGATCACAATATTCTCTATTCTGATTATGCTGGTCGTTGATATTCTTCACGAAAAAAAAATCGAAATCAGGAAATTGCTTTATCATGAAAATTTATGGTTTCGGTGGTTAATTTATTTAACCGCTTTTTGGAGCGTTTTACTATTTGGAATATATGGAGTAGATTATGATACAAGTCAATTTATTTATTTCCAGTTTTAAAAAATATAAAAAAATAATTATTAATATAATACTACTGTTCATCTTTTTAAATCTATTATTTCTAAGTCACAAAATATTATGGTATATACTGGTAGATGATACAAACGCTTATACGCGAACGACACTGCATGAATTATATACCCAGGAAGAGAATATAGATATTCTATTTCTGGGATCCTCTCATTGTTATAGATCATTGGATACCACTATAACAGACAACGTATTTAATACAAATACATTTAACGCTGGAACCTCTCAACAGGTTTATGACGGCAGTTATGCACTTTTGGTGGAGGCAGGTAAACATTACGATTTAAAAGAAGTATATGTGGAGTTATATTATGACTTAGCCGGAACCAACTATGATGAACGCACACAGATGACACAGACCTATATAATCAGTGACTACATGAAACCGTCTTTTAACCGATTTCGATATTTAATAAATGCCAGCAATACCGAACACTGGATTAATAGTTTTTTCCCCGAAAGAAGAAATTGGGACAAATTATTCGACGGACTTTATATTTCTGATTTATTTGAGAAAAAAAACGGAGCAGCTTACATAAATTTTGAATATGTGGAAAATCCCGAACTCAATCAGTATTATAGAGGAAAGGGCTTTGTTGCTAACAATGATGCTGTACAGAACAACAATTTTTTCCACGATGAACATTTTGAAAATGCTGAAAGAGGGTTCTCCAATGATGATATGAATGCCCTAATAAATATAATTAAATATTGTCAGAAGCATCAAATTAAACTTGTTTTCTTTTCAGCTCCTATGCCTGACTTTCGAGTGTTGGATACGGGTGATTATGATTTATATGTACAACAAGTTAACATTTTCCTTGCAGAATATAATATTCCATATTTTGATTTTAATTTATGCAAAGAAACATATTTTTCTTATGATTGCAGTTTATTTAAGGACGATGAGCATTTAAACACATTAGGTGCTGAAGAATTCAGCCGTCTTTTTTCCGAGTTTTTCACAGGAAAAATTTCAACAGACGATTTATTTTATTCCTCATATAGTAAAAAAATGGAAACCGTAGACAATCATTTTTATGGACTAATTTATCATTTAGAAAGTACAGACTCTGTAAAAACATTTACTTTTGAAGGCGTACAAAACAGGGATTTCAATTATTATGTCTCAATATTTAAAAAACCGGCGGAAACGGATAACTATGAAGAGATTCAGGTAATGGAAAATTCGATAAATCACGTCTCTCTGCCTGTAAATGAAACCGGTCAATTGTTCATTTATATCTATAGCGATAAACAGGGAATAAATATGACAAATGAAATCGTTCTTGGGTACAATTAACCCTCTGGAATCAACACTGCCCTTACCGGTGCTCCATCCGCCCCTAACAGACGCAGCGGAAGACAGCATAACTTGTACTCTCCTGCTGCTGTCTCTCTTAAATTAATTCCTTCCAGAATACAAATATCCCTGGACAAAAGAATCTGATGAACGCTTTTCCCCGTAATCCTTTTCCCCCGCGGCCTTTCTATTGTCATATAATCAATACCGATCATTTGTATTTCTTTTTCTGCCAAAAACTCTGCCGCCTCATAATCCAACGTTGTGTATTCCGCTAAAACGTGACTTCCGGAATAATTTATGGAATTATCCGTCTTCAATAATAGGATCTTACAGCCGTCTATCTCTTTATTTTCCAGATCCTGCACAGAGATCTTTTTTTTCCCCGTAAAGTCAAGGACCTTTGCCTTTCCATTCATAAACTCTAACGGTATCTGCTCCAGAGTTTTCCCACCCCTAATCGTATGATTCGGTGCATCTATATGCGTTCCGGTATGAGTTCCCATACAAATTTGCTTTATATTGCAGGAATCCCCGCTTTCTATATCCTTATGCGCTTTCATGGAAAACAAAGGATTCCCGGGATATATGGCCATTTCCTCCGAAAATGGATATGTGATATCAATATAATCTTGCAGCATAACTTAATCTCATTCTCCATTTCTACTATTATACATGTCGCTTTGGATTTCTCTCAGGCACTCCGTGAGTCCCTGACCAATATCACGATAACATTCCCCCACCAGTTTAAGACTGCATTGCGGCTTAAATGTATATGGGGTCATATCATAATGAATATTTGAATCAGCCTCTTCATATATGATATCAATATCTTTCCCTATGATTTCCTGTATGATCAAAAATAAATTCCTGACCTGGAAAATATTATGTCCTGTCAAAGTAATATATTTATTTTCATATTTTTTATCCAATATCTGGACACTTAATTCCGCCGCATCTAAAACATCAATATATTCCCTTGTTTCATTTCCTGTTCCCCGAAAATGAATTTTACCATGCTCTAATGCGGACTTCAACATCCTATGTACCCCGTTACTCTCATCAGAACGTTGTCCGTATAAAGATCCATACCGCAAGACTGTATATGCCTGCCCGTATCTCCTGTTATATTCCTCAATATAAATCTCTGCCGCCTGTTTACTGCAGCGATAGAAACCTCCTTTATCGCTGTTTACGTAAAAAGAGCTGGCAAAGATCAGACGTTTTACTCCATACCTGACACATGCCTCCAGAATATTGCAGGTTCCTCTGATATTTAACTCAATGGAAGCAATGGGAGAAGCGGACGCCGCATCTAAATCCGCTATTCCTGCAAAATTATATACATAGTCAGCGCCGTTAACCGTATCACAGACAGCTTCCTCATCCAAAATATCTCCGACAACCATCTTCATTCCATCTCTTAAATATGGAGATGGCTTTTTATCAAAAATAACTACATCATAGCCCTGTTCGAATAGAACATCCACTACGTGGCTTCCAACAAATCCCGAGCCGCCAAATACAATCGCTTTCATCTCATATCCTCTATTTTCCTTATGATTTTATCAATTTCTGATATATTGTCAACCGTATACTTTTCATCCTTAAAGATTTCCCGGTTATCCGGAGTATTACGTCCTATAAAATGAAGGCCTGTTTTCCGCGCCGAATTCAGATCCGTACCTGCATCCCCCACAAAAACAACTTCTCCGGGAGAAAAGCCATAGCTTTCCAAAATCCTCTCAATAATTTCTATTTTACTTCCCGGCGTGCCATAACACTCTTTAAAAAAAAGTTCTAAGTTTCTTTTCTCAATTTCCTCCCGAAGCTCTGCCTCAGGAGTTCCCGATGCAACAAACATCAGCAAATCCTGCAATTCATAGTGCTTTTCCAGAAACTCTTTGGCACCCGGTACAAAAGGACAGTTCAAAACCTTGTTCAATGTAATTTCCTGAAACTTTTTCCCCCACTCTTCTTCCTTTTCACGGGTATACTCTTCCTTTAATATTTCCTCAAAGAAATATTGAAATTTAACAAATCGGGAAATTCCCATATGCTGCATATGATATTCTACGAACTGCTCTGCTATCTCCATCGGATAATCACTGACCATATCCTTAAAAGACTCCGTCTTAATATCTGCCGATTCTAAAATAACCCCGTCAAAATCAAAAATAACAGCCTTAATCATATTTTCCCTCATTTTATCCCTAATGCATCCATTAAATTTTTAACCGCTTCCATTTCCATTACCTTACGCCCCTCTTTTGCACTGGAAGCTATATGCGGCGTTAATATTACATTATCCAATCCGCAAAGAGTTCCTGCATACGGCTCCGTTTCATACACATCCAATGCCGCACCCGCTATTTTCCCGTTTTCTAATGCGTTTTGAAGCGCTCTCTCATCAATAAAGCTTCCTCTGGACGTATTGATAAGATAACTATGCTCTTTCATCTGTTCCATTTCGGCTTTACCCAGCAGATAATTTCCCCCAGAGCCGCCGGAACAGTGTAAAGTCACAATATCAGCCCATTTCAGCAGCGTCTCTTTCTCCATAAAAGTATAAGAACACTTCTGGTCGCACAAATCGGTATACGCAACATTGACATCAAAAGCCTTAAGCAGCGAAGCAACCTTCTTCCCGATTCTGCCAAAGCCGATAATACCGACATTTTTATTTTTAGCAAGGTAATTGACCTGTTTGCTCCACTTTCCATTATGCATTTCCTGATTCATAGGTATTATTCCCTTTAAAAGAGCCAAAATGAGCGAAACCGTTAACTCTGCAACGGAATCTACCGGAGCCTCCGGCGTATTACAAAGCCTGATCCCCAAATCAGCGCAGGCCTGTCGGTCAACAGAATCCATTCCCACTCCACACCGCGAAATTACTTTTAACCCTTTTCTTTGTTCAAGCGCTTCCCTTGTAATACTTTCAACGCCTGCAATAACGCCCACTGCATCTTTCGTCAGTTCTATAAACTCATCCGTTGTAAGCTTTCTGCCATAAGGATTTAAAACTACGTCAAAATACTTCTCGGCCAGTTCTAAAGGCTCCTTATCTGCCTTTCCAAAAGAACTTGTCGTGATCACGATCCTATCTTTTCCCATAAACTTTCTCCCCTGTAATAAAATATATTTTGCGCCGCTTAATACTGCCACAATTCCTTCTGCAGCCAGGCCCTTGCAATTTCTATATCAAGCTGGGTATGAACATCTTTTCCCGTTACCCAGTTTCTGACAATGGGAATACATTTATCATTCATCCACCACCAGCATGCCGGTCCTGTTTTTCCGCGGCAGGCTCTGCATAATGCTTCATAACGCACACACCACGGGCCCTGATCATAAAAATAGATTTCAGGATAAGACTGACGGTTTGTATCCACATTATCCTGCCGGATAAAGCTTTCCAGATAACCCTCCTCATTTATTCTCATGGCTCTGTAAGGATGGTCGTCCTGCGCCTGCCAGACAGTCATGGATGAATCTGCTTCCGGATGCTCCAACAGGCATTTTATGCCTACGTCAATATCCTCCGCTCTGTTAAGCGCCGTATTTCCTAATAGGATTGTAACAATCCCTATCTCTTCGCCCAGCATTTCTTCCGCTTTTCCTGCCCCATGTAAAATGGCATCCCCATGATTGGTAAAAGCCTGTGCCAGGTCATCCGGCCTGTCAATAATGCGTGCGCCGTATTTTTCTGCTTCGGCCTTAATTAAAGGACACTCTGTAGAAACAAATATTTCATCCACCAGTTCCGCCTTTTTTGCCGCCTCCAATTGCCAGCCCAAAAAGGTTTTCCCCTCAATTTCAATTAAATTTTTATTTTTAATGGATGTATTTCCACCCTTCGCTGTGATTAATACAATATTTTTCATTGCGTTTTGCCCCCTTCAACATCAGCGCCTTTTTATAATTTTGTTTATGCTTCTCAAAGGTTTCGTCAACTTCCAGGACCTGCTTTCATATATTGAATCCCTTTCCGCCTGAAGCTCTTCGTTCTCTTTTTGCAGTTCCTCCTTCTCTTTTTGCAGTTCCTCCTTCTCTTTTTGCAGTTCCTCCTTCTCTTCTTGAAGCATTTGCTGTATCATCCCTGCTTCTTCCGAAAAACGTTTCTGCTCCAGGATCAATTCGCTCCGTTCTGACTCCAACTGCTTTATTTTATTTTCCGCTTCCGCATATATACGGTTTTTCTCAGCTAATATATTATCCGTCTCCAACTGCATTTTCTGTTTTTCTGCCCGAAAATGCTGTTCTGTAAAATCCATAATCCTGTTCTCATCAAAGTTAAACCTCCAAAAGCCTTTTATCTCTATTTGTGACACTTGCCCGGGCTCAAATTTTAACAAATAACCCGGATTGGGATTTTGGCAAACGAAATACCCGTCTTCTTCAGCCATAATATATTCGCACACTAAATTTTCCTGTGGATAGATAATCGTCCCCTCTTCGCTTGTAATGCAAAGTTCTATATTTTTTATTCCTAAAAAGCAATTAGTGCAGGGTTTCCAACGAAACTGGTATTTGGGCAGCTGATATTCGCCGGGAATCGAATACATTGCCGAAAAAATCCCGTCAATAATAATCTCCTCCGCCCCTATAGAGGTAACGCAGATATCATTATCCCACACCTCTAAAACGCTTAAGCATACCGGCGGACGTACCTGCAGCAGCTTATCATTCAGTCCATAAATCAAGTTACTGTCGATATCTTCCAGCATTTTGTCATTTTCCCGCACTTCATTCAAAAGACTGTCCATGATACACTTTAACTCCACAAACGTACCCGGAACATAAAAATTCAAGCTATTTTCTTCTGCCAGTTTCCCAAATTGCTGAAAATAGTCTTCTACATTCCAGTCAATCGGTTTGATATAATGTTTATATATATGCCACAAAAAAATACTGACATAATTTTTATCCTCAAACATAATAAGCGGCGCTGTAAGCGAAGTACTTTCTCCAGAAAGACAAATAATTTTATGATCGCTTTTCTTGTAAAAATTGACAAAATAAATTGCTTCCCACGGGCTGTCCTGTGAAGCCATAATTTTTGACCCCACACCATCATACTTTCCTGAAAACCCCCGTTCCATGGGATGCGGTTTGATCATCATACGTTCTGCCCCGCATATAGACGCAACTTTTTGTATTAAGTATTTCTCCGTTACCCCTGTAGTTCTGGCATATAATGTAAAATACTGATCAAAATAAATAACTTCTGCTTCTTCACTTTCTTTTATCGCAAATACCTTGCATACTTCATTCTGAAGCTGCTCCCTATATTTATCATCATGCAAAGTTTCTACAAGCTCGATCCTGTGCATATCTATATTAGACGGCAAATGATATAAGCGGGGCTCATAACACCACCCTTCCATATCAATGGTTTCAACATCGATTCCCGCATACAATTCGCCAGGATTCTGTTTCTGCCACTTCAAAAAATCATTAAAGACCCGTACTCCTTCATCAATAATTTTTATCTGTGCTGCCGCATCAAATGCTCTTTGATATAAGACCCTGGCAAATCTGTTCAACAATGAAAAGATATATACCTCATCACTGTTGTCCAGGCAATAATCTTCAGAAATCTTTACCAGTTCTTCTTCATTCTGAAATGCTTCCTTAATGATATTGACATGATCCCAAATCCCTAAAGCCTGCGCTCTTTTTGCGCAGGCTGTCGATTTGGAAGAATTGTTCGAAACAAGCAGAAACGACTCGACTTCTTTCGAATTACGATAATATATTCTTAACATAAAATATGCTGTTAATATATTCTTTTGAGAATCACAGAAAAAATAAAGTTTCTTCACTCTTTGTTCTCCTTCGGTATATTTGTCCTTATTGTACCCCATTGATATAGTAATTATCAAGACTTTTACCAATATTCCTGTAACAATACACCGAAGCCCGTTTAAAAGGATAGGCTTTTCAAAATAGCGATGCTGCAATGATCGCCTATTGGAAATTTTCTTAACGTACCGCTTTCTTTTTCATAATCGCCGATCGCCTTTTTTATTCCTCCATAACCCGGATTATAATAATCATGTATCAGTATCAGACCGTTTTCTGCCAATCTGGGATAAAAAAATCTCAATCCCTCCAATGTGGGATTATACAGGTCAAAGTCCAGATTGACAAAGAAAAACTTTTCATCTTCCAACCCTTCCGTAGTCATCGGAAAATATCCGGCCCTGACTACGGCCTTTTCCCTGTAAAGCAGTTTCCCCAATACCATGTCTACGCTTGTATCGGCCAGATGCCCGCCGTCAAAAACCGATAATCCCTCCTCGTGTTCCTTCACGGTATCCCTCGAATCAAAGCCTTCAAACGTATCGAATAAGTACAATTTACATTCCGGAAAACATGCGTTGATCTCCTTGGCAAATTCCCCCTGAAACACGCCGCCTTCGGCCACTGCATATCCATCTGCTTTTTCTTTGTACAAATCCGCATAATCCCTGATAAAATTTATCCGCGCCCTGACATTTACAGACACATATTCCGTATTGACTTTACCTGTTGGTACGCCAAGCTCCAAAAGCTGTCTCTTTATAATATCCATGGCAGGCAGGGAAGCGATTATGATCTCGTCAAAATCTGTTGACAGAATCTTTCGCGGATCTCCGATTATTGGAACATTTTCAACGTTCCCGCCCCACTTTTGAACATCATTATCCAAAAAACCTATTACAGAAAATTGTTCTTTTATATCATCATATATCCTCCTGCCGGTACTTCCGGTGCCAAAAATGTAGACTTTCTCTTTCATGATCTTTAATTCTCCCGCTTTCGTTTTTATTGTCTTAAAAAAATGAATAATGTTCATTAATCCAAAATACGGCACTATAAAAAACATTATTTACATTAATAATATTTCTTCATGCGTAACTTGTCAATAAAGCAGGATAAGGTAACATCTGAAATCAAAAACGCCGCAGCCTTCAATTGAAAAGCCTGCAGCGATTATTTGAAAAAAACGTGCAATATTAATTTTTACAAAGTCAACAGTTCTCAGCTTTTTGTTCTTTTTTACCGTTTAAAGCGTTTTTCCAAATTTGGGACAACCGCTTCTCAAAAAAATAATAAAACAGACTTGCAATCCCAATCTGTACCACTATATTTCCAAAGAAAAATAAGCCGCTTGAAAAATCAATATTCCAATTAAAAGCCTCATTTAATATTACAGTAAAAATTTCTACGGAATAATTGCATAAATATATGGAAAAGCTTATTTTCCCCAGCAGCAAAAATGGTTTTAACGACATTATTTTATTTAAAACCGGTATATTCAGTATTGTGAGTAAGACAAACGGCCAGACAGCTATAGACATTGTTGTCTGAAAAGGTTCGCAGGTAATACCGTTCATATACAGCATGATACATACCAAAAGCCAGCAGAAACTGAACCATCCTGCCATATGTCTTTTCTTTTCATTCAAATGCCGATTTAAATAGAAAACCAGCCCGCCCATAAAAAAGCTGATATATCCTCTGGCGGCTGCTCCGTTTAAAAATGGAATTGCCAAAAATGTCAGATTATTCTGAAGTGTAATTCCCAAAATTACCATCCCGGCACATGCATATATTCTGCCCCTATCGGTTTTACACCGATTCGTTATCAGATAATATATTCCCCAGCATATAAAGAAAACGCTTAAAGTCCATGCCGGATAATTCCATGAATTGCCCAGCGGGAAAAATGTCTGTAACCCTAAAATATTAAGAAATAACGTGTAAATACTGTTGGCCGTATTACCTCCCGAAAACCAAAAACTTTTTGCATGCAGGTTATAGTATAACAGTTCGCCTGCCACAGCGGTAAACAAAGTTGCCCACATCAACGGAAAGATCCGTACTATCCTTCTTTGCATGAAGCTTTCAAAGCTCATACCTTTCTCTATCTGAGACGTATAATGCCAAAATGCCAGATAACCCGAGCAAAGAAAAAAAGATTCCACAAAGATATACCCGTTCTGATATATCCAACCGAGAGGTTTTATATTTCCTCCCGGTATTCCGTTCAAATACTCAAAGGGAACTGTTGCCAAATGATAAACACATGCAATTATCAGTGCATTGATCCCTTTCATTCCATCGATCGCATTAATTCTTTTCTTCTCCATTTACCCTGTTCCCCACTAATTCAGCCTCTCGTATTCCACGGAATAAACATATACTCTTATTCCTTTTGGAGCATAGACTCTTATTTCAAATTTATGCCCTTCATCAATATGCACATTCTCCATGGTTACACTGGACGCATCATCTTCGCAGATAATTCCTCTATATGACTGTGAATCCAATGCAACATCAAAAGCCGCCTTTTCCTCCACATTTGTTCCATTGATATGCTCTATTGCATAGTTTAATGTAATATTATAATTGCCCTCAATGCTGTCTATGTTTGGTCCTGCCATAACATAAGCCATTTCCTTCCCATCCGAAACAAGTACGTTATTTTCATCCAGCTTTGCTCCGTTATAAGATAAATCCGAGTTGTCCGGATATACGATCTTATAGCTTTGCCCCGATGACGGCAGCCCCGCATTATATTCCTTCTTGATCTCTTCCATCAATATAAAGGGATTCTCTTCAAACATAAATATATAATAATTACCGACTTTTGTTGTTTCCAGAGGATATTTGTCAAGCAATACGCGCATAAAACTATATGTGATGCTTTCATATTCATTTTTTTCCAGAACTAATGCAAAATCCCTTCCCTCTGAGTTTCTCTGAAATATACTTGTATCGATCATCCATTTCCCGGGTGTTAAAGTACCGATCTCCCAAGAACGGCTATGGGCTGTTTCTATTCCACCGTTCAGATAGCCCTTGATCGCCGCTGCGTTCCAATAAGACGCCGCCACATAAGGACATTCCTTCTCTTCCAGATATTCGGCGACCTCCAGCAATGGCAACTCCTTTTCAGCAAAACTTTCGTTATAATTTAAAATCACACCTCCGCCAAATATTAAAAGGCTTCCCGTAACTGCTGCAAACATATAACCGTTATTTTTAAAACCGTCCAGCCATATACCCAAAAGCACCGGCATAAGCAGAAAAGCTGAAAAATAGTATCTGTAAGAAGGCCCCCACGCCATTACCGTTAACAATCCGAAATTAAGGATTATAATGCTCAACACATACACAACTAATTCAAATCTGGAATCTTCTTTATCATAACATGTCCTCAAAAGACGACAGATCACGTATATAATAAGCAGAAAAACAACTCCATACAGCATAAAGAGGATATTCCTGCCCGATAAGATCTTTCCTCCCGTTGTTTGAATGCCAAAAGCGCCCAATACCTCCACGAATCTGTTTGATATATTATTCCAGGACAACATAGTTTGAATATTGGCAAATTCCATTTCAGGCGTTACAAATTTCCCCGAAAACAGAGAAAGACACAATTTGTAAAATACCACATTAACGATCATCTGTCCGCAAGAAATAACCGCCAACTGCGCATTCTGCTTTTTGACGCTTTTCCCTTTCCGATAATCAATCACTAAAATAACTATATCCGCAAAAAGAAGAGGAATATATAACACTAACGACATTTTTATAGTCAACAGTCCCATAACCGCTGATATTCCCATACATCCCGCTACAGATAATTTTTTATGCTTTCCCTTTCTCCAGATAATCCGGGCGGAAAGGGTTAAAAGCACGGCAATTGCAAACAGTGAATAAGCATCGTGATGAAGCCAGAGAACATTTTTTATAAGCGGAGGCATCCAAATAAGAAATACATCCAGGGCAAAAAGAATACTGTTTCTTTTTAAGCCCATGCATTTACACAAAAAAACAACAGCCAAAAGCTGCAGTACCAGCATTAATATGACTTCCAACTGATAGGCCAGTAAAAAATCAGCAGTGATTTTGTAGAACACGCCATATACCAGCACAGGCCGCGTCGCAAATAATTCGTTACTGTGGATAAAATTTTCAGGAAATAATGTTTTCTGCAAATAACACTGCTGCCTGTATGTAATTTCATTAACCAGATCCGAATCTATAAAATAGGGATTAATCTTTGTCAATATCAAACTAAAATTATATAAAAGGGCAGCCGCAAATATCAACAATAATGCAGACGTATAAATACTCTCCGGATCAACCTTTAACCTCTTTTTCATTCCTGCCGTTCGCTTTCTTCAAAATCATTTTTTTACTGTAAAATCTAATCTTCAAGGCAGGCCTCACATATGCAAAGGTCTGCAAAAAAGAATTTTGAGATTCTCCTTCCTGTCTGGATACCCACCTGGCCGGGATTTCATGGAATTTAATTCCCAAACGCACCGGCTTCAGCGCTGTTTCAAGATAAAAGGGATGCTTTAATTCCTCCCATTTAATTCGTTTCATAAGTTTTGTAGGGAAAATTCGAAAAGCATAGGTCATATCCGTCAGCTTCACGCCATAATACAGAGAAAATATTCTTTGAAAGCAGAAATTCAAGAACTCCTTCTTTTTGTCATATCCCACAAAATTATTTTTACTCAGCCATCTGGATGCAGTTGTAATATCCTTCGGATGCTTTCTTTCTTCCTCGATCAACTGAGCTACCACATGCGGATCCGTTTCCAGATCAGTAGACATCATAATTAAATGCGAGCCTTTGGCAATATCTATGGCATCTCTGACGGCTCCGCCTGCAAAAGGCCTTTTTTGCCATAAAATATAAAATTCATATCCCAGCTTCTCACATTTATCCTTCATTCTGCGAATGGAAGAAAGAGATTCTTCTGTCGTTCTCTTGCAGACAACGGCAATAAATTCCCGGATATCCTCCTTTTTGCACTCCTCTAATATAATTTCAACTGTTTTTTCAAAAGAAAAAGTCTCATTTATGGCCGGCAAAATAATCGTAACATCTGTCAACCCCCACGCTTTTACGTCCCTCATACTGCCTGTATCTTCCTTTACCTTTCCAGTTCTTCAATTAGGTTCATAGCGCGTTCCATGCAGACATCCGCATTATAATGCTGCCATTCCCCCCATCTTCCCAAGCCATATACCTTGTTCTCTCTACCCCAGTGTAATAATTTATCCATGATCTGCGGTTTTTCCAAGGTATTCATGGGATATGCATATTGATTCAAATAATGAAAATCGCTTTTATCCGTATTCAGACTAATCCTTTCGCCATTTGTTTCCGTCCAGTAGCCGCTGGAACCCAGCGCAAAATTTGTCATTGCCATAATCCTATGGAAACTGTATTTTTCTTCCGGATAATAGATCCATTGCGCAGAAGTCTTATAGGGAAGATCCTTCCTATAATAATCAATCTGAACAGAACTATAAGCAAGCTTGCTGATCCCATTCCTGATTTCCTCCGGCATACCGGTTATTTCATGGAACTCCGTCCACGGCATCGCAACTATCAAAACCTCTCCCTTAAACCTGTTGTTAACCGTATTGGTTGAAAAATCAACTTTTTTAACATCCTCATTTGAATAAAACCGTTCCCCAAGCCTTTCGGCCATCCTGATAAATATATCTCCAAAGCCCTCGTTCTTGGGATAATAGAAATGACTATGACATGGCTGCGTGCCATAAAACCGATGCTCTAAACAACTCATCAATGTTTCTTCAAAAGAGACATTCGGCAGCTTTTCCAGCCAGTAGGTTCCCAGGCTGTTCAGCTTATCCGAAAACATTTTTTTGTTATATGGCAGCATATAATCTTCGGCAATTTTTGCCCCCAGCTTCCACTGGATCCAATCAATGAACTTTTCGGGTGCGGGCTCTCCAAGATTACAACCGGCAACTGCAATCGCTTTTAAATACTTTACCTGCTCCTCTATCGGAAGCTGCCATATATGCGCTTCAAAAGGGCTGCCCATGAACTGTCCCCTAAAATAGATCTGGGAATCGCGCTCAAAAGAATTCCATTCTTTCTCAGGGAGAAAACGAAACACAAACTCATCTACCTTCCGGCTGCGGGTATCCAAAATATGACCTCCGCCAAAGTCTACGGGCTGTCCATTTACATATTCCGTCCTACACAATCCGCCTGCTTTTTTTTCCTTTTCAAGAATAATAAAGTCATCGATCCCCTTATCCAAAAGAGTATTTGCGGCAGCAAGTCCTGAGGGTCCTGCACCCAATATTAAATACTTCGCTTCTCTCATTTTTTTATCCTCTCTGTTTCAAATACCAACGGTAGGCATCCTTTATGCTATCCTCCAAATTCATGCTCGGCACCCACCCCGTCTTAAACAGCTTTTCGGTATTTAGCTGCATATGCAGCCGCCCTTCGGGCTTGTCCGCGTCAAAAACAAGCTTCCCGTCATATCCGACAACCTTCTTGATCATTTCCGCCGTCTGCCGAATTGTAAACTCATAACCTCTTCCAATATTGATCAAAGGATGCTCTGTAGGGGATTTCATAAGCCAGATACAGGCGTCCGCCACATCCTTACTGTTCAAAAACTCCCTGCAAGCCTTTCCCGTTCCCCAAACAACAACCTCAGGCAGTCCCTTTTCCTTTGCCTCGTTTATCCTTCTGATAAGCGACGGTACAACGCCTGCCTTGTCTCCCTCAAAAGCGGCATATTCCCCAAAAAAATTACAGGGAACTACAGTAAAAAAGTCATCCCCGTATTCGCTTCTGTAATATTGACATAACTGAAACCCTGCTGCCTTGGCAAGAGAATAAGGCGTATCGATTTCATTCAGATTTGTAAAAGTTGCATCTTTCTCATCTAAAGGCATTGCTGCCGTGCTCGGATAAAGCAAAGCGCTGCACACATTTAACAGACGCTTCACATGGTATTCATGGGAGCATGCGAGTATATTGGTTTCCATTTGAAGATTCTTAAGCATAACCTCTACAGGAAACTTACGTTTATATTCTATTCCGGCCGATATTGCTGCCAAAAAAAATACGTATTCCGGTTTATTTATTCGAAAAAAAGCCTCTACATCCGCCTGACACGTACAATCCACTTCAGGTAAATCGCAGGAAATAACATTTTCATAGCCTTCCATTTTAAGCTGCCCGCAAATAGCATGACCTAAAGTTCCTTTATCCCCGACAACACAAATTCTAGCCAGCTTGTCCATTATGATACCTCCACCGTGTATATATCTTTTGTTCCGTCCTCTCTTTCAACGCATCTGTCATACAGTTGAACCATCACACAATGTTCCGGAAATTCCATGCTGTGTACAGTATAAGGAGAAATCATAAAAAAATCGCCTGACGCAAATCTAAACTCTTTTTCCTTACCATCTTTTTGAGTTCGCAAAACAACAGATCCGCTTATAACGTAAAAGGCCTCTTGAACCTCTTTGTGATAATGTCCTCCTCTTAACGTATTAGTATTCGATATTAAAACATTAACCTGCTCGTATCCTTTATGTACTAACTGAACCAGCTGCCCTCTGTCGTCCTTATGTTCAAAGTCCGTTTTTAATACTTCGATCATTCTCTGTCTGTACCCCTTTCACATTGCACATAAATACCACATTATAAAAAATCAATTTTACATTAATGATATTGGTTTATGAGCAACTTGTCAAGAAGCTTAAAGAATAAAACTTTTGGTAACTAAATCCAAGTTCAGTGAACAGACGTGACAGCCTGAATTATTAATTTCTGCTTATCCAATCCCAATTCCAGTATTTTGAGAATATCTTAGTAAATATAGCTGTTATATTTTTTGCAGCTATTGCAAGCAGAACAGTCAGACCGATTGCATAAAATACAAGTACAAATCCGTCAAACTTTAATATATTTTTAAATAATGCAATTATGGGATAGTGTATCAGATATATTTCCATTGAATAAGAAGACAGACACGTTATAACCTTACACCCAAATATTTTTTCTGAAACGATACCGTCGCCCGTCCAAAAAATCCTGATTAAAACAACACTGCATAAAACAGTCCAAAAAACATATGTCCATTTGTAATCCGTTAACTGACGCACACGAAACATCCATATAAACACGGTCATGATAATAAACAGTCCCATTATTTCCAGACGATTTGATGTTTTTACTTTCTTCCGTTGCAATAGTTCCGCCAAAAACAGACCAATAAAATATAAAGGGATGATCAAAGTCGGGTTTTTATTATTAAGTATCCATGCACTAAATTCCGATAATTGTAACTTCCGAATATTATATAAATAGTCTACGCTTAACAATCTGAGAATCACATAAGCCAGATTACCATATAACAAGATTCTGACACAATTTTTATGAATGTGCCTTATCCGTTCGGCAAATAACGGAGACAAAAACCATGCACCAATCAAAGCAGAAACCGTCCATTCAACCGAATTAACAGAAAAATAAGGTATTTGGGGACTCCAGCAATGCAAAAAGAAAACGCCCCCTATCAGATTCGCTATTTTCCAGTCATGATTATAATAAAGAAATATAGATGCTAAAAATAATCCTATTACATGAGGAACCAACAATTTGTACATCCTATGCCATGTGTATTTTGCACAAATTTTTATGGTCCCTACCCCCCCCTATATGACAATCTGCACAATACGCCGGACATTATAACAAAAAAGTATGCGCAAAATCCTCCTCCTATTGCTATATGTAGATGCCCTGCCATGATCATGCACATTGCCAATCCTTTTAATGCACTGAAAGTATTATTTCTATCCATATCCCTCTGGCCCCCACAAAATAAGCACTTATCTCCTGTTACAGTTTCTCGATAGAAGAAACCAAATATTTTTGTTTTTTAAATACCAGCTTTAACAGAACATCCAGATACTTGATAATAATTGAGAACAAAAGAAAAACGGCAAAAAACCCCACGGATATCAGACCCATTAAAGGAGCCCAGCCTTCAACCGGTTTGTTTTGCCCAAAATATGCAACAACCGTATAAATTGCCGTTCCAAACATAAACAAAAGCATTAGAAGCGTACAGGTTACCGCTACCTTATAAGCAAGATTTGTAAAGAGGATCAATGCATCCACTGCCTTATTGTTCTTTTCAACGTCCTGGTATATCCCCCCCTTAGACGCTGTATCAGGCAGCGCTTCGTAATCCAGATGAGCTATTTTCAATCCGCTGGACGTATACACGGCTTTCCGGTACGGAATCGTCTTACTGTAGGCGGAAACACGGTTAACCGCCCTCCGGGAAATAATTGAAAATCTTTCTGTACACAAATCATAATTACTGTCTGAAAAACGATTATACATTTGATAAAAAATCCTGGATGTCAAACGGCTTGATTTCTTCGGCGGAACTGCACTGACAATATCATAGCCTTCCAGCGATTTAAAGTACACATCCATGATCAATGACTTATCATAGTCCATATAACAGGAATCAAATTCAAAAACAAAATCTCCAATGGACAAATCTATTCCTGCATTCATAGCCGCCTCAAGACCATGGGAAAAACCCATGTTGATGATTGTAATATTTAAATCAGGAAACTTTTCATCGGCAGTACGCAGAGTCTCCAATACATCCTGGGAAATTCCGTCATTCACGCATATGATCTCACTTCTCTTAAAATTATCCTGCAACACATTTGCCAGCACTTCAAAAAAAGCAACGGCATTTTTTTCATTTTTATGAAGATAAACCACTGCAGAAATAAAATTGTTTTCTTTATTATTTACTAAGACTTCCCATAGCTAAAATGGACTTCGTACCTTGAAAATTCAATATTTCAGCTAACAAAATGCGATTTATGCAATGGTTGCCCGCGAATCAAGTGCATTTTGCAGATATTGTGGCAGTCT
>Ga0209064_1002670_pt1 | contig 18679 bp, 16 predicted proteins | sample Inofromicrocosms_FD_187498 | JGI IMG/M metagenome (GOLD analysis project Ga0209064, IMG submission 187498) | Mouse cecum microbial communities from Vienna, Austria - Inoculum for glucosamine and mucus D2O microcosms (SPAdes) (version 2) | ecosystem: Host-associated > Mammals > Digestive system >... | reverse complement strand
AACCTCAATATTCCGTTGCCGTTTGCATTTTCTCCACTTGGCAGAATGCTGAAACAAAGCTCATTTCAAACGGTTTACGTTTTATCTTTACCTGTCCGCTTTTCCTTGCACAGCCTATCACTTTCCATAGTGCCCGCCACACCTTCGCCACCACCATGACACTTGGCAAAGGGGTACCTATCGAGTCGGTATCGAAGATGCTCGGTCATACCAATATCCAGACCACCCAAATCTATGCAAGGATAACCGCCGATAAAATCGGTAAGGACATGGAAGTCCTCTCCCGGAATCTCGGCAACCTTGATCTGTAATCTGAACATTCCATAAGCCTCATGTGAGTGCCGTTCGGGAATGCTCGGACGGCACTCGCTGTGTCATGACGTGAGATTTTCAAAAAATTTTCCGCAAATTTTGACTTTAACATTCATTAAGAGTGTTTGTGTAAGTCGCTGTTATTCAATGATAGAATATCGCACAAATTAGAAAATCGAGCGTTTTTTATCCCACACTTATCCCAACTCTATCCCGGAGTTATCATAGATGCACCTCCTTTCCCCGAAGTAACTTTGCATCACAAAACAACCGCTAAACCCACTTGATATGGACAATTACGTTATGTTCCCCCCTCAGCCCGATCTCGCGCAAGAGGTACAGAAGATGCAAGGCACTCTCAGCCGTCTTGAAAAGTACCTCGCAGCACAGGATGAGAAAATTCAGAAAGCCGAGGAATATGGATTTATCCATGAACGGCTTCCTAACCAGCCGATGGTGAGCAAGTATGAAGCAGCTGCCATCCTCTGTGTATCGCCCAGACATCTTCAGCGCATCCGCAAGCGATTGGTGCTGAAATGGAAAAAGGTCGGAAGAGAAACCCACTACTTCCTGAAGGAGCTGGTGGATGCAATCGAGAAGTTTCAATGTCCTTGGAATCCGGTAGCATACGAGAAAGCAATGAAACGTGTAACCCGATTACCCCGATATTGATATGACAGTATTAGAGAAAAGAGCGATTCTCTCTGATTTCAGAGCCATAATTGATGAGCTTAGAGCCGAAATCAAATGTGAGATCAGACGCGAAATCAAGGAAGCAAGCAAAGAGATTTATGCTGTCCTGACAAATCAGGGTATCATCGAGCCGGAAGAAAGAGTTCTGACCAAGGCACAGCTCATGGAAATGTATAATGTAGGCAAAACCAAAATAGAATCCATGATGGCTGACGGCACACTTCCATTCATAAAATCCGGTGACAGCCGCCAGTCTCGCGTGACCTTCCGCTGGGCAGATGCCAGAATAGCATTTGAGACCACAAGAAGATAAAACCATACAACACCATACACCAATAATTAACGTGCCCATTATCGGGTACAAGTTTCCAACCCCCAAAAACACTTTTATTTTATGGCACAAGACCAGAATTTAGAAGAAGTCCTTATCGCCCGCAACAACGATACCGGGCAGGTAGGCGCAGTGACCGGACTCAACGAGGACGGCACACCCAAAATGACCGATGTAAAGTCGGCAAAACTCTCTGACCTTGTTAAATTCTCCAAAGGTCAGAACCCTCTCGAAGCATTTATGTCGAACTTTGTCCGACAGTGCAAGAATCCCTCAATCTTCGGATTTTTCAAAGTTCCGGCTGACCGCTATGACAGCGTAGGGATGGCTATGGCAGACTTCGCCAAGGACCCCGACGCAAATACCGAAATCCTCAAAGACTTCAAGGTGGAAGTCCCTCAGCAGGAACAGAAACAAGCCGAGACACCTGAGCAGAAACCCGCAGCTGAAAGCCAGACGAAGGAGCAGTCCGAGCCTAAATTCAAGGCTGTCGATGAGAGTAAAGTCGACTGGCAGATGCTCAAAGAGAAATGGGGCATCGACAAGGAGGCTCTTGAAGCCTCCGGTGACCTGAAGGAGATGCTCTACAACCGGAAGTCCAAGCCAGTGAACATCACACCGACATTTGGTGGCGAGAAATTCAACATCGAGGCTCGCCTCTCGTTCCGCACTGACCCCGACGGCAGCGTCAAGCTTGTTCCTCACTTCATCCAGAGCGAGCAGAAACTCGATGAGTTCATGGGCTACAAATTCGACAAAATCGATCAGGCCAATCTCAAAGAGAACGGCAACCTCGGTCGAATCGTAGAATTGACCGACCCGGTCACCGGTGAGAAAGTCCCATCGCTCATCAGCCGCGACCGCTACACCAACGAGCTGCTGGCAATTCCTGCTAAGGATGTCAAAATCCGAGACACTTTCGGTCAGACGAAACTGACCATGCCGGAGATCATGACACTGAAAAAGGGTCTCCCGCTCCCTCCCAAAGAGGTCGTATGCCGTGACGGAAAGACCCGAACCGGAATACTCCAGTACAATGTTGACAGAAAGGCTGTCGAATTTGTACCCAACGGAATGCACTGGTATGAGAAGGTAGAGCAAGCGAAGCAGGCCGCCGAAGCAAAGAAAGAACACAAGGGCGAGACTGTCTTGACCGGGACAACAGAAAAGAAGGCTGAGAGAAAGCCCAACTGGACACTTAAAGACGGCAGCATCAAGCCTCTCGGACAATGGAACAAGATTCCTCTCACCGAGCAACAGAAGGATGACTACGCTAACGGACGTGTCGCCAAACTCGACAACATGGTCGATGAGAAGGGACAGCCCTGCACCGTCTATCTCTATTTCGACAAGGAGAAACAGCGTCCGATGACTTCGCTCAATGACCCGCGAGTCAAGGTTGCCAACGAGTCCCAGACCCAGAAGGCCGTCAACAACGACGGTCTCACCAACGAGGCGACGAAGAACATCACCGACCCTCTGACCAAGGGACAGACCCAGCCGAAAGACGAAGCACAGCAGAAGCAACAGCGCAAGCCGAAGGGCCCGCGACTCTGATTCCCATAGCAGAGTATAATGTAAAACCACTGAACCCACGCAGATGAAACGCCGAGGGAGGGTCCGGAACCTCCCGAAGCTTTCGTCCCAAAATTCCCGATTTACAATAAAAACATTTCAAATATGACAGACAAAACACTCGTAACAGTCGTTACCGCCAACCGTTTCATGGCGGAAACCATCGCCAGGGCAATCGGAGCGACCTCCGAACATGAAGGCTACTATCACGGCAATGGATATGCCGTGACATGGACTAACGGCGAAATCATCGAAGCCGAATACAAGAGTGGCGAAAAGTTCGTCATGAACTCCGGTCAGGATATGCGCCAGATGTATGCCCACCACTTCAACTTCAAAATGCGCAACTACGATGCTCTCCTCGGCTGGGAGAAGTCGAAGGCAGACGAAGCCCAGCTTTCCATCATCAAGGCTCTGTGGGCAAAGAGCAGTGTCATAGTCAACGCTATGGAACCCACATTCGAGGGAGAACTGGCTTTCCTCAACCTGTACTGGTACCTCCGTATTCCGGTGACAGTGCGCCGCGCGTGGCTCTCCCGTCTTCGTAAGCCCATTATCCTCCGTGGCGTAGAGAACGGCTTATATTCTCCCGACAAGCATGAGAAGTGGCTCGCTGGAGAACTCGTGAATTTTTTTCTCAAAGCCGATGCCGTGGCCGCAGGAGACGACCTCGACATAGAATCGGCAGAGAACAACGCTACCGATGACGGAGGCGATGTGGAACTGAACATTGTGAAGGGACAGACTCTTCACAACATGGTCACTCTGTGGATGGATGCCACTGTGGAACTCGGCTACGACTTTGAGCCGACATTCCTCATCGCCCACAAGCTATACGCCAAGGGGTTGATCTCATACCCCTACCTCTACCAGAACGGAATCCCCGGCAACGTATATGATTCCATGCGCCGAGACTTCCGCGTGCTGGAGCACAACGCCCAATACGGTCATATGGCCAAGGAAGTCGGATGGCTCAGCACCCGCAACACGTTCCACAATGGTGAAACGCCCTATAACGGTCATGGCATAGTCACGACCGGACTTCATCCTACCGATCTCAGCCGAGACGAGGAGAGACTGTACAATCTCATCGTGAAGCGTGTCATCGAGGCCTTCACTCCTGTCGAGAATGAGTATCAGAAAAAGTCTCGCAAGAAGCGTAACTCCTGCAAGAAAGCGGGTTAACAGACCTGAAAATCAAGTAAAATATCAATAATTCCTCCCGAATGTCCCAAAGATTTTGTATCTTTGCACTTGATTCAACGTCATATAATGTTTTTGTTTCATTTTTGACGTGGATTTAGTGGTTGGACATCGGGCGGGAACCCGGTGTCCTTTTGCTTATATACCTACCATACACCACTTTAAGCAAATCGGAATCCCGGCAAACCACTAAATTCCCCACCATAATGAAACAACCTCTTGAAAAGGAGATGGACTATTTCGCAGCCTATCTCTACGGTCACCTGCGTGACCACCGCTTTCCCGAAGTAACGGACACAGAGTTTATCAATACCCGCGCCGGCGAGGCATATAAGACCATGACCCGTCTTATTCTCGAAGGGCGCAGTCAGCCTGTTGCCGAGGAACTCGCCATGCGTGTTCTTCTCAACGGCTACTATGTATCTCGCTGGGATGTGATTTTCAACCTCCTCGAAGAACTGTTCCACAACGACCTACCGACTGAAGAAGCTAAAATCGAATGGGCAGATTTACTACTCGGCCTCCGTTATATCAACACCATATTTGACACGTATGAAGTAAACGGGGACTTCCTGTCGCGAGATGATTACCATCCGCTTCAGAATGAACTGGCCGGAATGATTTCTGAAATCATAAAAAAGACTCGCGATGTCCTTCAATAGGCTTCAGACGATGCGCGACAACATCGAAGCGATAAGGCTTGTCCTGAAGCTTGGTGTTGCCGGACGCACAGCGCAGACTGCCGAGGAAATTGCAGTGCTGCGCAAGTATGCCGGGTTTGGCGGGTTGAAGTGTATTCTCAACGATGCCAACGAGTTGGCGGATGCTGCCAAATGGAGCAAGTCGGATATTGAGTTGTTCGCACCTACGGTTGAATTGCGTCGCCTGATTCATGATTATTTGCATGACGACAAGGAGTTTAACCGCTACATGGAATCGCTTAAAGCGTCAACGCTGACGGCGTTTTATACCGACAACCGGATTGTCGATGCAATCTCTGACGCGCTGAAACATCATGGCGTCGAAGTGAAAAGATTTCTAGAACCGTCGGCCGGTCAGGGTGTTTTCGTGGATTCGTTTCTGCGCAATTATCCCGGCTCGGAGGTGTTATCGTTTGAAAAGGATTTGCTGACAGGCAAAATCTTACAGGCTCTGCACCCGTCCACCACTGTGAATATAGAAGGCTTTGAGAAAATAGATCCCGATTTCAGCGGATACTTCGACGTGGCTGCATCCAATGTTCCTTTCGGCGATTTCGCTGTGGCAGATCCGAAGTATGCGACAAGCAAGGAGATTGGCTACCGTCAGGCGGCGAAGTCTTTGCACAACTATTTCTTTCTCAAAGGTCTCGACCAAGTGAGAGAAGGCGGACTTATCGCATTTATCACATCGCAGGGGTGTGATGAACGCTGCTTCGCCCTTTATCCGCATGGAACTCGTGAAAAAGGCTGACCTTGTGGCGGCGCTGCGACTTCCGAACAATACTTTCTCGGATAATGCCGGAACTGATGTTGGCTCTGACTTGATTATTTTCCAGAAGCATACTGGAAAGAAATCTTTGTCGGCTGATGAAGAGTTCTTCATTCAGTCTGTGGTTGACCGTGGTACGAAGGTGCCGGGAAACAAATTCTTTCAAGCGTTTCCGCAGAATGTGATATGCACCGATGCAAAGGTGGGTACTGACCAGTATGGCAAACCTGCTATCGTTTACCACCATGACGGAGGTATAGACGGTATTGCTGGGGATTTGCGCAAGGCTCTCGACGAGTCGTTGCACTTGCGTCTAAATCTGGAGCTGTATAATTCCAACGGTATCAAACCGCCCACGCCACACCCGGTTACACCAACTCCCACCCCTACACCCAAGCAGGAGGCTAAGGTGGAGACTCCAAGGACAGAAAAGAAGTCGAGCCTTACCAACACACCGCTGATGCAACAGTATCAGGATATGAAAAAGAAACATCCCGATGCCGTGTTGCTTTTCAGGGTTGGTGATTTCTATGAGATATTCGGCGAGGATGCGGTAAAAGCGTCGGAGATTTTGGGTATAACCCTGACCCGCAGAGCCAATGGTGGCAGTGACAAATATATCGAGCTTGCCGGATTCCCGCATCATGCGCTCGACACCTACCTGCCCAAACTCGTAAGAGCCGGGCAACGTGTGGCTATCTGTGAGCAGCTCGAAGACCCGAAGTTGACAAAGACCGCCAAGCAAAAGGCTGTCGAGATTGTCACACCCAATGCTGAAACACAGAAGGTTGAGCAATCCGATAATGAGCCTTCTGATTCCATTCCGCAACAGGCGAAGGAAATCGAAACAGACGGCAGTCCCGATTATTCCGACAATCCCGACCCGCGTCTGTTCGCCTATAACCTTTTCGGGGAACTGGAGCCGAGGGACGCGCCAAAACGCCAGCGTACTGCTGTGCCAAAGAAAGAGAAGGAGGAAAAGCCGGTCGAAAAGCCGAAACCGTGGGCTGACGCCAGACCGTTGCCGACAAATAAATTCCGACCGCTTACTGAAAAGGAGCTGGAATTTTACGGTTCTCTGAACTGGGACGATAATCCGCCTATCAACGGGTTCTACGAGGCTATGATGTCAATCGCATACGCCCAGCTTGCGGAGCGTGAGCGTCAGGCGGCTGAAAAAGAAGCCGACAAGGATTATAAATCCGAAACTATCGTCGAGGGTGGCACTGTAATCGAGAAAACAGAAGGCTACTTCATTCCCGGCAGACAGCCAAGAGTGGCGGCGCAAAAGCCGGAGAAGGCCGAAGTGGATATGTCACCCCGTCCTTTCTCGGAGGATATTCAGTTCTTTCACCACAACGGTAGTATGGTCGTTCAGGACGGCATGGTGGGCTTCCTCTCGGAAGTACGCAAGAACAGCGCGACATTCAATCCGTTGGAGTTGAAACCGCAACAGGCGAAACGCGCCATGCTCTATGTCACACTGTCGGAAACTTATCAGCAGCTTTATAACTATGAGGCTGAGACCCATGAACCGTCGGAACATCTGCGCGAACACCTCAATCAGTATTATGATGAGTTTGTGGAGAAATACGGCAACCTCAATGAGAAAAAGAATGTAAAATTTATTCTCATGGAATATTCAAAAGAAACAGCTTAGAATAGAATACAATTATACAAGCTGAATATCAGTGTATTGTGCGCAAGCGGCAATTCGTGAATGTTATAGTTTTTTCTATTTTTTAGACCATTCAGTACACAATTAGTACATTTCGTTTGTTAATAGATGTTGAGGGCGATTTTAAGTTCTGATTTCGCCTGATTACCTTTGCGCAATACAAAGATAATGCATTATGGCAAAATTAGAAAGACGAACAAAACAAAATCCCAAGATAATGCAGTCGGTACTCAAGGACGGCAGAATAAGCCTATACTTGGAGTATTACCTCGGAAGGTCAGAGACTCCCGAACTTGATGCTGACGGCAATCAGGTCTATTATACCGACGGGGCTATGGCCGGAAAGCCCAAGTATAAAGTAAAGCATGTCCGCAAGAAAGAGAATCTCAATCTCTATCTTTATGCCAGTCCGAAAGACCAGCGTGAGCGGATTCAGAATAAGAACACTCTTGCGCTTGCTGAGAAAACGAGATTTGAGAGAGAGCAGCGTTTTCTCGAAGATCGTGAGGGATATAAATTCCGCCGAGACACCAATGTGAATTTTCTAGATTTTTTTCAGAAATTCATCAACGAGAGTAAAAATGCTCCCTCTCATCTTAATGGCTCCAAGGTAGCCCTAAACCGATTCAAGACATTTCTCGCCGAGACTCCGAAGTATTCGGCATATTCCTCCTATATCCGGCCTGACCAGCTCACCCCGGAGATGATGAGGGAATTTGCAGACTTTGTCAATCAGAGAGGTTACGGGCAAGGACCTCTCACTATATTTAACAGGTTCAAGAGGGTTGTAAAACTGGCATTCGAGCAGGAACTGATGAGGAAGAATCCGTGTGACGGCATCGTGATAAAATTTGACAAGATGGCGATAAACAAGGAATTTCTCACACTTGAAGAAATCGAAAAACTTATAGCAACCCATTATCCTCAGGAGAACAGCATAATCCAGCGAGCTTTTTTACTCACATTGTTCGCAGGGATAAGGTATTGCGATGTCAGCAGACTTACATACCGCAATGTGGACTATTCTACAAGGACACTCCGTTTCGAGCAGAAGAAGACAAGAGGTCGCAGCAATCACAGCCATGTAGTTATACCTCTTAGCGATGCCTTGATTGAATTGATAGGTTATCTGCCCGACAATGCGACGCCCGATACATTGATATTTGATTTACCTACATACATAGCATGCAATAACGCCCTCGGAACGTGGGTTAAACACGCCGGTATAAAGAAACATATTACTTGGCACTGCGGTCGACATTCTTTTGCTGTCAACACACTCAGCGCAGGAGCGAATATCAAGACCGTATCCTCATTGCTCGGCCATAGCACCCTGAGTATGACCGAGCGCTATCTGCACGTCATAGACAGTCAGAAAGAGGATGCAATCAATAGTCTTGGACCAATTGGATACAAGGCTCAATATGACAACGAGGAAAAATACAGGACACAACGTCTGGAACAGAAGGCCAAACTTGATAAAGGCAAAAAGATTTCGTAATTTTGTAATTGATTCAACGTCATAATGTTTTTGTTTCATTTTTGACGTGGATTTAGTGGTTGGACATCGGGAGGGATCCCGGTGTCCTTTTTCTATATTGCATCAAAGTGGTACTGATTTTCAATGCTTTATAAGAAATGTGCGGTTTTATTGTCTTGAAATTTGGTAATCTCGAAAAAATTTTGTATATTAATATAGGCTGTCCGGGAGGATAGTCTGAAAGACATTCCGGATTGGGAGTTATTGAACGGCGAAAAAGAATAACTGAGACACCAAAACGTCGCCTGATTTTCAAAAATATGTGTCCCTGCACATCTGCAATTTGGTTATGTCTTAGATTTTTTGTAACTTAAATAAGGGATTGCGAAGAGTCGCTTTCCGTCAATCTTAATTTATTGGCTTAACGTGGAAAACATTGGACGCGTACCGGACAACGCTTGACTTATTCAAGACAATTCGGGCTAAAATGTTAAAAATTCACTTGTCGAGTGAACTTTTTTGAAAGCCGTGTGTTGCGAAGTCATAAGGGGCATTTTCCATGACCTCGCAGACGCAGACAGACGCGGCACAAATCCGCACGGAAGCGGATAAGGTCTTCATGCACCCATACGCGCCAAAATTCCCTCAAAGGCAGAGGGAGGATTCCTTACACCCATATCGTAACATAACGCGATACCTACCGAACGCATTTCGATATGCGCCACGATAAGTGTCCGGCTTGTCTTGTATCTACCCGAAATCGAAGAAAATAATTTAGACTTCATCATTCTTCCGAATTTTGCATGGTACAGACCCCGGTAAATCAAATTAATTTTGCGGTCGGTATTGATGGCTTCGCCACCGCGCACCGGCTTCGCCGACATGCGCTTCAAGCCGACTCGCTATTTTCAATTGTCAACCGTCACAGCGGCTAAATCCCTCCGGGTGTGCCGAGACCGCCGTGACGTTTTCAACCCTCTCGGCAACACCCCAGATATTGGTATGGAAGAAACCATATTCAGAGTTAATCACCCCGTAAGCCTATGCGCTATGAGTCTCTAAACAAAAATTCCAACCCCACTAAATCCAATCCAACAATGAATACAAGTATTATGAATCCTTTGCCCGCCGACAACGCGGGCATCATCGGTATGCTCAAAGAGCTTATCCGAAGTGTGTCGACCGAAGTCTTTCATGAACTGATAGAGGAACTCCGACCCTCGCAGCGTCAGGAAAGCCAAGTCGAAGACTCCGATCATTTGGGTGTCAAGGGAGCACTGGACTTCCTCAATTCGAGAGGCTACAAGATCTCCAACGCCCAGCTCTACAAACTGACAAGCAAGAGTGAGATTCCTTATCAGAAGTTTGACGGGTCGAACCGTCTCCACTTCTACAAATCCCAGCTCGAAGAATGGGTGCGTACCAAGTTGATAGACGGCAACGCCATCGGTATCCTTGAACCCTCCGATTCAAAGAAGAAAGGGGGTAAGCGATGAAAGAAAAGATGATTACCCCCGATGCCATCATCAGCGAGATGGAGAAACTCCGTGCATCCGGTCAGGAAACGGAGCAGGAAACCACAGGACGCAACACCGGGACAGATTTCCCCATCGACGTGCTGCCATACAAGATGCAGCGCATAGTCCGAGAGGCAAGAGCCACAATCGGTTTCCCGGAGGATTATCTCGCGCCCTCGTTGCTTGTGGCGGTAGCCACAGCAATCGGAAACACGATGATAGTGGAGCATATCCCCGGCTGGAAAGAGAACGCCATCCTTTTTCTCGCACTTGTCGGCAGGCCCGGTGCCTGCAAGTCACATCCGCTGAGTTATGCCATGCAGCCGCTGATCGACCACGATTCCGAAATGGCGGCGCAGTTCGAGAAAGAGATGCGCCAGTATCTCGACACGCTGAATATCCCCGCCAAGAAAAGAGCCGAGCAGGGACTCGACCCTAATCCACGTGAGCCGGAAAGAAAGAGGTTCATCATCTCCGACATAACGCCCGAAGCGGTCCACCGTATCCATTCGCAGAACAAACGCGGTCTGTGCCTTGTGTCAGATGAATTTTCAGGCTGGTTCAAGAATTTCAACCGCTATAACAACGGTTCGGAATCCGAATTCTGGATGTCGGTGTTCAGCCATAAATTTGCCATGGCCGACCGCAAGAGCAGTGCCAGCGGCATATTCATCCGCCGTCCGTTTATCTGCGTATGCGGTACCATTCAGCCGGAAATCCTTTGGGAACTGGCCTCCAACAGCCGTTCGTCAAACGGTTTTCTTGAGAGAATACTCTTTGTCATCCCGGTCAATCAGGATATGGGCAAATGGAACAAGGAACGCAGACTCCCCACATTCCCCATGACCGAAGAATGGAAAGCGGTGTTGCAGAAACTGATGTCTCATTCCACAGAGGTTGACGCAAACGGCGATTTTGTTCCCCGTATGCTCTGCTTCACACAAGAGGCGATAGACCTGCTGTTCGACTGGCAGAACGCGACGACCGACCGTTGTAATGCCGGACAGAGCGACACCGTCAGGGCTATCGCCAGCAAACTGGAGATATACGCTGTCCGTTTCTGTCTGATATTACAGGCGGCGCACTGGGCGTGTGGCGAGGGAGAGCTGACAATATCAGCCGACACCGTGTCAAAGGCAATCCGGCTTACCGAGTATTTCAGAGCCACCGCCACCAAAGTGAGAAAGATAATCACCGAACAGGCAATGCCCGACATTCAGTGTGCTGTCTTGGCTGATTTGCCTGAACATTTCACAACGGCTGAGGGAGTAGCCATAGCCGGCAGAAACGGCATGTCGGAGCGTACTTTCAAACAGTGGCTGAAAGACAAAGCCAACGGTATACTCTTCATCAGGGAGAGCCACGGCAAATATTCCAAAATCTGAAAAGTCTATTGCACTTTCTGCACTTTCGCATTTTCAACACGATTTTTGACCGCCTTTCGGCTGTCAAAGTGCGAAAGTGCGGAAAATGCAAAGGGTTTTACGCAAAACAAAAATTACAATCCGATTATGAGTCAGTTCAGATTTATACTCCAGCCGTACCGCAATCCCGGCAGCCGACACTGTTGCCCGGAGTGCCACCGTCCCCGCTCGTTTGTCCGTTATATCGACACCGAAGAAAAGATTGTATTTCCCGACTATGTGGGACGCTGTAACCGTGAGCAGAAATGTGGCTATCACTACACTCCGAAACAATACTTTGCCGACCATCCCGAAGCCTCCGAAAAGAACAGCGACATATCGCCGTACATTTCGGGTCAAGGAGGCGGCAAGGCATACAGCCGACATATCCCGGAAAGTCAGCCGCCCGGACCGCCGTCAACGATTGACCGCGCTCTGATGCGGCAGACCATGAAGGGCTATGGCTCCAATAATTTCTTCCTTTTCATAGCCGCCGTTGTCGGCAGAGAGGAAGCAACACGACTGATGGAACTTTTCAATATCGGCACGTCACGCCACTGGCCGGGTTCGTGTGTGTTCTGGCAGATTGATGTCAACGGAGAGATCCGCACAGGGAAAATCATGCTCTACGACTGGAAAACCGGGCATCGTGTCAAGGAGCCGTTCAACCATGTCAGCTGGGTTCACTCTGTGATGAGGTTGTCCGACTTCAACCTCAGGCAGTGTTTTTTCGGAGAGCATCAGTTGCGGGCCCGCCCCGATGATGCCGTCGCCATTGTCGAGAGTGAGAAGTCTGCTGTAATCGCCACCCACTACATGCCGCAGTTCGTATGGCTTGCCACCGGAGGCAAGAACGGCGCGTTCAACAGCGAGGTTCTTTCGGTTCTCTCCGGCAGAGAGGTGTTCCTTGTTCCCGACCTCGGTGCAACGGAAGACTGGTGTGCCAGGATACCGATGATGAAATCCCTCGGAATATCCGCCCGCATCTTCGACTTCCTTGAAAGAAACGCAAGCGAGGAGCAGAGGCAGTCCGGTCTCGATATTGCCGACTATCTCGTTTCGGAGCTTACGCCGCAGGGCATACTCGAAGGGATGATGCAACGGAATCCCGCTCTCCGAAAACTTGTCGAGACATTCGACATGGAGCTTGTCGGCATTAGCGAGATGACCGAAGAAGAATGCAGAAAGTATTCTGATTGCACGCCTTATAGTGATACCTGATGACAGAATGACGATTCAGTTTTGTGTTCAACTGAATTTTCATCGGTTCAGTTGTTCAGACGTTCATTGGTTCAGTTGTTCAGGCGTTCATCGGTTCAGGCGTTCATCGGTTCAGGCGTTCATAATTTCACAGTCTCATTCTTTAACTCCTGTGATTTGCCTTGCGCATGACAAATCACACATGATGTTGTCTGTCTGTAGCGACGTGGCTGCATATCCGAGCAGGCATAGACCATAGACGTGAACACGCATATAGATATTAGGATATTAACTATAGATTTATGGATTGAAATATCAATCTACAGTAAGATATATCAACCGATGTATATGTTGAATCATCCTGCAATCTATGTTTCTATCTATCTAATTACCTATAGACCTATGGCTCTATGGCTGACAAGCCATTGACGGCAGTATCGTAAACAAATCGTAAAGAATCGGCAAAGCAAGTTTATGTCGATGTAATACATCCGGCGACTCGCCCCGTGCTGCACGAAACGCAGAAGGGGCGGCTCCCGTTGGTCACAAAACTTGCTGTTGCCAATTCAATCACCTTAACCATTACAATGATTATGAAAAATACTTTACCCAAAGACCATACGGTCTCGACCCGCCTTTCCGACCCTCTCTATCGTCGGCTCGGCGCTTACTCCCGCGCAAGCGGTGAGACAAAGAGCGGTGTCATCCGCTCGCTGATAGAGAAGGGATACGTCAAGGAACGCATCTCTCCCGACATGATGTCGGCAGTACGGAAACTTATCGGTATGGCGACTAATCTCAATCAGGCGGCGCATCAGGCAAACGCCGCAGGGTATCGCTCTGCGGCTGCTGAACTGACCGCGCTTGCCAAGGAAATACGTTCAATCCTAAACTCGATTACCTATGGTGGCTAAGATAACAAAAGGATCGAGCGCAAGCGGTGCGCTTGAATATATCACCCGGCACTGGAAGCTGAAGCCGATGGAGTCCTGCATGGCCTCAGATGAACCCGACCTGATGTGTCTTGAATTTGACGCACAGGCGAAGATGAATCCTCGTGTCGAAATCAACTGTGTCCATATCTCGCTCGACTTCTCTCCTGAGGACAAGCCGAAGCTGGAGGCAGACCCGGAACTGATGAAGACAATCGCCCATGACTACATGGAGCGCATGGGTATCAAGGACACCCTCTTCGTGATTGTCCGTCATAACGACCATGACCATCCGCACTGCCACATTGTCTATAGCCGTGTCGATAACAATGGCAAGACTATCTCCGACCATAACGACCGTTTCCGCAGTCAGAAGGCTTGTGAGGATATAACCCGGCAATATGGACTGCACTGGGGCGAAAGCCGCAAGAAAGTCAACCGTGAGCGTCTCCGGCCGCATGATGCCGCCAAATATCATATCAGCGACATTCTTGAAGTGGTGGTGCCGCAGTGCCGTAACTGGGAGCAGTTTGAAAGGACACTAAAAGCCAACTGCATATCGGTGGAGTTCAAGTGCAATCCCAATACGGGTGAGCGTCAGGGCGTGTCATTCGGATATGATGACGGCAAGGAGAATCATGTGTTCCCCGGTTCTAAAGTCGGCAAGGAATACAGTTTCGCACATCTGTCCCGGTCTCTCGACCGCAATCAGAAGGCATACGAGAAACGAACCCGCTCAATCGAGGTTCAGACCACATGGGCGAATCCGATACCACCGAAAGAACAGGCATCGGTGCTTGAAGAGGGAGTCGGCATAGCGGTCGGTGCGATAGGAGCATTGGGCGACCTGTTCCAGACCCATGCGCCCGAAGACCCTCAGACATTGGAGGAGTTCGACCGTATGCGAAAGAAATATGCACAAAAGCCCCGCAGGGGATTGAAACACTGACATTGAGGAATTATGAGACAGAAAGGACTTATTATCTCGTATCTTAGGACAAGACTCTCCAACAGGCTTCTCGACTTTGGCGAGGACTTGCAGCTGTGGGTGGAGCGCAATCTCGACAAGCGTTTTCAGATCGTTTGCGACCCTACAAACTGCGGATGCAACTTCTCGCTGTTCCAGCCTATGATGTTCAATCTATATCTCCGTTGCTGGGAGCGGAGCGACAGCTATCTTGGATTGCCCGACAATCTTCTGATTGTCGCCAGCTTCGGATGCTCTCCCAAGAACATTGACCGACTGTTCCCGTCGTTCCATGACTTCCTGATGCGCCACGGCAAAATGCACGGCTTCCGGCACATCGCTTTCGATGACACTATGGTTTATTCCGCGATAGATGTGGAAGGAAAACGCAATATGTCAGAGCTGCTTATGCCTCTCAACTACCATATGATGCCCAACAACTACGCTATCATACCGATAGACTGTCATTAGTGTAAAAATGACAATGCCAATAACGGGAGTGGTATCCACTGTAACCGTTATTGGCATTTACTTTGTATCACAACCTGACAATTATATAGTTATGAATTTCGTCAGAATGATTTAATAGTCTGTTTCGATAAAATCTACAATGTCGCGTGTCACGAATAGCTTGCCTCCTGTGTCGGTTCCGTCTGCGTTTTTGACACTACCGATACGTATGCCTTCTCCTCCGAATTGGGCATTGATTGTTCCCAAAGGATTGTCAGTGAAACTGCGTTTGGTTTTGAGAAACTTGATGCGGTCGGTTTTCTCATAACTATCAGCGAGATAGACAGAGGTAATTGGTTTGTCCGTCTGCTGTATTCCGGTGGCTTCAAAGCTGTATTGACCGCCGTCGCAGATGGCTTCTAATATCAGACCCGGAAGACCTCCCAATTTCCAAGGACCGGCCACAATAGGGATGTCGGGTGTGAACCATGCCGTCCATTTGCGTCCGTATAAGTCTGCGGTTGCCTCAAAGCATTCATAACCGAGAATTATTCTTGTGGAGTCACCGACTTCCCAATTAAGTTTTGGGATTACATCCACATAATAGAATTTCTCGGTACCGGATTGGTCATAATACGACAAGGTATTGTCTTGTCCGTTTTTTACAACATAATACGAGCCGTCGGCACGAGGGATTCCATCCCAGTTACCAGACAATGCTGCATTTCGTGTCACTTCCGCCACTCTGGCCTTCCCTTCAGGGGTGGAGTTCAGAGAGTCGAGATATTCTGTTTTAGGAGAGTAGAATTTCGAGTCATCTCCACCGGCAAGAAGAATATATTGGGCTGTCAAATCTTCCTTGCCATCACGCAGACTTGGTTGATGCGCGGTGTAGCTGACTTCAATGTCTGCTTTCTGTTGTGCGCTCACGGCTGTCGCCACAAAGTACACAATGATAGATACGTATATCTGTTTCATTTCATTTTGTAGTCGGGTTCGAGGCTGTGTATAAGCCCATCGTATTTTGGTATTTCTATTTTGTTCCCATTTTCATCTACCGAGTATATCTTCACATTCTGTCCCTGAGCATTCATAATACTCTCAGCATTATTTACGTAGTACTCGGCATTTTCAAGAGCCTTTTTACGCTCAACTTTTGAATAATCTTCTTTAAGATACATGGGCGACATTATACGGTCGGTATGCTCAAGTCCAGTAGCCAAAAAAGAAAATCCACCATTGGCTTCAGCTTTTAGAATGAGGCCGGGAAGTCCATGCAGTTTCCATGGACCAAACGACATGGGTATTTCAGGTGTAAACCACGCTTTCCAATGACGGCCATGATAATCGCTTTCCGCCATGACACATTCATACCCAAGAACGGTTGCGGTGGAATCTTCTACAATAGTCCATTGCATTTCTGCGAGAGGTTCGGTATAATAGCCAAGATCCTCGCCATATTTGCCAAAGTGTGTGAGTGATTCATTTGCAAGGTTCGTGAACACGTAATTGTATGATTTTTTTGTCGGACCTTTTGTAAGATCCCACGAAGTTGAGCCATCTGGCTCAACAGTCATACACGTCTTTTTGAGTATCTCCATGTATTGAGCCTTGCCTTCGGGTGTTGATTTAAGCGAATCTACCCAAAGGCTTAGGTCATTGAAATACTTTGCTTCGGTTGGAGATGCCAACAATGACATTTTTGACATCACCGATTTCCCCTGTTTGCTGGGATTGGTACACTCGTAGCTGACAATGATTTCAGCCTTGTTCTGTGCCATTACAGCTATCGCCACAAAGCACACGATGATTGAAGTAATTAGTCTGTTCATTTTCTGAGAGATATTGAGATTAACAGCTCGCGGCCCCGGAGCCAGCGCTGGCTCTCGAAGGACGTGAGCTGATTATATGTCGTGTAATTGTATGTTCGCTGATTGAATATGTTGCTCAACGAGGCGGACAGCTCCAGTCGCTTGCTGAGTTTGTAAATCAGTTTTGTGTCGAGCAGGAATACGTTTTTGAACTGGTCGGAAGTCAGTTCGTTGCGGTAGTATTCGCCACTGATGTGCCACTCCCATTTTTTGTGGGGCATGATGTTGAGCAGAAGCTCGTTCTCCATATTGCCGAGCCATGAGGCGTTAATGCCGTTCATTGACATACGGCTCGATGCCCACTCGAAACGATAGTCGAAACTGAACCAGCGCAGCGGCGCACCGTTGATTTTTGCGCCTACTGACCATGAAGTGCCGACCGAGTTGACGTTGGTATTTTCTGAAATCAGGTGCGATTCATTGCGGCTGAACGAGCCGTTGATATTTGCGCTGCCCCGCATAAAGTCAAGTGTCTTGCCTATATTGCCGCTTGCCATAAGCATCTGCCCGTCACTTTTGGCATCGGTGTAGGAATAAACCACATAGTCGCCATAAAGCTGCTGTGCCAAGGTGTAAGGTCGGTGACTCCATGACTGCAACACCATCGCGTTCGCGAATATTCCCCGACGGGTGTGTTTGTAGGATAGTCTGCCTGATACCCGCTGGGAGGATGAATTATAGAAATCATCGACACCGCGACGGAACGAGCGATAGTCTGTCATCACATAACCGGGCTGAATCATGTTGAGATCCATCGGCGAACGTCCGGTGCCGCCGCTTACGCTCATCGAGAAGCGGTTGTTGGGTTTCCAGTTCATGCTCAATGACGGCGAGAAATAAACCTCGCTACGGTTGGCAAGAGCCTTGTCGAAGGTATAATGGGCGAAACTGACAGGGGCGTTTAGAGTAAAGTTGACACGTTTCACCCAATACTCGAATTTTGGGGTGGCATATACCGTGAAATAGTTTGTGCTCAGCACATTCGCAGTCTCGCCCGGTATCTCCCCCGGCATATCGGGCAATTCTGTGTTGAGGGTGCGGAAATAAGCTTTTACCCCTCCTTCAAGACTGATTGTGATACCCTTGACGGAGAAAGCGTATGCTGCACTCTCGTTGGTATAGAAAGCATGGTCTTTGACCTGCTGACGCATAAGTGTCTCATTCATCGATACGGATAGCGTCTGCGGAAGCGACTCCCATTCATTCTTGCTTATGAAGGTGACAAGGTGTTTGCCGTTGAATCTCTTTATAAGTTTGAAATCATTGCCTACATAGTAGTCAGGAAGCGATGCCGTCTGGTTGTTGGACAGTGAACCGGTGACGCCCAGGCGCACATCATCCCAGTCGATATTGGTTTTCAGAGTGTTGTTGATGAATGCAGTCTTCTGGTTCAGTTCATAGATAAATTTGCCCGACAGCGAGTGTGAGCGGTCAACGCCGTTGCGGTCTTCAGTAACGACACGGTTGCCGTCGTTGAGAAAGTAGGTCGTTACGTTTGCCGCCTCTGCCGTGATACGGTTGAATGAGTAGTCAATCTGTGTCTTGAACTCTCCGCGTCCGAGTTTCCAAAGGGCATTGGTCGAAACAAGTGCCGAGC
>Ga0209064_1002664_pt1 | contig 18706 bp, 17 predicted proteins | sample Inofromicrocosms_FD_187498 | JGI IMG/M metagenome (GOLD analysis project Ga0209064, IMG submission 187498) | Mouse cecum microbial communities from Vienna, Austria - Inoculum for glucosamine and mucus D2O microcosms (SPAdes) (version 2) | ecosystem: Host-associated > Mammals > Digestive system >... | reverse complement strand
AAAAACATATCTTACAAAGACCTGACACAGACACTTATAAAGATCAAGGCTGGGAAGATGGATGGAAAATGGATCGTGTATCCGATAAAGAAAAGCGTTCAACGATTGTGTGAGAAAATGAAGTTCAGTCCAAATGACCTAACGGAGTTGAAGCTATAGGGCGTCAGATACTGCCGCCCATAGCATACCTAATTTTGAAATCGTTACAGATTAATTTATAGATTGCAATAATAATTTATCCATTATAGAGTAATTATTTATAAAAAATTATCCTTTTTTAATAAAAAATATAATAAATTTTAAGGAGGTACTTATCTATGCAATTCAAACAGTACGAAGATTCTCTCATCAAAACAGCAAGCTCTCTGCTTGCGATCGACAGTCCCAGCGGTTATACCGATAAGGCTTCGGAATTCGTCCTTCAGGCGGCAAAGGAACTGGGCTACCCTGCATACCGCAACAATCTGGGCAATGTGATCGTACCCGTGGAGGGCGAGAACAACGAAGAATCCGTAGCTCTGTCCGCACACATTGACACACTGGGGCTTATGGTACGCTCTATCACTGACAACGGGCACCTTATGCTTACAGCTGTCGGCTCTCCGATCCTTCCTACTCTGGACGGCGAATACTGCCGGATCCACACAATGGAAGGCAAGGTATACACCGGTACGATCCTATCCCTGTCACCTGCCATACATGTCTTCCCGGATGCGTCGACACGCCCGAGAGACGATGCGAATATGGCGGTACGTATCGACGAAATCGTACATAGTAAAGAAGACGTAGAGGCTCTTGGCATCCGTCCGGGCGACTTCGTATGCTACGACCCGAAGACCACATTTACAGAAAGCGGATTCTTAAAATCAAGATTCATTGACGATAAAGGCTGCGCGTCCATCCTCCTTACTCTTCTTAAGATCATGAAAGAACAGAACCTTAAACCAAAGAAAAAGAGTTATCTGTGCTTCTCTGTCCATGAGGAGATCGGCTACGGCGGAGCAACCCTTCCGAAAGACATCCAGGAGCTACTTGTCGTAGACATGGGATGTGTCGGCTTAGACTTGAGCTGTACGGAAGAGCAGGTATCCATCTGCTCAAAAGACTCCGGCGGTCCTTACGATTTCGAGATGACCAGCCGTCTGGTGCGCCTTGCCAAAGAGCACGAGATTGACGCTGTCACAGATATCTATCCAAGATACAGCTCTGACGCTTCCGCACTGTGGAAAGCAGGCTATGATGCGCGTGCCGCGCTGATCGGCCCCGGCGTACATGCTTCTCATGGAATGGAGCGTACACATATCAGCGGGATCATGAATACACTTAGACTGTCTGCAGCTTATCTGGGAATTTTGTAAGAAATAACCAAAAAAGCTGCTGCAAAATGGTTGGTTCATACAATATATGCTGCGTAATTATGGTGATAATTACACAGCATATATTGTAGAATCTTTGCATTTTGCGGCAGTCTTTTTTTGCTTATTGCTTATTTTGAGATTGGGGACGGAGACTTTTTAATATAGTTTCCCATGGCTGATTGTGTTCCCACAATGTCTATACAACAACTTCCAGTATTGTCCTGTCTTCTATAACTATTTTCTTCATCTCAACTTTTTTATTCTTATTAAAATTAAAGCTTAATAAATATCCATAATTCAGATGATAATAATCCAGATACTCTGTCAGCTGTTTCTCCCCTCTTCTGTTATATGCATCCCCCCGCCAAATCTTGACCTCGATCACAAACTGCTTTCCCATATAATCCACAATAACATCTGTCCTTGTCTGATCCCTTGTCTGGGCTTCAATATAATAATTCCCAACACCATTAATAATTGGCTTCAGATAGAGCAAAAAGATACGCCGCCCATTTTCTTCTACAAACTTTACCGTACTCTTTCCATATACATCATGAAAATGCCGCATAAATTTCTTTAAAACAAGTTCCATATCCAGCATTCCATTTTTTATGAACTGATTTTTTTCCAGTTCGCCGGTCTGATACGTAATGCTCTTCGTCATCTCTTCCGATAAAAAGAGATTATACAGCCTTGTTTCAAAGATCCGGTTAGCAATCACCGCCTGTCCGTCCTGATCAGCAATAAAGCCGAACATTGCTCCTATATCAATCGCAAAATTGTCCGGATTATACGGATACGCCTCTCCCCTGAAAAGAATCGCATAGATTATCTTCCTTAATTCCGGATAATCCGTGATCTTCTTCCGCATATCATCAAACAACGTACCTGGCTCCTTCAAAAGTACCTTTACTGCCTCTGTAACGCCCTCTTTAGACCAACTGTCCGCTGCTGTCTGATTCCCCCTGTTTTCGTCGATCAGCTTACATATCTTAGACACCAGGTACGGATACCCCGACGTATACCCGTAGATTTCAGCCGCAATACTATGAATCTCCATCTCCACATTTCTATCCGCAGCATAATCTTGCAGCATTCCGGCAATATCCGCCTCAGTAAAGCTCATATCCACACAAAAGTCCGCCGCGATATTCCATGGACTGTTGTACTGATGCTCCTCATCCTTTCGAATTCGTTGTCTCAGATTCTTGATATCATATACTCCGGCAAGTATTACAGATTGGAAAACCGGACGGGTTGTTCTTTTTAAATACTTGCTTCTAAGCATACCCAGAAAATCCAGAAACACCTTATGTCCGCTTGCCTGATCGATCTCATCGATCATCAGGACAACAGGACGCCCGGCCTCACTGCATATCTCAGATATCATAGCAGAGAGAGCAAACAAATCTTCTATACGATCATCCCGAACTGCTTCATATATGATATTTTTTACAGAATCTTCTATTGACGGAACTTCATCATAACGTATTGCATCATATAACAATTTACAGATCATACCGCAAAAAGAAGCTTCCTTTTCAAAAGCAGAATCGCCCAAACCCTCGAAACTGACAGAAAACACCAGATACTTCGAAGAAAAATGTTGCACCATGAGATTCAAAAGGGTAGTCTTCCCATACTGCCTTGCCCGGTTTATAGTAAAATATTTCCTATCATCGACCAATTTTTCTATCTCTTTCAATCGACGCTCCATATCTACCATATAATGCTCCTCCGGATAGCAGGTGCCAATTATATTAAAGGTTCTGTTCATCAGTATCACCTTACTTTCTTATGTCAGTATAGTTCTTGTCTTACCGCCGTATATTTCCTTCCTTAATTCCACATATCCATAAGTGTATTTTATCATATATACACTTATTCTCAAGATGCTTTTTTTGTTAAAAAATTTTAATTTTTCTCATATTATGCTGATTCATGTAATCAATAACAATTACTTCTTAATCTGGTAATTATCTAGTACACCGAAAATAAGTTCCCAGCCATATAACGCAGAATGATTTTTCATATGCAAGGCGGAGGAATGAGGCGCAGTGGGCGCTATGCCGATTGACGGTGCTATGTACCAGCGGCACATGTTCAGCACGGACCGTAACGGAGTGTAGACCAACGACGCAGATGGAAAATCAGGCAAGTTATATGGCTGGTTACTTATTATTCGGTGTACTAGTAAGGAGGATCAGTCAATATGTATAAAAGATTAGATAAATATATCGAAAAGATGCAGAATGTGAAATTACCTGTCCATAAAAAATCTGATCCGATCATGTGGATCCGCGGCCGAAATGATGGAAAAAACGGCTATATCGGAACCATCTCCGCATCATATTAATCTATTACGTGAAAAGATTGCATTGTTGCAAAATTATAAAGAAGTGACTGAAAACCGCCTGTTAGATATCCAGGCAGAACTTCGCACGGCAGAAGAAACTGCGGATAAATTGATTGCCCAATCTACGGAAATATTAGAAAAAAAGCTATATACATATCTGAGTGGAACAAAACGCTATCTTGGAAAAGAAGTTTTAGATCATCATATATATGATGATCTTTTTTTTGACGCTTTCTTGGAAATATTCCATAATCTGTGTCTGATAAATATCTCGGATTTCCAGATTTGGTATCGCAAGTTTATATCGCTTTGTATCAACCCTTTCACGCTGTGTTAAATACCCTGTCATAAGCAAAAGACTCCAAACGTTCTTTCTCACCTGCAAGCAGTTTTTCAATCTCTCGTTTGGTTGTAAGATTGTCAGACATTTGAATAAATTTCTTGACGGCATCATTAATGCTGATATTAATCCAATTGTTCTTTCTTTTCTCTTTTCTACTCTCCCAGACGCCAAGTCAAAGACGAGAACGAAGAGTATCAGTGTTCTTCATAGAACTCCTTCTTTCTACCCATCAATAAAGGAAGAGGAAGAAGATGTCAATGCCCTTCTTCGGGCTTCTCTCATTTCTACAGACTGCCAAAAGTGCCACACCTCGCATGGAAAAGTGTCAATGCCCTTCTTCGGGCTTCTCTCTTTTCTACGGAAGGTGGATTACGACACGGTAGAGTACATCAGTGTATCAATGCCCTTCTTCGGGCTTCTCTCATTTCTACCCACAATCCCAGATGATTTCGTGGCGCCAGATGATGTGTGTCAATGCCCTTCTTCGGGCTTCTCTCTTTTCTACGTATACAGATTCCTCCTCTATGGACTTGGAGTTTGAGGTGTCAATGCCCTTCTTCGGGCTTCTCTCTTTTCTACAGTACCCTCTAGAAACCCTCTGTTTATAAGGCTTCACAGCCTCATTTTCGCAAGTAATTCACAGAATATTCTGATGATTCGATTTTTCCGCCAATTTTTTTGGCTCGTACTTTTTAGACATAAAATCCTTAAATATCTGCCTATATTACTCATACGTTCCCACGCCATCTAACATTTTATATTATACATTATACACCTTCTATCCCCAATCTCAACCTTCACTTTCCACCTATTCTCAAAAACCCCTTAATCGAGCAGACATGCCCTCTACGAGACATGTCTCCCCGGTCAAACTCTTCATTTCACAATACAAATCCCCCATAACAGTTCCTTACCGATCCCAACTTACAAGCTAAGCAGCCAACTATACCTATCTCATTCACTCTATCTTAATCCCTCTCAATAACTCCCCAAAAGACGTCCCAATAGACTTCTCCTGATATTTACCTTTCTTCCTTTTATCATAAGACTTCTGGGAATCATTTCTTTTCTTCTTATAATGCCGTTCGGTATCTCCCCTCACAGCTTCTCCCACCTCAGGAACCGAAAGCCTATTCCTTACACTACCCTTATAATTACTCATTTTCATCCCCCTTGATCTTTCTCCCATCAGGATTTATGACAACTTATAAGGCATCCTCTGACTCTCCGTAACCGTATAAGCTATATATTCTTTAATATAATGATCATAAGTTCATTCTTTGTTGGTTTCTATGCATATTCTTAGTATAAACGTATCCGATAATTACCGCAAGAGCGACACTATAAAACCTGATCCAAAAGCCTTTCAACACAGCGAAGACATCCTCCGCCCTCAAAGTCAGGATTGGAGAAAATGAAAACAGAAAAATGAACCCCCGGAATATCATGTCGCAAATTGTCAAAAAATATGATATACTGAAAATGTTTTATCAATGGTAAGGAAATAAGCGAGCATAAAATCGCTTTTGTTTCCTTGCCATTTTTTTATTCCAGCAGATGTCAGAATACACATCTTGATCTACAGAACGGAAATATCAAACAAGAAAGTGAGGGCAAGGAGGTATGGAAACATGAAGTATATCGACTGGTACTGTGAGAAAACCCAGAGTAAGAATACAGCGTCAAAGACACAGGACCAAAAACATTCTGGTTTCAGATATTGGGAAGATCTCGTCACAGAAACTCAATATTATATATCTGACACGGATTACGACCGAATCTATCAAACCGGAAAAGAAATGCTTGATAAGCATATAGCAAACAATAACCTTGAAGCAATAGAAGAGATTTTTTACCATTCAGGCGGAGAAAAAGACTTGGATCTGTTCCCGGATCTCCCATATCTCCCAGATTCTTGCGAGATTACAGCAAGATGCACACGGCTTCGTGATTACATATGTTTTCGGACAGCATGCCTGTATGCGATCAAATACGATTCTCTCAAAACGCTCGCCCTAACGGAGCAGAAAACGCAAAAAGAGCAGATCCGTCTCCTGGGATTCACCTGGAAGATAACAGATCATGTAGAAGAAATACCTGAGATGGAACAGATCGAGATGATGATAAACGGTATCGGGCAAGACAAATACAGAGATTCCGATCTATATGGATTGAAAGCCGATCTCATAAAGGGCGGATTGGTTAAGATCAAACAATACTATCTGGAAACCAATAAAATTCCGGAAATCCGCGGCGCCAGCCTATTGTTGGAAATGACAAATTGCGAAAAGATAAAAGAAATCATCTGCCAGGAACATATCAGAGAATGCTTGATCTATACCGGCGGCGGAAAAATGATGGGGCTATTCCCCAACGGATGCGGAACAGCGATCTGCCAGAAGATTGAACGTATGGTGGAAGAAGAAACCGTAACTGCCCAGTCAAATTTTTACAGCCGTTCCTATGAACTTAGACACCTTATAACGGATTATCAAATTATTATAGATGAGATGGATCTCGCTTTGGAAGAACGCCAGGGACTTCGGTGGGATTTTCGTATGGATCCTTCTGTCTCCCTCCAAAAAAGCGAGTCTGATTTGATCCATGAGGGATATCGCAAAATCAAAAAATCGGAAGAAAACTTTTGCACGTCATGCCGGAACCGATATGCCATTGTAGAATATGTGAATAAAAGACATAACGAAAAACTGTGTCCAAGCTGTTTTTTCAAAAGATTAGCAGGCGGCGCCTCTGCGAAGATCTCTGTCCGCCAAAAATATCTGGATTTTATAGAAAAGCAGACTGGTAAAAGACCCAAAATAAGCACATTTTGCAATACATTAGAAGAGATCGCAGGCAAAGAGAACGGGTTTATCGGTGTAATTTATGGGGATGCCAACAGTATGAGCCGCCAGATCAATAAATTAGAATCCTTTATGATGATGCGTTACTTCAGTGAGACCACCGCAGATACCGTTACAGACATTGTATTTGAAGCGCTTTTTAAACATCTCGGTGAACAGCAGACATTCGAGGTTATCGCTATCGGCGGAGATGATATTTTCCTGATCGTTCCCGGAGAATATGCCTACGACATCGCATGCACGATAGGTACATCCTTTGACGATAAGTTTCAAAACCAGTCGGACAATATCAATAATCTGACTATGTCTATGGGTGTCTGCATCACACATTGTACCCTGCCCGTACAATATTCCTTTGAAATTGCTCAGGAACTTCTAAAATCTGCGAAGCAAAGGGCATACCGCGAAAAACAAACCGGAACCATAGATTGGATGGTCATTGAAAATGATGCGACAGGCAGCGCCGTCCTGGAATATCAGCGGCAGAGACCAGATGATAAGCCGGGCAAAACTTTACGTCCATATACATGGAAACAAGCTGCTGCAATGAAAAAATTCATTCAGACACTCCGGAATGAGAAGACATTCGCATTCCAGTTAAGCCAGAGCTGGTATAAACATACAAAAGAAGAAGCCGGACTGTTTTATGAATACCAGCTTTTCAGGAAAAAAGATGATCTTCCTGATGATCCAACAGCAGAAAAAATCCGTTATGCTTTGGATAGTCTTTCAAAAGGATTTGACGGAATAACTGAAAAAAATAACATCCTATATCCGGAAGGCTGCTGTTCTCCCTGGCTGGATGCTATTGAACTTTGGGATTACGTGGGGGATGAAGAATGAATAAAGTAGAATTTGAGATAAAACTTTTCATAAAATTTTATAATGTATTCTTTTTTGGAGGCGGAAATGGAAACGGAGAGATCCAGTCATATCTTCTACGTGATATTAACAAGTTTCCATATATATCAGGCGCCGCGTTAAAAGGCTGTATCGCGGAATATGCCGCCGCTCTTTCTCTGCTTTGTCCTAAGTTCGATCACCATGAGCAATTATTTGGAACCGGCGGCGTAAAGCAGGGAAGTCTGTATTTTGAAAACGGAAATCTGACACCTGAGTCATCCTCCTTATATTCCGGTATGCAGCAAAATATTACAGAATTTCGTACCGGGGTCTCAATCAGCCGTTACACCGGTGTAAAAAAAGAAAAACAATTATACACCATGGAACTAAGCGGTATGGGCGGGAATATGACTTTTGAAAGCAGTATTTACGGATTCCTGGATGAAGACAGTTTTGAAAAGGATATTGCATATCTGGTTGCGTCAGCCAGAATGAGCTTTGCTCTGGGCGGCAAACGGACAGCCGGTCTCGGATGGCTGGAAGCGCCGATTGAATGTCAGGTCTTAACTGGTACCCGTGAACCAGATCCGGAGACGGAAAGCCAGACACAGATCGAACCAGATGTAATAGATCAATGGATCAGACATTGGATGGAGGGAATAACATGTACGAAATAAGGGCAGCCTTAAGATCTCCTCTGATGATCGGAGGCAAAACACTGAACAGCAATTACCGGGAATCAAGAGATTATATACCTGGCAGCGTACTGCGTGCTGCCTATGCCAAGGCGATCATACAAAGATGCGCCTATGAACAGAAGAATTACTGGTTGGAATATAAAGGGCAGAGTTCGTGTGAAACATGCGGATTTCAGGCAGTCTGCAAGAATTTCACGAAGCTTGCATTTCCAACTCTGTATCCGATGGGCGCCAGACCATATCCCCTTACGGCAAGGGAGAAAAAATACAAAGATAAGAATACAAAAGGTGTTTTCGATATTCTGAAAATCCGTTTGTCTCAACAGAAAAAAGCAGCAGAGGAATCAACCTGGAAACGATTAGACGGATTTCAGAAAGACGGAACCCGGGTACGGCTGCTCCATTCGGCAATTACCCGGACAGCCATAGACTATAAGCGTAATGCCGCAAAAGAAGGGGCGCTCTATACACAGAATGTGATCGCAGAAAAATATTTATCCTCTGAAGACAAACTTGAGGATGTCATATTTTCGGCTGAGACAAACCTGCTGCCAGAAGAAGTAAAAGAATTAAGTAAGATCAAGATCCTGCATATTGGAGCTGATATTACCAGAGGATTCGGCAAATGTCATATCATGTTTAAAGAAGCTAACGAAGAGGATATCAAAGATGATACACCGGAAAAGCTCCTGAAGAGAATCCAAGAATTTAATATTGGAATGGATCCAAAGAAATTTTTTGTGATCCTCGATCTCCTGACAGACGCTTATCTGGGTCTTGAAGAAATTGGTACGGATTCCATGTCACAGACAGAGATTACGGATGAGCAGATGCGCGCATTTTTGTCAAAACTGCTCCCTCTCTCGCATAATAAATACGAACTATATAGAGTTTTTAAGACTCAGGAGGTACTGAGAGGATTCGATACCTCAAAAGACTCAGAAAAAAAGATGCGGAGAAGAAGCCGCCTGGTGATCAAAGCAGGCGCTGTTTTCGTTTATCAGGCATGTTTAGAAGATATTAACGAAGAAGAATTATGGCATCTGGAAAAGCAGGGGATTGGATCATATACAGAACATGGATTCGGAAAAATCCGGATCTGTGATGAATTTCATACGAAATATGATGTCCTGAAGGGAGACAAATTACATGAATCGAGCACTAAAAGTAATGATTGATAGAGTACTGAAGGAAGAAACAAAAAATATATTAGATGAGATTGACACAATCATAAATAAAGATGGTATGGGAAATGCACTGACCCGCGGCAGTAAAAAAGGCGATACCAAACCAGGAAGGAACCAATTCAAATCTCTGATGGATGCAGCAGGAAAGGCCTCCTGCGTCGAAGAACTGGTATTGTTCCTTGCCTATCAGAACTCAAAAGGGAATGGCTGGCAGAATAAAGTGAATAAAAACACGAATATTGCAGAAAAGATCACACAATCTCTTATGTCGATCACTGATAAACTCAGTGAAATAATAGAAACAAAACCAGAAGCAGAAAATATGAGTATAGACGATAAGAGGATCATGAGGCTGATAATCGCAGAGAAATATCTGGGATACCTGTATTGGAGTGTTTCTGCTTTAAGAAAGGAAGAAAAAAATGTTTCATAAATTTATTAACAGATATGTAATAACCGGAGAATTAGAAGCGGTTACGGCTCTTCATGTGGGAGCGGCAGAAGATGTATTCAAACCCAACGGGTGTAAAAATCCTTTCTTCCGCAACGCAGACGGGAAACCTCTTATTCCGGGTTCATCCTTAAAAGGCGCTATGCGCAGTTTCCTGGAACAGTATCTTTCCAGTGATTCCGACAGTACAATAATTCCAGACAACATTCATTACCGGAGATCGGTCTGCAGTGCAGATCACCCCTGTGCAGATCATAAAACAGACCCCGATTTAAAAAGACTGCTAAAATCAAATAAAGCAGAAAATGAGAAAAAATTATCAGAATATCTATTTTGCGTAGCAGGAGATGACAAGAAGCGCGGTAAACTCTGTATCGTGTGCAGACTCTTTGGTTCGCGTTATAGCGCGGCAAAATTCAGTATCAGAGACGCCGGAGTGGACGATTCTTTTGAAGATGAATTCGAGATCCGCAGCGGAGTGGCGATCGACCGGAACTTTGGGACAAGCGTCGGCGGAAATAAATTCGAGACCGAAGTAGTTCCAAAGGGAACAAAATTCTCATTCCGGGCGATCCTTGAAAATGGGGACGATACGGAATGGATGATCATAAGGCAGCTGCTGATGGCAATGCATCTCAATATGATACCCATAGGTGGAATGAAATCAAGGGGACTGGGTGAAATACGGCTGCAGAAGGTTCGGTATCAGAAAATTTCGCAAAAAAATATAGCAGATTATTTATCCGGAAAAGAGATAAAATTTACAGTACTTAATGAAGAGAGCAGGGAGGCATGACAGGATGTTCCATGAATTAAAAAATGAGGCTAAGATCACTATTCTCTTACATACCAAAAGTCCTTTATCCATTCGGAGCGCCGAAGGAAAGTTACTGGCTCCTGATTTACCGGATATGCAGTGTGTAAAAAGCCGGTATCAGGATAAATATACTGTCATTATACCAGGAAGCAGCCTAAAAGGCGTCGTACGCACCAGATACGAAAAAATAGTCAAATTGTTCGGCGGAAACTGCTGCAACATTTTTGATCATAACAATGCCTGTAACAAACCGGTTAATTGGAAGAATAAATCATATGAAGAAAAGAAACGGTATGTATATACGGATATATGTCCGGTATGCCAGTTATTTGGTTCCCAGGCGATCATATCCAAGATTGCCTTTGCAGATGCTTATCCGGTCGGAGAATATGTCCTTGGTGAACGAACAGGCGTTGGCATCGACCGCATTACAGGCTCTGCCCAAAAAAATGCGTTATATGATTTCGAAGTGGTAGAAGAAGCAACTTTTCAGGTAAATATAACACTGAAAAATTATGAACTATACCAGATGGCACTACTCATGTATGTGCTGAAAGATCTGGATGAGGGTTATGTTAGTCTTGGTTCTGCTGCAACGAGGGGAAACGGACGCATGGAAGTGACACGGATGGATATTGAATTTCGTGAATACAGGAAGAGTGTGAAAGGATGGAAAGGCTCTGTCGATCCCCAGGAAATTCCTGTTCCCTCCAGATACCACGTCTCTTATAACTGGAAAGTTCCTTTTTATGGAGTGATCAAATTACAGAATCTTACAATAGACGAGATGATAGAAAATATTGCAGTAGACATACCGAAAAAAGTAAGGAGGATCCCGAATGCGTAAAAGACAAGTTCTTCTCAGAGATGCAGCCTATGATTTTCTTCCTCTTTCAGATCATAGCCAAAAAGAGAGGTTTACTTTACATAATAAAGTAGAAAATAATACTTACAACGGCAAACTGATATTAAGAATTCTGGTGAAATCTCCATTACATGTCGGATCTTCAAAGCAAGAATTCGATCAGGAGGGAAATGTCACAAAAAGACATATGCGAAGAAACCAAACCCCTGTAATCCCAGGCAGCAGCCTGAAAGGCGCCGTCAGAAGCATTGCTGAAGCCGTTTCCTATAGCTGCGCCGTTAGCGTCCCGAACCCTATACTTAGGAACTTATTGCCGCCGGGAAATAAATCACGCTGCTCACCTACGAACGGGAAGCTTTGCATTACCTGTTCTATCTTCGGAATGATCGGAGCGGGAGGCTACAAGGGAAAAGTGAACTTCGGAGAATTCACATTAAAATATGGAAACACCATACCGAAGAAACTTCCGTCAATGGAAAGCCCCTTCAACGATTATCCCGATTATAATAAAAATAAAGAATTGATGCCAGAAAGATTCGACGTCTCGAAAGAAAAGGATCGCAAAATGCCCTATAAATATTATGGCAACGAACGCCTGTATTATTGTAAAGCATGCGAAGACGGTGATTGTCAGAATTGTACAAAATTGGAATATTGGGAGCACATAACAGAGGCTGGAAAGACTCGAGATCTGGAATTCCGCGGCAGAAAATTCTACACTACGGACAGAGAAAAGAACCCGGACAACGCTGTCAAAAAGGATTCTGTTGATAAAACCACTTATGAGATGCTAGAACCAGGAAGCATCCTGGAAGGCGAGATTACCTTTCAAAATCTAAGAGAAGAAGAAGGCAGGCTGTTGGCATACGCATTGAATATCGGCGATCACTTTAATATGAAGTTAGGCTATGGGAAACCATACGGGTACGGAAAGATCGAGATTACCGTCCTGGACGCTGAGAATATGGGGAAGAGATATCTGACAGGAAAAAATATCAATAAAGATCTTGTCAAAAAATGGGCGGAAGAATACAGAAAGGATTCTGGAATCAAAAATACAATTGAACGATTTGAACAGATGATGAAAAAAGTACAATAAAAACGGAGACAGCAAATCTGCATTCTCAATCGTGCATCAATGCATCCGTTCCATTGACAATTCAAAAATGTCAGACGAGGAAAAGAAGCAGGAATTGATCAAAAGGCTCCAAAACTTCTGGCAAGGCAACAGTAAATATATTGCAAATTGTAAAAGAGAACAGATCTGCAGTATCGTGAAGCTTGCCTTTGGAATAGACAGCGCACAGGATAACTCTTTCAGCACAAGTATCTGTTCGTTTACTTTTTCGGAATTTTTCTTATACTATTGCTACATAGAAAGAATTGCAATATCAGATCATAGTTTTTCTCAGTTCTTATGGGACGATCATGATAAAAGGCATTCAAAGTTTTCGCACAAAAGAGGGCGGAAGAACAGCAGATAAAAGATGGGAATATAAAATTTTCGAGAAACAACAAGATATAGATTATTTCCAGAAATTAGATAACGATACTCTATTCAATGAAGAAAGAGAAAGACAATAGACGGAATCCTAAAAGAGTATTGGATCGCATTATCTTATTCACAATATTTTTCGTAAATCGGATTATTCTAAAACAGGATACCCCTTTCAAGAGATATCTTTGAACGGAATGACCGCCCGCTCCAATGGAGCGGGTATTTCGTATACATCCCCACCACTAATTCAATCTATATCTCCCAAACCCAAAGCTGGTGTTCTTCCCTATATGCAGCAACTCCCCCGCCAGCACATACGGCAGATACTCCCCGGAAATATCCTCAAATCTCACCTCTCCGACCATTCCCCTCAGACTCACCTTAGAATCCTGGGTACTCGAATATCTCTTCACAACACGCATATTGCTTTTCTGACTTACGATCGCCGGATAATCCTCCATCACAACCTGATCCATATATATTTCCACAAAATAATCCAGCATCATGATCCTTCGGAATAAGGATCGGAACACAGCCTCCGTCTGAAATTCTGAAATATATGTTCCCTGATATTTCAGACATGTGGGCGTATGGAATACCAGTTCCTTCTTACATCCTCTTTTCTCTATTTCCTTCATCCTTCTCATGACATGATCATAAACGGTCTCCGGACGATATGCGGACATTATGAACTGATCCTCCCTCAGCAAAGACTCGCCGCTGATATTCTTGATATCATGGATCACATATTTTACGGCATCCTTCCCGATCCCTTCCATGCCAAGCCGATAGAACACTTGAAGATACTGCCCGAAATACACGATATTATCGCCAAACAACACCAGATAGAAGAAGAAAGCGTCCCCCTCCCTGAATCTCTCCTGATAATTCTCACACTCGATCAGATAACCGATACTGTCGTCTCCCTGCATGAAAGCAGGCTTCTTCTTCATCTGTGTATACAAGGTCTTGTGCACGATACACGGACTCTTATATCTGCAGGTCTGGCACTCTCTGTTATTGATGCAGTTCTGCCTCAGAAGCATCTCCCCCATACCGCCGCGCAGAGCAGACACCTTGTCCCTGGGAAGGACAGCGTCCTGTGTAACAACGAGGCAGAACTTTAATTTGATGTATGGTATATTTAATCTCTTCTCTAGTTCATTCATACGAATCACCGTATCTTTCTCCTCTATCCCGAAACTATCCCGGTCCGATGGCGGCATGGTTCCCCAGGAACAGAAGTATGTTCATTTTTATTATATCAAAAGGGATGAAATTAACAACTTCTATCTTTAATGCAATTGAATTCCAATTTTTATCCAAATTCTGTTAATCTTTTCCTAAAATAAACGATATTATATAATAACAGTACAATTTCATATTTATTTCACAACAGTACAAGGAGGCAAATAAGATGAGCAGTATTTCCGGAATAAATAGAATTCATACCACTTCGCCTTATCTATACGGTCATATTGCCAGTGGAAACAGGCTGATGTCTGCCGCCAACGGTGCTTCTGAACTGGCGATCACGGAAAAGCAGAAAGCGCAGGTCACAGGATACAACACCGGCACAAAGAATCTCAGCACAGGTTCGAATCTGCTGAACACGTCTGATTCAGCCCTCGGCAGTATCACGGATTCTCTTCAAAGGATACGCGAATTAGCTCTTCGTGCGTCAAATACGGCAACCATGAGCAATTCAAACCGTGCAGAGCTCCAGAAAGAGATCAATCAGCTGAAGCAGGATATCGAACATACCGCGACACAGACTACTTATAACGGCTTACATCTATTAGACGGGAGCCAGAAAGAAGGGATCCGGCTTATAGCCGATGGAGACGGCAGTTCTGTCACCGTCAATAATTCAAGCAATTCCACATTACAGGCTCTTGGAATCGCAGACTTCGATGTAACCAAGAATTTTGATCTCCAGGCAATCGACGACGCTATATCTAAAGTTGCCGGAACCCGCAGCACCTTCGGGGCACAGTCCAACGCTCTCGACCATGCGGTTAATTACAACGACTATGCGTCCGTTAATCTCACAGCATCGCAAAGCCGTATGGGAGATACGGATATCGCAAAGAAAGTCCAGGAACTGAAGCACCAGCAGACATTACAGAGTGTATCTATGATGCTGCAGAAAAGAAAGATGGAACAGCAAGGACAGAAGACGTCCGGTCTTTTGATGTTCTAGAAAAACCCTGCGGGGATCAAGATCTTCTCTTTCTTGATCCCCGCAGGGTTTTCCTGTTACCCGATCAATCTCTGAATCCGGCGATCTTCTTTGCCGGGTTCTTAATTTGACCATTGCATAAAGAATCTTGATGTTATATATTTACTTTTCAAGAAATATGATGTATAGTTGTGTTAGTATCATACTAATCTATTCTATAGAAGAAAGAAGGTGAATACATTGGGAATTGGTAAACGTATAAAAGAAGCGAGAGAGAATCTGGGACTTACCCAGTCTGAACTTGCATGCCTGGTCGGCGTGACCGGATCTGCCATTACAAATTATGAAAAAGAAACCAGCCATCCGAAAGAGACTGTCATGTACAGGCTATTCGAAGCCCTCGAAGTCGACGCCAACTATCTTTTTCAAGACGTAGCTAATATTCCTGACAACACCGCCAATATCACACTCTTCGAATTCGATCGCATTAAGAAATACCGCCGCTTAGATAATTACGGCAAACGGATCGTAGACCTGCTATTAGATGAAGAGTACAGGCGTTGTATTGAGACAGCCCCTTCTGTCACGGATATTTCTGTTTATGAGGATACAGAGAATCCACAGCCGGTAATAAGGAAAAGATCCCCCGATCTGTCATTACCCCAAGAAGATCTTACTGCAATCAAAAAAACTCTGGAGCAGCCTCGCATCAAAAAAGCATAACAAGGCTGCTTTATAACAAAATATAAAATGTATATATACTTCTTAACGGTGGAGTAATGTATGCGTTTTTCCACAAAAGAAAACCTGACAAAAGAAGAACATATTTATTTAAAATTTGCCGCTTACAGCGCTTTGATAGACTTTGGCGAACATGTGCTGCCTGTACTTGCTGACTTCAGCCAGATCATTAATTCATCCATATACATACTTCCGATGCAGTTGATCTCACAGAAACTTGGCTACGAAGGAAATTGCTTCTCAGAAGCAGGAGACGGGCTTGCCGTTTATATCACGGAAACCGGACACTACATTATCTTATTTGACGAGCAGTCCTCTTCACCTGATATACGCTGGACGATAGCCAGATTGCTTTATCTGGTATGGACCGGCAGGCTTAAAGATCAGCCGGATGTTTTTCATTATACGGACAATATTGAAGACACCGCCAGATGCGACATATTTGCGTATTACTTTACTTGCCCTGACATCATTCTGAAAGAATGCAGCATCAGCAATGCCTCCGATATCATTGAATACTGCGGAATTCCCTTTTCCAATGCAGATATAAAGAGTAGGTTACTTTCCACAGCGGCAGATTCTAAATCATTGCAGTTAATTGAAGAGATCTTGAAGACAGATTTCGCTTCTGATATAGAGCGGATAAGACATATGAAAAAAACATAATGTGTACACTGCAGTGTATATATTTATCCTCAATGTAAGATTCTATATAATTATGAAGAAAAGCCCAAAACCTGATGGTGTAAGGGTGCTGAAAAAGTCTGATCCTAAAAAGAATCAGGCTTTTCATTAGTTGTTTTTATTGCAAACGGTTATTTCATATGTTATTGTGTTATTAAAAAACAAGGTTATTCTCCATGCGATCATTGAACTTCATAATAACCAGAAAGGATGAAATTACATGCCAGTACCACAAGAACGTATTTACACATCAGAAGACTACTGGAATCTTCCGGAAGGACAACGTGCAGAACTGATTGATGGAAAACTATACGCTATGGCTCCGCCGAGTTTTATCCATCAAAAATTATTGAGTGAACTTCACTATAAAATCCTTAACCATATAAAATCAAAAAATGGAGATTGTGAAGTTCTCCCCGCTCCATTTGCTGTTAACCTGAATGCTAACAATAAAATTTGGGTAGAACCAGACATTTCCGTCATCTGCGATAAAGAAAAGCTATCAGAACACGGATGCGAAGGCGCCCCAGACTGGATCATAGAAATTGTATCTCCCAGTACTTCCCGAATAGATTGCGCTGTCAAATTATTTAAATACCGCACTGCTGGCGTCCGTGAATACTGGATCGTAAACCCGATGAAAAAATTAGTCCAGACTTATATCTTTGAGGGTGAGGAAGATGCGCACATCCATGCTTTCGACGATGAAATTCTAGTTCATATTTTTGATGATTTCACTATTAAGATTTCTGACTTATTATAAAAAGATGTCCCATTAACTCGAAGGCTTACGTTTCGACGCAAGGTACTTATGTAGGGTTAATCGGACATCTTTCCATTTATATTCATATTCTTACTGAGACAAAATGAGACATTTAAAATCATTTAATCTGTACAATTCTTACTACACTTATATAGATTAAAAAATCCCCAATACCCTTGCAAATACAAGAATATTGAGGATTTCCCATACTGAGCGTGCCGGGGTTCGAACCCGGGACAACTTGATTAAAAGTCAAGTGCTCTACCAACTGAGCTACACACCCATATTATATATTAGAGTAAACAAAATGCCCAGAGCCGGAATCGAACCAGCGACACGAGGATTTTCAGTCCTCTGCTCTACCAACTGAGCTATCTGGGCGGATTGCGGGGGCAGGATTTGAACCTACGACCTTCGGGTTATGAGCCCGACGAGCTTCCAGACTGCTCCACCCCGCGATATTCAATTCATTGCTTCTTTCGAAGCCAAGCCGATGATCGGACTCGAACCGATAACCTGCTGATTACAAATCAGCTGCTCTGCCAATTGAGCCACATCGGCATACAGTCCATAGTATAGCTAATGGATGGAGAAGGATTCGAACCTTCGAAGGCGTCGCCAACAGATTTACAGTCTGCCCCCTTTGGCCACTCGGGAATCCATCCAAAATTCTATGGGACCTATAGGGCTCGAACCTATGACCCTCTGCTTGTAAGGCAGATGCTCTCCCAGCTGAGCTAAGATCCCATATAACGACCCAGAAGAGACTCGAACTCTCGACCTCCGCCGTGACAGGGCGGCGCTCTAACCAACTGAGCCACTGGGCCTTGCGTATAACGCATTACTTAGAAGGTATGTACCTTCAAAACTGCATACAAGAAATCATTTCGGCTAAACCCTCTTAACCTTCCATCTTTCCTCTTTAACCTATCCACTTTTGGTCATGCCCTCGACCGATTAGTTGCGGTCAGCTCCATACATTACTGCACTTCCACCTCCGCCCTATCTACCTCGTCGTCTTCAAGGGGTCTTACTACCTTTTGGTAGGGATATCTC
>Ga0209064_1002663_pt1 | contig 18706 bp, 18 predicted proteins | sample Inofromicrocosms_FD_187498 | JGI IMG/M metagenome (GOLD analysis project Ga0209064, IMG submission 187498) | Mouse cecum microbial communities from Vienna, Austria - Inoculum for glucosamine and mucus D2O microcosms (SPAdes) (version 2) | ecosystem: Host-associated > Mammals > Digestive system >... | reverse complement strand
TTCCGGCTTGTTTTTGTGCGCACTTTTTCCTTCCTTTTTCCACTCCACCAACAAAGGACGCCTCTTTCTGGCGTCCTTTGTTTGATTATGCCTCTTTTTTTACGGCCCCTTTTTCTCTGGTGCCGCCGACGGGACTTGAACCCGTAAGGGATTGCTCCCGGCAGATTTTAAGTCTGCTACGTTTGCCGATTTCGTCACGGCGGCATAATAATCACTCTATCATTGTATATAAACTTGTTTTTTTTGTCAAGTATTCCGCTTAAAAAATCTGAAAAAAACATAAGCGAAATACTTGACATAAAATTTTTATTCGGTTACGCTTGATAGCAGAGGCTGCCGGCTGCCCTCAATCTAAAACCATGAGGTGTAAAAATGTACCATGCCCATTTTAGGGGAACCCATTATGAAATGGGGTTCCGCTTTGGCAGTTCTCTGGCAAAAAATAATCGTTTTGTGCTCGACAATGTGCCGTTCCCCATTACAGCGGAGCGAAAGGAGTTTGCTTGCGCTTGTGTTCCGCTCTACCGAGAATACTTTCCGGAAATCCTGGAGGAAATCTCCGGCTTGGCAGACGGCCAGCAGTGCGGGGTTGAGTTAATTCAGGCCGTCCTGTTCAGTATGTATGCCATACCGCCGTCCTGCTGCTGCTCCTGCTTTGCCATATCGGACGGGTCCCACATCCTTTTGGGCAGAAACAGCGATTTTATCCCGGCCCTGGAAAAGCTGAATATGAACGTTATCTATCGCTTCTCCCCAAACGGTTCCCATAGCTTTACCGGCAACACCACTGCGTTTATCGAGATGGAGGACGGCGTAAACTGCCGCGGCCTTGCCGCCGGGTTGACGTCGGTGTATCCCGCTGTACGCAAGCCGGGGCTCAATGCCGGTATGCTTCTTCGGTTCTTTCTGGAAAAGTGTGAAAATACCGAAGATGTCATACGGCAGCTTGACCGCCTGCCGGTAAGCTCTTCGCAGACCTTTACCGTCGCAGATTCCAAAGGAGAAACGGCGGTGATTGAACGCAGTCCGCAGCGCACTAAGGTAATCCGTCCTTCAAAAGAAAGACCCTTTGTCTGTGCTACAAACATTTTCTCCTCGGAGGAGATGTCCGCTTTTCAGAAAACCGGCATTGACACCTGGCGGGCGGAGGAGCGGTACGAAACCCTTTCCCGCTCCCTGACCGCCCACAGTGGCCGAATGGACCTCTCCGCTGTCCAAAACCTGTTGGCCGGGAAGGAAGGTTTTTTGTGCCAGTATGACAGGCAGAACGGAACGGATACCGTCTGGTCGGTGGTCTATGATTTATCCGGAAAGGGTATCTACCGCACGGAGGGGAATCCGGGGCGGAGGAAGTTTAAGAAGGATGAAAGATTCCTGTTAAATTAGAGGAAAAGAACCTGCTTTTCTTTGTACCGGCTGTCGGGCCGGCAACGCAGTCAGCCGCCGGAGAACCCTCCGGCGGCTGATGATCTATGCGGAAAATCACAGAGAAAGTTTATCTCCCCATATTCCACAAAACAACTGCATTGTTATCCCTGGTAATCTCATTCAGCCTGTTTTCCGGGTCGATCTCCACCGTGCACCCCTCCAGCGACGGCACATTGTGGAGATTAAAGGAAACCTCTCTCCACTTGGGCCACAGGTCCGTGGGGGCCTCCAGGGGCGGCAAGGTCTCCCGCTTGAGAATCGTCCCGTCTGGAGCCTTGAGCACCACGTCCACCTCCGGGGACTCTATGGAGCCCAGGTTGTGTACCGTGACGTTCAGGCCATGGGGCCAGAGATGGATGTCCTCTTTCCCGATCCCCAGGTCGCACCGCTGGGCATAGGGAACGCCCGCTTCCTTCAGCTTCATGTTCACCACATTGACCACTCCCGGCTGGAAGGACAGCTCCACACCCTTAGACCACTCAAAGACCGCCTCTGACTCCCATTCGACCGAATCGGCATTGTCGTTTCCGGTGGTATCCACGCCGCCGGAGAAGCTCCACACGCCGGGAATCAGCTCCTTGGCAAATACCCTGGCGGTAACTGCCTTGTCGGAAAGATTATACACCAGAAGCTTCACCTGGTCGTCCAGGGCGATGGGGGAGAGGATGGCCAGCTTTTCGTCGTCCCCCAGGTTGAAGAACCTCCACCGCAGCTTGCTCTGGGGATAGAGGATGCTCCCCCTTTGGTGGGCCACGCCCGCCAGGCGATCCTTCTGAAGCTGTGCGTATTCAAAGTAAACCCGGTCAATCCAGGGATGTCCCTCGGTGTTGTAGTATTCCCGGATTCCCGCCGTGTAGTTCAGCTTTTGGTAGATTTCCGCGGTCTTTTCCTTGTCCGCTGTGCCGTCGGGAACCTGGGCGTCCTTGGGCAGGGGAACGCCGTAGGAGCCCTTTTCCTTCAGATTGTCCGGGATGATGTCCAGGTAATGCCTGTTGCCGGTCATGCGGTAGGCGGGGTAGAGAATCATCCGCTCGCCGCCCTGCCGCCGGTTGTGGTAGGGAATCTCCATGTCGTCCTCAAACCGGACATAGCTGTGGGTTCGCTGCTCATCGGGGTGGTAGTGGGCGGCCAAACCGGCGGCCAGCTCCTCCAGAAGCACCTTGACCTTTGGATTGCCGTTGTATCGGGGCAGGAACCAGGCGGCGGTCAGGGGCAGATAACTCATGGACTGCTGTGCGCCCCAGGGCATCTCGGTGGCCATGCGGGAACCGTTGTAATAGGTAGAGCGGATGTGCCGGTGTCCCGCCTGGTTGACACCGGTCAGCCAGAACAGGCTTCGGGCAGTCTCCATGGCCCGTTCCAGATATTTGGGGCTTGCGTCTATGGCGGTCAGGCACTGGCCCAGGGAGATCAGCCCCTCTTCGGCGGCGTGCATCTCGTCCGCCTGGATGGAGGGCAGGCCGTTGGTAAACATCCCCTGGGCATAGAACGCCTCGGTGCAGCGGTCCAGGGATTCCAGTATCTTATCCGGGTTGCAGCCCATCTCCGCCAGCGCGGGCCACAGGGAGGTGTAGTCTCCGTCGTCCGAAAGTCCGCCGCCCATTTCGCCGTTTTCAATCTGCCGGTTGTCAATCCACCATTCAATCAGGTATTTAAAGCGTCGCAGATATTCCACCTGCTGGAAGGCCCATTCCGGTAGACCTTCGGGGGCCTTTAGGATGGAGTAGTCGGGGGTATAGTCCGAGCCCTTGGTCTTGTACTTCAGACTGAGAACCATCTTGTCATAGTAATAGAACTGCCCCGGCTGGTGCTTGGGGTTGATGCGGAGCAGGTCGGTGACATCCGCCACAAAGCGGTTGTACATGTCAAACTCCGGAAGGCCGGGCTGCTCCTCCACCAGGTGGCCGTAAATATCCCGCACCTGGGTGAAGCGATCGGCGCAGTGCTCCGCCTTCGCGTCCTCGGCGGCCTTGTAAACCAGGGTCAGGGAGGCCCCTTCCATAAAGGAGGGGCAGAATTCCCGGCTGCTGGAGGCGACGGTCAGATACAGGCATTTGTTCTCCGGCAGACACCGGTCCCGCAGGTCCAGCCAAAGGGTCTTGGCATGGCCCTTTTCCGCCTTGAAGGAGAAGTGAGCCAGGTTGCGGTAATACCACAGAGGGTCCTTGACCTGTACAGAATAAAAGCATTCCTCCCCGGACGGGATGGTCAGCTCCACGCCGTCCAGCCCCAGGGTATCGTCGAATTCATAGGGCACAATGACATTGACAAAGGGATAGCCGCCGGGCTGGTTTTCCCGCTTTTCCAGGGAAATGCTTTCCCCCTCCGGAACGGCGGTCATGATGTGCCGCTCATAGGGGGTGTACCGGCCACAGATAAAGCCTTCCAGCTCCTTCTGCGCCCCGTCCCCGGCAATTCCGCAGCCCTCCGCCAGGCGGTAGCTGACTCGCTTTACTCCCTCAGGAGCCGTTCCCTCCGTTACCCGGAAAGCGGAGAAATCCCCGATGGGCTCCTCCTGCATATCGTTGGTAAAGCGCAGCCGTCCCCCTGCCCGCTCCTGGATACGGACAGCGGTGCGCTCCGCCCCTTTGGGACGGCGGAACACGTCCTTTATCACATTGCCCCTGTCGTCCACCTGCTCCAGCGCGCCGTATGCACTGCCGGAAATTTCCAGGTGGTTATAGGTTTCCTGGGGCATATGGAAGGTGATGGCCTTGCCGGAAAGGGAATAGCAGTCCCAGTCTGGGAGCTGGAAGTAGTCGTTGCGGCCCTTTAAACGGGAGCGGTTGTATACCCCCGGCCAGGTGGTTTCCCGGATGCCGTCACAGCCCTTCCACCACCAGCGCTTCAGGTCGTAGGCATCGTGTATCTCCACCTTGCGGACGCTGGCCCTGTCGGGAATGGCGGGGGGTTCCACGGGTGCAAAGCCGCAGCGCAGGTTCCAGCCGTCCCATACCGGGCGGCTTGCGGTGTCCGGCCGGTACTCCGGAAGGTTTTCCGGGAGCCTCCCCTGGCTCAGCAGGGATATCTGCTCCTCCTCCAGCATCCGGTCATAGATGGCGATTTCGTCGATATCGCCGCCGCGGATGAAGTTGTAGTCGCTGATGACATTCCAGTTGGAGATGATGCGGGAGTGGGGGCCGAACTGGTCCAGACCGGTAAAGTACACCGCCGGGCGGTATTCCTCTGCCGCCAGCTTGCCGTTTATGTAGAATTGAATTCCATAGTTTTCGTCCCAGGCCAGGGCCAGATGGGTCCAGGTTTCCGGCGAAGGGAAGGGCTCCAGCTTTGCCGTGACCCGCGCCTTGGAGAGGTTGATGTCGGTGATCATGGCGTCGAAGCCGCTGCCGCTGTAGTCAATCCGCAGCCAGCAGGCGTCCCAGCTGGAATGGTCGGCAAAGGACACCCGAAAAACGGGAAACTGTGTGGGCCCCACCGGATAGCGGGAACGCCAGAAGAAGGACAGGGTACCCCGCTCGGCATAGATATTGTGGGGCGCCTTGAAGGCCAGCTTTTGGGGGTCCTCGCACTGGATGGCACGGCCATGGGCGCCGTCCTCTATTACGGACACCTTGTCCCAGAAGGTGGGGGAAGCCTTTCCTCTGGCAAAATCCGCGTCCTTTTGGGAGCAGGAATGGTAAAACAACAGACCTGGTTTTTGGGTTTCTTTCATGGAGCTGCCGCCTTTCCGCCCGAAGGCATTTCTGAACTTATACTTCCATTTTACCAGCATTTATTACAAATTCAATAAAAATGTAATGCAATTTATTGCAAAATTTTTGTGGATTTGACATATCTGCCCCTGGAGCAGGAAAATTCTTACAAAAAAAGAGCGGTCTTGAAAGCAAGCGCTTCAAGGCCGGCCTTTTGGGTGAATTTGTTCCACATTATTTCGGCAGATAGCCAGAGCCGCCGCAGGTCTTACAGACCTTTCCCACATCCACCTTCAGCAGCGGAAGCTTTTTCAGAAGCAGTCCCCTTCCCTGGCAGTCCGGGCATACGGTGCAATCGCCTTCAGGTTTTGGCTGCACGGAATTGGGGTAAGTCTCCCGGTATCTTTTGTACTGTTCCCATGTCTGTTCCGCGTTCTGTTTCAGCCGCTCGTCTGTGAGGATGGCGGCCCTTTCCAGGACGCCGGTTTCCATTAGCGTCCTTTCAAAATCCTGAAAGCCCCTGGAGAGCCGGTTTAAGGGGATTCTTCTCTGCTGCCCCTCCCCCTGGATACAGAAGACATACCCACTGCCTTCCCGCACAACCTGTACCCGGCTTTCCGGTATCTTCTCCCATCGGAACCGGTATTCTTCCTTGCGGGAGTAGTGGAAGATCACCGTTTCCAGGTCATACTCCACCCAGACCAGCCCCAGATAAAGGGTGCGGTAAACCGCAAACGCCGTAAGTCCGCCGAACATCGCCGCCCCGGCCAAAAAAAGCAGCCGCTCCTCCTGGGACGCCGAGGGATGGACGAAGGCCATATAGAGGGAGAACTCTGTCAGCGGGACAAAGAAAAGCAGAAAGACCAAACAGGCAACAATTTTTGAAAACCATCCGATGGTGCATTTTTTCATATTGTATCACCTCGTAACTAATCCTTTTGCTGTCAGCCTACAGCAGCCCCATCGTTACCCCTGTATCACAATCACCAGCGCCAGCGCTATGATACCCGCTGCCAAAACCAGCGAAACCTTGACCGGGGAACGCTCCCCGCTCTTCCAGTCGGAAAACAGGCTGATGTTGTCATCGTCCATAGGCGGGCGTCCGCTGCGGTTCCAAAGCACAAAATGATAGATTGCGGGGACAAGGTCTATGGCCCCAAAGAGCAGCACAACGTTGCGTATATAGAAAAGGAGAAAGCCCAAAGATATGCTGTCCCTGCCGTTCCCCAGCATAACGCCTCCCCATATCAGGCGGGCAACTGTCATAACGACGGCGGCCAAAATACTGATCAGGGCCGCGGCCCCGTACTGTTTTGCCTTCAGCTTTTCACTGGTTTGCGGTTTTTGAGAATATTTGCTGTTCATAGCCGGTTCCTCCTATGGTATATCAAAAAATGATGAATATTCATATTCCGATTTTAATCATATACAACGCTTTGCTTTACACTGTCATATGCGACGGAAATCGGGAGCTTCCCTGTGAAAAGCCTAAAATTATATACTGCGTTGTCTTCACCGATAAAACTGGCAATATAATCCCCATACGCTGTCGAAAACTCGATATTCTCAAACCTCAAACCCATCTCCTGATAATTCTCTTGCACATATTCTGTCGCGGTATGTCTTCCTATGCCTTTGGGGATAACCTCGGTCCCCCACAGAACGGCAATTGCGGCGGCCGCAGCGCCAATGATACTAATCACAATAGAAATAGCTGTCCTCATATCTGATCTCTGAAGCCTCCTCCATTTCTGTCTGACTTATCTGCCGGTAAGTCAAGTATAACATACTCAGAAATGAATGTCCATATTTCAAAGCAGCCGGCGATTAGAAAGGCAGAAAACTCCTTTGGTTGCCGCTGCGGTCCGGCAACCGCAGCGACAACAAAAGGAGTTTTTTGTCCCTCTACTTTTCCAGTGTAATCCTGTGCTTTAGTTCAGCGCTTTCGCCCTTGCCCAGTCTGTGGATACCAGGGTTTTGGGTGAAGTCAGAGGCAGCGTCTACAAAATCCGGCATTCCATGCCAGGGTTCAATGCAGATGTATTTTCCATATTTGTTCGCCTCTGTCCAGATGAGCAGAGAATCGAAGCCCTCAAAATCCACCCGTATCTGCCTGCACCCATTTTTCAGCGTTACCGCTCTGGATTTTAACTGCAGAAATACCAGCGCGTCCTCGTTGAAGTAGCTGTATTTCAGCGGCAGATGGTCAACGGCCCTCCCATAAAGCTTGGTATTTCGCGAAAGAAGACCGTCGCAAACCTCAGTATGGAGCAGATCCTCTTTTTGGTCAAAGTACAGCGTATAGTCCTCGATCCCCTCAGGGCACAGATAACCCTCATGGGCCCCGATAGAGAAATACATCTCCCCATCCGTTTGATTGGTGACGGAATAGGTAACGTCGATTGCATTTTCCACAAGGGTGTAGCAAACCCGCAGTTCAAAATCAAAGGGATATGATTTCCTGGTTTCTTCAGTGGATTTCAGTAAAAACACAGCCCTATCTTCCGATAAATACGCTATTTCAAAATGACTTTTGCTGGCAAAGCCATGCTGAGCTAGAAAATATTCTCTGCCTTGGTACTCATATTTTCCCTCTTTCAGGCTGCCGCAGATGGGGAACAGCACCGGCGCCCTGTCGGCCCATACCGCAGGGTCCCCTTGCCAAAGGTATTCCACTCCCTGCCTTTTCACTGACCGGAGCTCGGCCCCAAGGCTGGATATTTCAACCCTAAGTTCGCTGTTCTTGATTAGAACGGTGTTAGCCTCCATTTTCCTCTCCCTCCTTCACGGCGCGGCGTTTTATAAGAACTGATCTTCCAGGGCGCAGAATCTTTGGTATACCTTTTCATAGCCCACATCCTGGGGGAAATACGCCTTGCCGGTTTTCACCAGCGCTTTGCAGGCACTTTCCACAGAGTCATAAACGCCGGTTGCAGCCCCTGCGAGAATCGCGGAACCAAGGCACGCAGCCTCCGGGTTTTTCAGCGTCACGATGCGTTTGCCCGTTAAATCCGCTTTAATCTGGCACCACAAATCGCTTGTGGCCCCGCCGCCCATCGACCGTATCTCCCCGCAGGAAATGCCCATATAATCCAAGTTCTCCTTTAGCATACAGGCGACGGCCTCCAGGATGCTCCGCACCGCATGTGCCCGTGTGTGCTCCATGGTCAGGCCCAGAAACGCGCCCCTGGCGTCCGGATTGTACCTGGGAATCACGGAACCGCATAAATAGGGCAGGAAGGTCAACCCGTCGCAGCCGGGAGAAATCCTCTCCGCCATAGCGTCCAGCTGCTTAAAATCAAAGCCCTCGCAAAAGTTGTTTTTAAACCACTTCAGCGCAATTCCGGCGGTAGGCGTCCAGGAAAGCAGGCAGTATTGGCCGTTATAGTTCAGGTGGCAGGGGATTTTACTGTCGGGGCGGTAGGCGGGCACCTGGTCACAGGGAACAAAAATAACCATGGTGGTACCGGTCATTTCGCTTACAACGCCGTTACAAACCACCCCCGCCCCTATGGCGCCTGCAACCTGGTCCATAGCGCTTAAAACAACGGCGATGCCCTGGGATTCCCCGATTTTTTCGCCGCTGTTCCGGAGCATGGGCAGGGCTTTGCTGTCTACACCAATGTAATTCAGCATCTCCTCCCACCATATCCCCTTGTTGATATCCAGGTATATGGTGGAGGACTGGAGTGTTTTTTCGGTAACAAACTCCCCTGTCAGCCTGTAAATCAAATAATCCTCCAGAAGGAACACCTTTTTGACCTTTGCAAAAACCTCAGGCTCATTTTTCCTAAGCCACAGCAGCTTGCAGGCCGGCCAGGTAGCCGTGACCTCCGGCTGCCCTGTCACCTCGTAAATCCTCTGCCTGCCAAAATGGGCCTCTATCTCCTGCGCCTCCTGGGTGGCCCGGTTGTCCAGCCACACAATGGCCTTGCGCAGCGGGTTCCCCTTCTCATCCGCCACAATCAGCGTTTCGCATTGGGTGTCGATGGCCATGGCGGAGATTTCAAACTCCCCGGCTATTTGGGCCAGCGCCTCCGAGAATATCTGCCAGTACCGCTCCGGTTCAAACTCCACCCGGTCGCCGGACGCCTCCAGCAGGTAGTCCTGGGTTACGGATTGAAGCACGGCGCCGCATTCGTCGAATAAGGTCATTTTAAGAGATGTCGTGCCAACATCTACGCCCAGTAAATTTTTCATAGCAAACTCCCTTACCCCCTTATAAGTCAACGCGGTTCAAAAAAGCAAGGCTTTTTTTGAACCGCGGCCATTCCTCCTAAAAATCGAGGATTGTACTGCTGCCGTAAACGCTCTGCCAGTCGGCGTCAAAGCCCTGGATGGCTTTATCGGTCATGGGATGGGAGATCGCCGCTTTCAGCAGCTCGGCATTGGCCGTTACACTGTGGCAGCCCACCAGCGCAACGTCATTGATCTGCTGCACATTCTTGAAGCTTGCCGCCAGAACCTTGCACTTGACGTCAAAATTTTGAAACAGGGTGACGATATCCGCCACAACCCCCACGCCGTCGGCGCTGATGCTGTCCAGCCGGTTCACGTAGGGGGCGACGTAATCCGCCCCCGCCATTGCCGAAATCAGGGCCTGCTGCGGCGTAAAGATGGCGGTCATGGTAACGCCCACATTCAGGCCGCTGCGCTTGAGCATGGAGGCAGCCTTTAATCCCTCGTCGCAGACGGGAATCTTAATGTAGAGATTCCCGCCCACCTTTTTCGCCAGCACCTCGGCCTCCTCCACGATTTTTTCCGCGGTCTTCTGGGTGGTTTGGATATGCAGCATCTTCTCATTGCCGATGATATTGCGGATGGACCCCACAAGCCCGTAAAAATCCGTCTTTTCCTTGGCAATGATGGACGGGTTTGTGGTAACGCCCGCAATGGGAAAATACTCATTCATATACTTGATATCGCTGACATTGGCCGTATCCAAAATGTATTCCATTCAAAATCACTCTTTCCCAATCAGAATCCAGAATCCAAAGTTCAGCTTACCGCTGCTGCTGGAGGGTGTAGTGGACGTCGTCCGCCTTCTCCTCCGGGGTATACTTCCGCAGGGTGTTGATTACCTCGCCGTTATTCCACTTTCTGTCCTCTACGTCCTCGGTGGTCCCCATCACGGTGACGTTCAGCTGTCTCCTTCTGGCGCGGACCTGGTCCCAGTCCACAAAATAAATATGGGCAAATTCGCCGCCGTCCAGAACGCCGTCCTTGATGGTCATGCTCTCGGACCTTCCGAAAAAGACGCTGCGCAGGTGGCCGTCGGTATTCAGGCTGGTAAAGTCTCCCGGCTCGTTTACAAACCGGCCAAACTGGGTATGGATGGGGCCGGGGTGCATATACTCGTTCTCCTCAGAATAATCCGGAACCAGCTTCTGCATGATTTTCAGGATGTCATGCTGCAAATATTCCAGGTCATACTTGTCCAGGTCGTGGGAGCACTCCTGAATCATGACGCTGCATGTAGTGTGGTGGGAAGCGATGGTCACTGTGCCGTTTTTAATGCCGGACGCCGCCACAATCTCGATAATTTCCTTGGACACATCGTGAAAGGTGGGCCTCCAGCCCTTGGATTGCAGCTCCAATTCCTTCTGATAAACCTTAAATTCCATTTGGATTCTCCTCCTAGTATTTTTTAATCTTTTCAGCGGTTCAATCGTTCTCCAACTGCGCCTCCGGGATGGATCAGCGCAAACTGTTCATTTTTGTAATCGGTTTCCTCAATCAGGGCGGTCTGCAAAATATGGAAAATCACCGCCAACGCGGTTGAGGACGTTGTGCCCTGGGCGTTATATTTATCGGTTTCCCGGTTTACATGCTGCTTTATCGCCACATCCGCTTCCTTCGCCAGCGGGGACTCCATATTTTCGGTGATGGCAATGACCCGTATCCCCTTCGCCTTACAAATTGCAAGGATAGGCAGCAGTTCCTTTGTCTTGCCCCCGCGGGAGGCGAATACCATCACGTCGTTTTTCTGCAAAAAGCCCATACCGCCGTGAACCGCCTCGGCCGGTGAGATAAACTTGGCGGGCCGCTCAATGCAGCACAAGAGATGGGCAAAATGCTGGCACAAAATCCCCGAATGCCCGCATCCGGAGGTTCCGGTTCTTTCGGCGTTTTTCAAAAGCTCTACCGCCTTTGTGAACGCCTCCTCATCAAAGAAGCTTTCCATCTGGGCGATACATTCCCGCTCAATCTCATAGACAGCTTTTGCGGCCGCGATTGCTTCTGGTTTCATTTTCATCATGCCCCTTGGTGTATTTCGTCCCATGCCCTGCGCACGCTGGCAATCATTTCCTCGGCCAGGCGCAGGGGATTTTCCGCCTTGGCAATGGCGCTGGAGCAACCGGAGGCAGGCGAACCCGCCTTGACGATGTTGTAGCAGTCCTCCCCCTTACTGATTCCGGCAGAGGGGAACGGCTTAATCTCAGGGTTAATCTCCCGGATGCACCGGATGACGCTGTCCACGTATTCCCTTCCGGCAGGCCTGCCCGTTCCGATAAGCTCGGTGGGCTCGGCAACCAAAATGTTGGGGGAAAGCCTGGCAACCGCTTCAACCTCCTCCACGCTGTCCGCGCAGACTATGGTGGCTAAACCAACCTCGTCCGCCCTTTTGATTGCCTCGGCGATTTCCGGCAGCGTCAGCTTGTGTTCCGCGTGGTTGAGCATCACGCCCACAGCTCCCGCTGCCTTTAGGGCCTCAGGCAGTGTTCTCCCCATCCCCCTGCCCACGGGAAGGCTGTCCATGTGCTGGGAGTAAACGTGGATGTTTTTGGTGTGGTCCGCGATATTTTTTATCTCGGTGTCGGGGACATCCAGAATAATGTCAACGTCATACTTTTCCGAAAGCCGGTCAAGCCCTTTGGCAATTTCCAGCAGCGTATCGCCGTACATATAGCATTTGGGGCCGTATTCAAAAAAGGGTTCCTTAATTTTGTAACCTCTGTACATGTAATTCACCTGTATGCCTTTTAGATGCTGTATCCCCTTCCAGCTTTTTTGCCGGGGATACAGCATCTCAAATTTAAATGGGCTCTTCTAAAGGATTAGTAGCCAACCTTTTCCCAGCACTCAAAGGGGGCCGCGATTTCCTCGCTGACATACACCTGGGTTTTCATCAGCTGCAACATGGAGCTGGGAACCAGCGGCGTTACAGGCCCGTGGAGCACCAGGCGGGAGGTCATTCTCTGCCAGGAGGAGAAGGTGTTGTTGGTGAGCAGCGCATGAACCTCAATTCTTTCTCTGGCGTTTTTGACGTCAACCGGGCCGATGGTCGCGGCTTTCGGCGGCACATCCGCCACGTATCCGGACTGCCCGAACACGCCGTGGAGGGAATTCTGGGCGACTGTCAGGGGATGAAGGGTTACAATGCGGGCCTTCTGCTCCAGGTATTCCTCCATATTATCCTTGATAAAGTCGCTTACCGGGTCGATAAACGCCATATGGCCCGTCCAGCCGGGGGAGGAGCTGCAAATGTCCGCGCCGCCCTCGCCGCATTCGGTAATCATATCAGAATAGCTGTTGATGTTCTTGTTGGTGGGATAGTGTACATTTTCCAAGGGCATACGAAGCTTCTCGTCAATCTGGTAAACGAGGTACTTTAGCATGGAATGGGCAAAGCCGGCCTTATAGGTTTCGGGGGCGATATTGCCCTGGTCGTCGGCCCATTCATCCATAGCGAAGATATGTACCTTTTTGCAGTCCACCTGGAAATAGTTGATAAGCTGTGCCAGGGGGATGTAGGTTTCTGGCTCCGGGTTGCCCAGAATCAGGGTGATCTTTCTGTTGTTCTCCGAGGCCTCCTTAATCCGCGCAAACAGGGTTGCAATCAAAACCGGGTGGGGATTCATCATCACTTTGATCTTAAAATCAGGGTTGGGGTGCTTTTCCAGGTCCTTGCCGCTGATTTTGCGAAGCCGTTCGCAGACCTCTCTGTCCTTAAAGGGCACATAATCGCCAGGGATAAAGTTAAAGTCGGTGGGCGGATCAAATTTAATGTTCATTGAAAAATCTCTCCTTTTAATATGACCTTTTTAACAGTAAAGCTCCCATCCACAAGGATAAGGTTCGCTTTATTTCCTTTTCTGATTTCGCCGATATCTGTCATTTGGACAGCCCTGGACGGATTATACGAGGCGTAGTGAAATGCGTCGCAGACAGAACAGCCGGTGTGTATCATAATATTTTGGCAGGCGATGTCCAGTGTCATTTTGGAGCCTGCTATTTCTCCGGACCGGTCAAAATTGATATCAAAGGCTTCCTCACAGCCGGGAATCGGGCTGCCGTCGGCCACAAAGGCGTCGGAGATTAGGATCAGCCTGTCCCTTCCCTTGATTTTGCGTATCAGCCGCTGCATATATGGATGAACGTGAATTCCCATACGGTCACAGATCAGCTCCGCGTAAATTTCGCTGTTGTAATTGACCGTTTCGTCCACGCAAACCCCCCGGCATTCCGGAAAATATTCGGCGGTTCCGGTGGCGTTTGTGTGATGGGTGGCAATTCTCAGCCCGTAAGGCATCAGGTCCTCTATCTGCTGGGGCGATGCCTCGCTGTGGGCCACCGAAAACACCGCGCCGGGCATCACGCTTTTGACGTCCTTTACAAACTCCAGAATACCTTCCCGCTCCGGAGCCACGCACCACACCCTTGCTGTGTGTTTCACCCGCTCCACAATCTCCATGTAATCCCCGCGTTTGATTTCTCCCCGCCAGGGATTGGTCTCCCGCTCGCACCCAAAGTTAGGGTTCAAGTAGGGACCTTCCATGTAATAGCCGGCAATATTGGGACATTTTCCGGCTTTCACCGCCTTGTCTATGATCTCTATGTGCGCAAGATATTCGTCCTTGTTGAAGTTGTTGTATAAGGCCGGCAGAACCGAGGTAACGCCATGGGCCAAAAGCGTTCTGGAGCATTTTTCAGGATCCTCGTGAAAATAGGTTTCCCCGTCGGCGTGGGTGTGGATATCCACCAACCCAGGACCTGCGAAAAGCCCCTGAGCGTCCATGACCTCCGCTCCCTGGGGGATGGCGGCCTTTTTACCGAAGTCTAAAATCACGCCATTGTCCATAAGAATTACCCCGTCGGGTATAATATGGTCCTTCATGACGATAACTGCGTTTTTTATTGCAAGCATATCTGTTTCACCCCCAATGCTTTTTTCACTTCCATTATATTCTGTTGATTTCTCTATGTCAATACATATCGTTGCGAAAAATTTTCGTAAATAAAACTTTTTATTGCTTTGTTTTAATAAATATGATATAGTTAATTTACGAAATTTTTCATTAAAAGGAGGGGCAGCGTTATGACGATGACCAAGCTGGCAAAGCTTTCTGGGGTATCGGTTTCAACGGTGTCGAAAGTATTTTCCGGCAACCCTGAGATCAGCGAGGAAACCAGAAATAAGGTGATTGCCCTTGCAAAGCAAGCAGGATGCTTTGAAAAATATTTTAAGCCCCAGTACTCTAAAAAGCAGATCGCGGTTATCTGTCCTGAACTTTTGGGAATCCACTATTCCAAACTGGCTACAGATATTGAAAAAAACTTCCACAAGCGCAGCGCGACCATGCTGCTGTCAATCAGCAATTTCTCAGCCAAAACACAAAATGAGCTGATTGAATATTATGTGAATTACCTGCATATCGATGGGATCATCCTAATTGACCCTGTGGGAAAAATCAAAAGCTATACTTCTGTCCCTATTGTTGCCATTGGAATGAAAAACGAGGAACAGGTCGTCGATTATGTAAATATAGACATTAACTATGCGATAGATTGTTCTTTGGAATACCTTCAAAAAATGGGGCATCAAAAAATCGGATTTATCGGCGAAACACTGGCGGATAACGAATACCATTACTTTTTGAACGCTATGCGGAGAAACGGCCTGCCTGTCAACGAGACATATATTGAAATCAGCGACAAACGCTTTTATGATGCGGGATATTACGGAATGGAAAGCCTGCTGGGCAAAGACGATCTGCCCACCGTTATCTATACGGCGTACAGCCATATTGCGGTAGGGGTACTTCAGAGGATACATGAAGCTGGATTTAAGGTTCCGGAGGATTTTTCACTCATCTGCATGGATGATATCCAAAGTGTTCCCTATTATCCAATTCGTCTTTCCAGCATCCGAATGCACCTAGATGATTTGGCGGCGATTGCGGTCCGAATCCTGTTTCACCATTTGGAAGAGGAGCAGCCCTCTGCAAAGCAAAGCATCCTGGTAAAAAGAGAGTTTTTTATGGGGGAAACTATAAAAAACATACAATGATTTTCTGGCTTTATTGCGCTTTTCCCAGGCTGCGCTTTATACAAAGCGCTTATGAATCCTCTCTTTTTTCGGAGGAATTGTTCAGCGGCAAAGCGGCAGATAGCAGATAAAGGTATTAAAATCAGCGACCATGCTGCCATTGTAAATTTTATAATTGGGCTGGATGGCTGCATGATTTCAAACGGCATATTCCTCGGATATCTGATATCTGCATAAGGCCTCTTTTATTTCAATCCACACCCTCCCCGCATGAACGGCTCCCTGACAAGTAGAGAAGCGAAAAAGTAAAATGTTATCTATCTCCCTATCTCCAGCCGTAGTTGTACGGTTGGAGATATTTTTATATAGTTTTGGATTGAAGGTAGTGCCGATATTCTAAAGGTGTCATGCCGTATCCTCATAGGAATGGACCGTCTTTAAATAATATATTCTGACAGTATCAAAAGAAGGAATATTATAATGGGCACAAGGTTCTGAATAACTTCCTTGGCCTGCCAGCTATGCTTGTAAAACATCCAGCTTAAAGGACTTACTATAAAGCTTTTTGGTATGGTTTGGAAGGAGGGCCGCATCTCCTCCGACGTTATAAATAGAATAGGTACTGTCTTTCCCTGAAAGGTATTCCTTTGCCGCCCAAAGCTTTTCTTCCGGCGATAATTCTCTTGGCTTTTCTGCCATAAAATATACTCCCTCCTAAGTGACAAGTTTTTGTTATTTCACCTGTCTACCTAGAAGGGAGCATATCTATTTTTTGCTTTTTATGGCTTGCCGGTTCATTCATCCCCCAGCACAATATCCTTCAGCCTGCGCTTGGGGACAAAATGCTGCCCGTCTTTGCGGAAATACTTGGAATCCCCGCCCTTTTCCAGCTCCAGCAGGGTAATTTCCTCGTCGGGCTTGCCCAGGGCCAGCACCAGGGAGGGAACCAAATTTTCCGGAAGCTTTAGGGCGGCGGCCAGCTTTTCCTTGTCGTAATTGCCAATCATGCAGCCGCCCAGCCCCTTCTCCACAGCCGCCAGCATAATGGTCTGGGAAACGATGCCCACATCAGTACGAAACCGGTCCACGTTGGGTCCGATATTTTTATCGGTGCAGACGACGATATAGGCGGTGGGATGATGACCCTTGGCAGGTCCGTCATAGTTGGGGAGCAGCCGCGCCCAGGCGGTCAGGGGGAAAATGGTCTCGTTGGTTTCGGGAGTGCAGGAGAGGAAGTACTGGAAGGGTTGAATGTTTACGGAGGAGGGGGTGAGCCGAGCACAGTCCACCAGGTCCAACAGGGTTTCCCGACTGACGGTATGGGTCCCGTCAAAGCTGCGGTAGCTGCGGTTTTTTCTGACAATTTCCTTTAACATGGGGGAGATACCTCTTTTCTAAATGAATTCTCTACCGGCATTATAACACAGAATCTAAAGAAATCATAGAATTCCATAAAACACACCAAAAAATTTTTCTTTTTTTCCAGAAAATAGGCGTTATGATTATAAGAGCAAAATGTAGAAAAAAATCGAATAAAAAAGCCGTATATTAGGGAATTCAGGCCAAAAATGAACAATTTTAAAGAAAGTGAGGAAACACAACCCATGTACAAGCGATATGGCTATGTTCGGGTATCCAGCACAGACCAAAACGAGGACCGGCAGGTATTGGCAATGCGAAACAAGGGAATCACATGGGCGCATCTCTACATAGACAAGCAGTCCGGAAAGGATTTCAACCGCCCTCAATACCAGAAAATGATTACGAAATTACAGCCGGGGGATCTGCTCTACATCATGAGCATTGACCGGCTGGGACGTAACTATGATGAGATTCTGGCCCAGTGGCGGATACTGACCAAGGAAATCGGGATAGACATATCGGTATTGGATATGCCGCTGCTGGACACCCGCAACGGACAGGACCTGATGGGAAACTTTATCGCTGACTTGGTGCTGCAAATTTTGTCCTTTGTAGCCCAGACCGAGCGGGAAAACATCCGCAAACGACAGGAGCAGGGAATCGCCGCAGCCAGGGAACGGGGTGTGGAATTCGGGCGTCCTCGCCGGGCTGTACCGGAGGATTTCAAGGAAATTGTCAGGGAGTGGGAAAAGCGGAAGATTCCCTTTGCACAGGCAGTAAAGCGGTCGGGGATGAGTGAGTCCACTTTTTATAGAAGGCTGCGGGAGATGAGGGGGTAATGTTCGCCCGGAAATTCTTTACACGGGCGCGTATCGTTCCATAATCTCAAGGATATCGTCCCGATAAATGTTCCCGCCCAGAACATCTCCATTGGGGGAAATGCTGATACTGCGGATATCCTCCGGATTTTCAACATAGGGGTTTGGGGGAACCGCGTCTCCTTCAAAATATTCTGACAGGAATTTAAGGGCGTTTCCGCTGGGAAATATCACATTTCCCTCGGAGGGCTCAATGCCCATTTCTCGAAATTCCTCCAAAATCGCGCCCGTTTTTCGGTTATAGGGGTTGGCGTCCTCCCGGCTGACCAGCCAAGCGGGCTGTGTGCGGATGGATATGCCCACGTTCTTTGCCGCCTCCGCAAAACACTTTACAGGCTCCAGAGGGATGGTTTCCTGATGGAACGCGTCAACCGAAAGGAGCAGGTCGTTGACACCGTTGCGCATAAGCCTTGCCGCAGCTTTTCTTATCGTCTCTGGATTTTTGCTGAAAAAACCGTTTGTGATAAGCTGCCTTTTGGGAATGCGCCATCTCTGGGCGGCGCTGTGTATCAGGCAGACCTCGTCCAGATGCAGAAGCGGTTCGCCGCCAAAGGTCATGATAGAATCGATTTGGAATTCACTGCAAACTCTGTCAATGGCCCGAACTGCGGCGCTGCCGTCTATGTATTCGCCGCTGGAGGCGTGTTCCCCCTCGGAACAGTGCTTGCAGCGGCTGGTACATGCAAGGGTAATCAGGAATTCGATGCGGTTTAGATTTTTCAGATATGGGTTCATTGCTGCCCTCCTTTTGAAAAAGCAAAGATATCAGGTATCAGGTATCAGGTATTAGGTATCAGGTATCAGGTATTAGGTATCGGATATCGGGTAATAAGTCTCTCATCGTGTTCAGGGACGGCGCTATGCGACTCCGAACCATGGCTTGACTTTTTTCGACATCTATGTTCTATTTTCATTGTAATGGCCGAAAAATGAATTGTCAAGCAAGGTCTGGAGGATAAGAATATACGCGCTGCCTTTTTCGGCATGATTCTGTGAATCAGGGAATGGGAGTGGACAAAAAGCGCAGAAGAAGGTAAAATAGAACTATGAGAAAAGCAAGAGCAGAAGCAGGTCGGCAATGTCCAATCTGCGGAAAAAAAGAAAACCAGGTGAAT
>Ga0209064_1002656_pt1 | contig 18786 bp, 12 predicted proteins | sample Inofromicrocosms_FD_187498 | JGI IMG/M metagenome (GOLD analysis project Ga0209064, IMG submission 187498) | Mouse cecum microbial communities from Vienna, Austria - Inoculum for glucosamine and mucus D2O microcosms (SPAdes) (version 2) | ecosystem: Host-associated > Mammals > Digestive system >... | reverse complement strand
CGATTGTCCGCTTTTACCTCGAACAAGGACAGGAGCTTGACAGCCTCATTACGTTCCCGCCGGGATGTCGTGTGCAGGTAGTCGGGAAAAAGTAACGTTCTCTGCGTCCGGGTCGTAGTCCATTACGACCCGGCATTTCTCGTCCGGCAAAAGGACTTCAACCAATTCAGCCAGCAAGGCTTCAAGGTGGGTAAATGCTTTGTCCCCTGTTGCCTTTACCCGCTCGCTCCTGGCTTCTTTAACCTTTCTGGCAAACTCTTCCATTGCCTTTCTGTAGCCATCACTTTTCGCCCACAGCACAATCTGATTCTGCCCCTCGCCCGTCTCCACCTGGTTCAGCCACCACAGCGGGCGGTTCCCTTTGTACGGGCAAGTCTCCGCTCTGCATTCCAACAGTTCGCAGGAATCGCAGAACGCCCGATGAAATTCCTCGTCCCACGGCCCGGTCGCCACGGGGAGAGAAGCCAAAAACTCACCCAGCACATCCGGGGACGCCGTGACTTTTTCAAAATTGGTCATGCTCACTCGCTCCTTTCGCTTGCTTGCCTCTTCGGGCGGCGTCCACGGTTTCGGAGGTTGCGGTTGTAGGTAGACTGCCCCCGCTCGGCGCTGTACGCAGGGCGGAAATTCTTATCAAGGACCACTTCACCTTCACTGTCGATTGCCTGGCCTCGCTTCAATTCCGCGTACACCGTACACAGGCTAATGTCCAGCGTAGCGGCCACCTTTACCGGGGCGGCGTTCTCGCTCCACATCCGTTCAAGCTCTTTTCTGTCCTCCAGCGTCAGCATTTTCATTTTGAATCACCCCTTTTCACCGTTTCCATGCCCGTTTGGGTAAAAAAATAATGCAGAAAAAGGACGAAAATCCTTTTCTGCATTTAATCTACTACTTTGCCGCCCTGGAAATCCGAAAAATTTTCCCTTGTGTTTCGGAAGCCGTTGTGCTATACTCCTCCTGCGGCAGGTGCCATCACCCTGCCGGCCCTCCCCAAAAAGGGGCAGACTAAAAAAATGGAGGAATTTCATCATGTCTGAAACCCGTTTCAGCACCCGGAGGCTGGCCTTGGCCGGTCTCATCGCCGCCCTCTACGCGGCGGCCACCCTCATCCTGCCCATTCCCCAGTACATGGGCGTCCAGTTCCGCGTGGCGGAGGCCATGACGGTGCTGCCCTTCCTGTTTCCGGAGGCCATCCCCGGCCTGGCGGTGGGCTGCTTCCTGGCGAACCTGCTGGGCTCCCCCATCATGCTGGACTGGATTTTTGGCACCCTGGCCACGCTGCTGGCGGCCCTCTGGAGCCGGCGGATGCCGAACCTCTATTTGGCGGCCCTGCCGCCGGTGGTGTGCAACGCGGCCATCGTGGGGGCGGAGATCGCCTGGTTCACCGTCCAGAGCGGCGAGGGGACCTTCTGGCCCGCGTATGGCCTCAGCGCCCTGACCGTGGGCCTGGGAGAGCTGGCGGCGTGTTATCTCCTGGGCGTGCCCCTGGCGAAAATGCTGGGGAAGACCCTGGGGGCCCGAGACCGTCTGGAGGTTCGGGAGTAAAAATAGCGGAGGACGGAGGGACATCTCCGTCCTCCGTTTGTTTGACCATGAGCATTTCGCCGCCTTTGGCGGTGTGGAAACGTGGGGCGCGCCGGGCGGCTGCGGGAAGATGGACGCGGAGCCGCGAGAAGCGTGAGCAAAGCGCCGGGGACGGGAGAATTCCCGTTCTTTTTTTGCGCGCTCATAAGAAATTTGCAAAATTCTGAGACAATGCCACTCCCCCCATCGTATCATAAGTGAGAGTACTCCCAACCAACCAACGAACGAGGACGACATATGGACAAGGCCCACTTTACCGCCGCCGTGGAGCGGTACAAAGACATGGTTTTCCGCACGGCTCTCCACACCCTGGCCAGCCCCCAGGACGCGGACGACACCGTGCAGGAGGTCTTCCTGCGCCTGTTTCAATACCAGGGGACCTTTGACGGAGAGGAGCACCTGCGGCGCTGGCTGCTGCGGGTGACGGTGAACCGCTGCCGGGATCTGCTGAAAAGCCCCTGGCGGAAGCGGCGGGTCTCCTGGGAGGAGGCGCCGGAGACCCCAATTTTCGACAAGCCGGAACAGGCGGCCTTGTACCGGGAGGTCATGGCCCTGCCGGAGAAATACCGGACGGTGCTGAACCTCTTTTATTATGAGGAGCTCAGCGTCCGGGAGATCGGAGAGCTGCTGGGGGTGGGCGACTCCACGGTGACCACCCGGCTGGCCCGGGCCCGGCGGCGGCTGAAAGAACGATTGGGGGAGGACTGGCAGGATGAGTAACCGGAAGTTTTACCAGGAGACCTTCTCCCAGGTCCATGGGACCAGAGAAATTCGATGGGAGGATTATGAGATGACAAGACGCGGAAAGAGCCTGAAATGGCTGGTGACCCTGGCCGCGGCGGCTGCTCTGCTGGCGGCGCTGTCCGCCCTGGCGGTGGCGGCGAACTTCTTCGGGCTGCGGGACGTGTTGCTGCCGGAGAAGCACAGCGTCGGCGTGCTGGACGAAAACGGCGTTGTGGTCCCCGGAGAGAAGGCGTTCAAGGACTTTGTCAGCCTCTCTGGCTGGGGGGACACCCCGGAGAGCAAGGCCCTGGCGGAGTGGCAGGCGTTCCTGGAGAGTTACGATCAGGACGGGTCCATCATCAGCCGGATTGGCAACGCACCCACGGGCTTCGAGGAGCGCTATGGGCACTATCTGGTCTACACCCAGGAGATGGCTGATAAGCTGGAGGAGATCATCGCGAAATACAATTTGAAACTCCACAGCTGGATGGAAGTCGTCCTGCCGGAAACCTGGTCCATAGCTGCGGGAGACTTCTTCCGGGAGAACGTGACGCCCTATTCCGGCTATATCTACGAAAACGGTACCTTCCGCTTCGACGGCGACACGGAGCTGGACGGCTATGGAACCATTGAGTATCAGTTCAGCCGCTCCGTCAGGGGGACCTTTGACGACGTGGCGCTGAACATCGGCGACCTCCGCGACTTTGAGGAGTGGGGGTTCCAGGCGGCGGACGGGACCAACGTGACCCTGGGCCTGGGGGCCCGGAACCGTTCGCTGATTCTGGCGGACCTGGGGGACAGCTTTGTGCTGGTGAACGTGCTGACGGGAAGGCAGGGGGACGATACCTTTTCCTCCGGGGCCATTGGCCGGGAAGAGCTGGAGGAACTGGCGGACAGCTTTATCTATTCCGTCCTGACCCCGGCGCGGGAGCCGGACCTGGACGCCATTCTGGACGCCAACGCCCGGTATATGGAGGCGCTGGAAAGCCAGCCCCCGGAGACCGCCCCGGAGGAGACCGGGGACCCGCTGTACAATCAGACGGGGATGCGGAGTGATACTGCCCGGGAGTTTGTCCTGATGCTGGCGGAGCGGATAGAGGAGAACCGGAGGGAGGAGGTGGCGAAGCTCCTGGTCTACCCCGCCCAGGTGGAAGTGGCCGCCGGGACCTTCACGGTGAATTCGGCGGAGGAGTTCCTGCCCTACTATGACGAGGTGATTGGACAAAACCGCCTGGGCCTCTCCACCGCCATGACCTGGGAGCCTACGCCGGCGGAGTTCCAGATTTTCAGCGACGGCAGCGGCCTGGCCGCCGCGGCGGATGGGGCCGTGTGGTTTGGGCTGGTGGAGGAGAGCGTCATCCGCGTCTTCACCATCCAGACGGATCAGGCCGCCGTCCGGGCCCAGGGCGGCGGGACGGCTTCCCAGGACGCCGGGGAGGATCCGCTGTACATCCGGACAGGCATCTCGACGGATGTGGGACGGGACTTTGTGCGGAATCTGGCGGACCTCCTGGCCGGCGGGAAAACGGAGGAGGTGGCGAACCTCCTGACCTACCCCGCCCAGGTGAAGAGCCCTGGCGGCGAGTGGATAGTCAATGCGCCGGAGGAGTTTTTAGAGCACTACGACGCATCCGCCGGGGCTACCCTGGCGGCGGACCTCCAGGCGGACCCGGAGCCCTTCGCCGACGGCAGCGGCCTGGCCTCCGCCGCCAATGGGGCGGTGTGGTTCGGCCAGGCGGAGGACGGCAAAATTCAGGTTTTCACCCTCCAGTCGGACGTGTGGCAGTGGAGCGTCCGCTATTGGGGAGAAGACCGGCCGTGAATACGCAGCGAGGACCGGGAACGTCCAGTTCCCGGTCCTCGCTGTTTTAGCAAAAAGGGCCCGCGCAGGGGGCGCGGAGCGCTTCCGCCTGGAGGCGGCGCGTCCTATTCCGCCGGAGGGGAGAGAATCCACAGCGGCGCGCCGTCGTGGCGGCTGGGAGAGAGCTCCTCCAGAATCAGGGAGAGGTCCCAGGGGATGAGGCTCCGGTCCCGGCTGGCGGGGTCCGCGGTCAGGACTTCTCCGCTGAGAATCACGCCCCGCAGGAGGATGAAGTGCCCGCCCTTGGTGAAGTGCCCTTTGGTCATCAGGGCCACAGCAATCTCCCCTGTAGCGAGGCGGGCGCGGAGCTGGTCCGGGTCCAGGGCCTCCGGGTCCAGGGCCTCGCAGCGCAGGCCGTAGGTCTCCGCCACGCCCTGGACGATGGAGAGGTAGGAGCCGTGGCCCCGGCACCAATAGCCCTGCCGGACGCAGAGCCGGGCCATCTCCTCCGGGTCCACGATCTCCCCTGTCAGAGTGGAGACGGCCATGGCCATGGCGGCAGGGCCGCAGCCGTGGCTGCTCAGGGGATCGGAGCCGTATTTCTGTTCCGCCCGGGCTTCGTCGGTCTGGTTGAAGTAGACCACATCCACCCCGCCGCCGGTGAGAATCTCCCGTCCCTCCCGCTGTACCAGGTCGCTGATTAGGGGGTCCAGAATCTCCCTGGGCGGAGGGGCCTCCGGCTGGTCGAGGACGGAGTCCTCCCCCGGTTCGGCCTCCGGCTCCGGCGGAGGGGCGGTCAGCTCCTCCATCCAGGCCCGGAGGGAGTCTCCAGCGGCCTGAGCCCGCTGGGAGAGGGCGGAGGCGGCTTCCCCCGCCCGGTCCGCCAGGGCGCTTCCCGCCCGGCAGACGCCGGCCCAGGCGGCTTGTCCCGCCTGGGAGACCACCCGGGCCCCCTGGCGCACCGGTTCCACAATCTCCTGGTAGAGGGCCGGTTCGAACAGGCGGCAGGCCAGAAGCTCCGCCCCGGCGACGCAGATCAAAGCCAGAAGGATGGCGGCGGTATACCGGACCCAGGGGGGTCTTTTTTTCGGTTCCGGCGGCGGGGGGGACGGCTGGCGCATGCGGCGCAGCTCCTCCAAGGCCCGCTCCTCCGGGGAGGTTCGACGGCGGCGCATGGCGGTTCTCCTGTGATAATTTTTCTCTCACTATACCACACCGCCCCCGCCCTCTTCAAGGGCGGGGGCGGTTTTCCGCAGGAAGAAAATATTGCCGGGAAACCGGGCCGCCCTGAGAGCGGCCCGGCTGAAGCGTTATCTGCGGTAGTTCTGCATCCGCCAGACAATGGCGGAGACCTGCCCCCGGGTCAGAGTGTTGGAGGGGCGGAAGGTGCTGGTGCCGTTGCTGAAATACCCCTCGACAATGCCGGCGGCGTTCAGCGCCTGGACATAGACGTCCGCCGTGTCGGTGAAGGGCTTCACGCTGGAGAGGTTGTTGATGTCCAGCTTCAGCGCTCCGGCGGCCAGCTGGGCCACCTGGAGGCGGGTGATGGACCCGCTGAGGTTCACGTTGCTGCGGGTAATCAGCCCGTCGGCCTGGGCCTTGGAGAGATAGCCGCTGAAGGTGCTGCCCTTGACGGTGGGGGCCTGCTCGGAGTACCCGGCGGCCAGCATGATGAGCTTCAGCGCCGCGCCGTAGGTGATGGTGTTGTCCGGCTTGAAGTTGCCGTCGCTGTACCCGTCGATGACGGAGGCGTCCGCCAGCTCCGTGACGTACTTATAGCACCAGGTGGAGGCGGTGATGTCCCCGAAGCGCTTGTTGGTGTTCAGAACGCCCATGGAGAACATGCCCGAGGCGATGGCCACGCCATTGGCGTTCAGGGCCACGTAGGGAATCTCCACCGGGCCGGTGTGGGTGCTGGTGGGCACGAAGCGGAGCTGCCCCAGCTGCTGGGAGCCGGTGTTGTAGCCATAGACCGTGGTGGTGTTGGCGGGGGTGGCCGTGCCGGCGCCCACGTAGATGGCGCCCACGCTGGCGGCGGGGAGCTTCAGGAGCTGGAAGCCGCTGGGGGCGGTGCCGGTGGCGGCGGAAACGGCGGCGTAAATGGAGGAGGCCGGGAAGGTGACGGCGGTGTTCCGGGGGGTGGGGCCGTAGACCTCGGAGACGGCCTTGTTGGTGACGCTGATGAGGATGGACCCGGTGACGGACTGGCCGCCGGTGCCGTAAGCCGTGAAGGGAATGCTGGCGCAGTAATTGGAGCCGCTGGGCACGTAGGTCAGCTCCGTCAGGGCGTACTCGCCGGGGGAGGCGGGGCTGAGGTAGAAGCTGCGGCTGCGGTTGGCGGCGGTGATCTGCTCCCGGGCGGAGGTGCCGTAGCGGCTGGCGCTGTAATAGTTGTAGTACAGCGTCCCGGCGGCGGGCACGTCGGAAAGGGTCACGTATTGCAGCGTGCCGCTGGGATAGGTGCCCTTGTAGAACCGGGCCAGGTCGTTGGCGTTGATCTGGACGTTGGTGCCGGTGGTGACGGCGTAGCGCACGCTGCCCACGTAGTTGGACGTGGCGGAGGCGGGCGCCGTGGGCGCCAGGACCAGCTTGCCCTCCACCGTGCGGGAGTTGGTGCCGTACGCGGTGAAGCGCAGCGTCACCTTGCCGCTGGTGAAGGAGCTGGCGGCGGCGAAGGTCAGGTCGTTGAGGGCGTAGTCCCCCCGGCCCGCGTCGTTGGCGTTGTAGTAGAACCGGACGTCCCGAAGGCTGCTTCGGGAGAAGGAGTTGGAATAGCTGGTGTTGTACCCGGTGTAAAGAGTTCCGTAAGCGTCGGGGAAGTCCGTGGCGCTGGGAACGTCGAAGACCACGTAGTCCAGGTTATAGCTGCTGTAGGTCTTGCGGAAGAACTCGTCGAACTTCACCCGGTCCAGGTTCACCGTCTTGCCGGGGGTGACGGTGTAGGTGATGTCCCCGCCGGCGCTTGTGCTGACCACCAGCTTCAGCGTGCCCTGCTCATAGTCGCTGTCGCTGTAATAGGCCCGGAAGGGGATGGAGAGCTCCGCCTTGTCCTTGGCGGCGCTGTCGGGCCGGAAGGTGAGGCTGCTGAGGGCGTACGCGCCGTAGCTGGAGCTGGAGTAATAGAACTGGGTCTGGGTGTAGGTGAGGCTGCTGCGGTTGAGCTGGGTGCTTCCGGCGTAGAGCCTGCCGGCGAAGCTGGCGTAGTCGCTGCCGGCGTCAAAGGCCACGTAGCGGATGGTGCGGCTGGTGCCGGACATGGTCTGATAGGCCTTGTTGAAGTCGTCGGCCTTGAGTTCCACGCTGCCGCCGGGGGCCGCCTCGTAGGTGATGGTGTTGACGGAGGAGGTGATGTTGATCCGCAGGACGCCCTCCTCATAGTCGCTGCTGCCGTCGTAGTAGGCCCGGAAGGGGATGGAGAGGCTGGCCCCCTCCTTGGCGTTCCGCTCCGCCTGGAAGGTCAGGTCCTCCAAGGCGAAGTCGCCGTCCCGGCTGTCGTCGTAATAGAAGAGGGTCCGGCTGTAGGTCAGGTCCGACAAAGTCAGGTCCCGGTTCTTCACATACAGGCTGCCGGCGAAGTTCTTATAGCTCTCCGGCGCGTTGAAGGATACGGCGCTGATGGTCCGGTTCTTGTACCCGGAGAGGGCGCGGTAGACGTCGTTGAAGTCGCTGCGGTTCAGCCGGGCGGTGCCGCCGGGGGCCACATTGCAGGTGACGGTGTCCGCAGAACCGTTCTTGTCGATGATGATCCGCAAGGTACACTTGGCGGAGTCGTCCCGGTTGTAGTAGGCCTGGAAGGGAATCTCCAGGGTGTCCCCCTCCCTGGCGCCGCTGCTGGCCCGGAAGATCAGGTCGTCCAGGGCATAGTCGCCGTAGCTGGTGCCGGAGTAGTTGAACTGCTCCCGGCTGAGCTCGTTGCGGGTGAAGTCGGAGTGGCCGGAGGCGCTGATCTTGCCGCTGAAGTTGGTGTAGCTGCTGTCCGGGTCGAACTCCACGTAGCGGATGGTCCGGCTGGAGTTGGCCACGTCCTGATAGGCGCTGTTGAAGTCGCTGCGGTTGAAGGTGACGGAGCCGCCGGGGGCCACCCGGTAGATCACGTCGCCCTCCTGGCCGTCCTTGTCGATGACGATGCGCACCGTGCCGTCGTAATAGACGCCGTTGTTGTTATAGGCCCGGAAGGGAATGGAGAGCTCGGCGTTCTGCTTGGCGCTGGTCTCCGCCTTGAAGTTCAGGGTGTCCAGAGCGTAGTCGCCGTAACGGTCGCTGCTGAGATAGAAGCTCCAGCGGGAGAGGCGGTCCCGGTCCAGGGAGCGGGAGCCGGTGTAGAGCATGCCGGCGAAATTGTCGTAGCTGCTGGAGGGGCTGAAGGTGACGTAGCGCAGGGTGCTGGACCCGCCGCTGAGCTTGCTGTAGGCGTCCTCAAAGTGGGAGACCTTGAAATTCACCGTGCCGCCGGGAGCCACCTTGTAGGTGATGTCGGCGGTGGCCACAGGGGAGCCGGAGAGGGTGATGGAGCCGGAAATCTGGTTTCCGAAGTTATCCGCGGCGGTGTAGCTCAGGGTCATGCTGCCGGAGGCGGCGGGGATGAAGTAGAGATAGTTGGGAAGGTCGCTGAAGGGGTAGTTCCCGGTGCTCAGGGCGGCCTTGCCGCTGGTGGAGTACAGGGTTCCGCTGCCGCTGGTGGAGAAGCGGACGCTCTGGAAGCTGTTCACGCCGGTGAGGACGTTGAACTTGGCGGCGATTTTCGTGCGGATGTCCCCGCCGATGATCTTGCCGCCGGTAGTCCCCACGCCAAGAGAGTCGTTCTGCCCCGTGGCTGCGAGGGTGTAAACCGCGTAATAGGTGGTGTTCTGGTTTACGGCCATGGCGGCCACCTGGGCGGAGGTATAGCGGGGATTCAGGCTGGCGTTGTTGTAGACGCCGGTGGTGGTGGGCGTGGTGGTCCAGCCGGTGAAGGTGTAGGTACAGCCGGAGCCGGTCTTGACGGGCGTGCCGGGGTTGCTGGGCCTGCTCCCGGCGGTCAGGGACTGGGGCGTGCCGAAGACGGAGCCGCCGTTCATGAAGGTGACGGTGAGGTTGGCGGCGGTGGCCATGCCGTAATTACAGACGTCGCACCTGCCGTCCCGGTTGGCGTCGGCGTGGGCGCTGCGGCTGCTGACGTCGGTGCAGTAGCGGCAGCGGTGCCAGTGATAGCCGGAGTCGCTGGTCCAAACGGTCTCGTAGTCATGGGAGTGGGTCAGGGCGCCGCAGCGGGTGCACTTGCCGTCGCTGCCGGGGGTATGGCCCAGCTTGGGGATGACGCCGAACCGGTAGGTCCGGCCGCACTTGATGCAGACGTACTCCGTATAGCCGTCGGCGGTGCAGGTGGGAGAGACGGGCTTGCCGTTGTCCCGGGGGGAGTGGCTCTCCCGCTCGCTGAGGGAGGGACAGCCCGGCGTGACGCAGTGCTGCTGGTGGCCGGTGTCGTCGCTCTGCCAGGAGCCGCCGGCAAAGGTGTGGCTTCCGGTGGCGGGGATGTCGTTCTCCCGCCAGGTAAAGCCACACACGCCGCAGGTATATTCCGTCGTGCCCGGCTGGTAGCAGGTGGCGTCCGCCTTAATATCAGCCTGGGTTTTGTCATGGGGCTGTTTGGAGGAGGCAGCCCCGCAGTCAGAGCATTCCTGCCAATGCCCCTCGGCGTCCATTTTATAGGGCGTGCCCTCAAAGCCATGCTCGTGGCCCTCAAGAGGCTCTGCCATGACCGCCGGCATCATGCCGGCGACCATGACCAGGGCCAGCAAAAAGGACGGAACCTTCTTCTTCCAAAATCCGTTCATAAATCAATACCTCCATGCCAGACGCAGTCGAATCTCACGCGTCGATAATACTGCTCCTTATACCATAGCGGAAAGCCCTGCCGCAATCATGAACAAATTGTGAACAAGCGGCAACATTTTGGTATCATTTACTGAGGAAGGTCCGTTAAGACCGGGAGAAAAGAGTCGCTTTTTGTCATTTTGCCGGATGGTGAATCCGGCGAAAAGGTTTCTCTTTACAAATAAATTTCCCTTCGATATAATACATACGTTGCGAAATCTGTTAGGGATGGAGAATCATGTCATGGCTTTGATCGAATACGACGCTTACAAGCAAAAGCTCCGGGACCTCAGGCCGGAGCTGGAGGAGCTTTCCGCCGCCCTGGACATCGGCGCGGCGAAGCAGGAGGCCGCCCGGCTGGAGGACGAAACCGCCCAGGACGGGTTCTGGAACGATCTGGAGCGCTCCCAGAAGGTACAGCAGCGGCTCAAGCAGCTCCAGAACAAAATCACCAGGCAGGAGAAGCTGCTTGCCTCCTGGGAGGATTTGACCGCCCTGTGCGAAATGGGGCAGGAGGCCGAGGACGAGGAGATTCTGGAGGAGCTGAAAGCCGAATACGCCGCCCTGGAGGCCCGGACCGCCGAGACCCGGATGGCCACCCTCCTCTCCGGCGAGTACGACGGGTGCAACGCCATTTTGCAGTTCCACGCCGGAGCCGGCGGCACCGAGGCCCAGGACTGGGCCCAGATGCTCTACCGCATGTACACCCGCTGGGTGGAGCGGAAAGGGTTCACCTATAAAATCCTGGACTATGAGGACGGGGACGAGGCGGGAATCAAGTCCGCCGCCATCTCCATCGAGGGGGAAAACGCCTACGGTCTTTTGAAGAGCGAGAACGGCGTCCACCGTCTGGTCCGGGTCTCCCCCTTCGACGCCAACGCCCGGCGGCAGACCTCCTTCGCCGCGGTGGAGGTCATGCCGGAGCTGGAGAACGACGAGTCCATCGAGATTCGGGACGAGGACATTGAGATGCAGGTCTACCGGGCCAGCGGCGCGGGGGGCCAGCACGTCAACAAGACCTCCTCCGCCGTGCGGCTGATTCACAAGCCCACGGGCATCGTGGTGGCCTCTCAGCAGGAGCGGAGCCAGTTCCAGAACAAGGACAACTGCATGAAGATGCTCCGGGCGAAGCTCCTGGAGCTGAAGGCCCAGCAGCACGCGGAGAAGATCTCCGACATCAAGGGCGTGCAGATGAAGATCGAGTGGGGCAGCCAGATTCGCTCCTACGTCTTCATGCCCTATCAGATGGTAAAGGACACCCGGACCAGCTTTGAGACCGCCAACATCGACGGCGTCATGGACGGCGACCTGGACGGGTTTCTGAACGCTTATCTGACCCAGCTGGCAACGGGGGAGCTGAAGAAATGACTCCCTTTGGCTTTGCGGCGCTCAAGGGCGGCGCGGTCCCGGCGCTCCCACCGCCGTCCAACTCCCCGCCGGAGGCGTGATAAGCCAACCCCAGCCTTGAAAAGGCGCGGCTGTGACAGCCGCGTCCTTTTTCCGTCAGACTCTGCATATACAGAAAGGACTCAAAAGATGAAAGATAACAAAATGCAATCATCCTCTCCCGGCCCGGCCTCTCAGGAGAACAAGATGGGCACCATGGCCATTGCCCCCCTCCTGGCGGGTATGGCGGTGCCCATGATGATCTCCATGCTGGTCCAGGCTCTTTACAACATCGTGGACAGCGTCTTTGTCGCCCGCATCAGCCAGGACGCGCTGAACGCCGTCTCCCTGGCCTTCCCCCTTCAAAACCTGATGATCGCCGTGGGCGGCGGCACCGGCGTGGGCATGAACGCCCTGCTGTCCCGCTCCCTGGGCGAGAAGCGGCAGGACCAGGCGGACCAGGCCGCCAACACCGGCATTTTCGTCTTCTTCCTCAGCGCCGTGATTTTCGGTGTGTGCGGCTTCCTGCTGGCCCGGCCGTTCTTCCTGGCTCAAACGGACATCGCCTCCATTGTGGAGTACGGCACGGACTACGCCCGCATCTGCCTGGGGCTCTCCATCGGCATTTTCAGCCAGTTCTGCTTTGAGCGGCTGCTCCAGTCCACGGGGCGGACGGTGTACTCCATGATTACCCAGCTCATCGGCGCGGTGATCAACATCATCCTGGACCCCATTTTGATCTTCGGCCTCTTTGGCTTTCCCCGGCTGGAGGTGGCGGGGGCCGCCGTGGCCACGGTGTTCGGCCAGATTGTGGCCGCCCTCATCGGCCTTTGGATGAACCTCCGCTTCAACAAGGACATCCACATCCGCCTCCGGGCCATCCGGCCGGACCGGGCCGTGGCCCGGGAGATTTACCGGGTGGGCCTGCCCTCCATCATCATGCAGTCCATCGGGTCCGTTATGACCTTCGGCATGAACCAGATACTCATCGGCTTCACCGACACGGCCACGGCGGTCTTCGGGGCTTACTTCAAGCTCCAGAGCTTCATCTTCATGCCGGTCTTTGGCCTGAACAACGGCATGGTGCCCATCATCTCCTACAACTACGGCGCGGCCCGGCTGGACCGGGTGCGGAAGACCTTCCAGCTCACCGCCGCCACGGCCACGGTAATCATGGTAATCGGCTGCGCCGCATTCAACCTGATTCCCGGCGTCCTGCTGGGCTTCTTCAGCCCCTCGGCGGAGATGCTGTCCATCGGCACGGTGGCCCTGCGGGTCATCAGCTACTCCTTCCTGCTGGCGGGCTTCGACATCATCGCCGGGTCCGTCTGTCAGGCCATCGGCAACCCGGTCCATACGCTGATCTGCTCCGTCTGCCGCCAGCTGGTGGCGCTGCTGCCGTCGGCGTGGCTGCTGGCCCGGACGGGAATTCTGGACCTGGTGTGGTTCTGTTTCCCCATTTCAGAGCTGGTCTCTTTAGTGTTGAGCATCCTCTTCCTCCGCAAGACCATGCGGGCGGCGGAAGCGAAGTTAGCAGGAAACGGATAACGGAGGTTTTATGGAAGCGATCATCACGCAGCTCGCCCAGGAGCTGAACCAGCCCGCCCCGTACGTGGACAACGTGGTCCGCCTGCTGGACGAGGGCAACACCATCCCTTTCATCGCCCGGTACCGCAAGGAGCTCCACGGGGCCATGGACGACACCACCCTCCGGAACCTGGAGGAGCGTCTGGCCTATCTCCGGGGCCTTCAGGAGCGGCGGGAGACGGTGAAAAACGCCATCGCGGAACAGGGGAAGCTGACCGAGGAGCTCTCCCGCGCCATTGACGCCGCCGCCACCCTGGCGGAGGTGGAGGACCTGTACCGCCCCTATAAGCAAAAGCGCCGGACCCGGGCCACCATGGCCCGGGAGAAGGGCCTCCAGCCCCTGGCGGAGCTCCTCTTCGCCCAGAGGCCGGACGGCCCGGACCCCCTGGCGGAGGCGGCGAAATACGTGGACCCTGAGAAGGGCGTGGAGACGGCGGAGGACGCCCTGGCGGGAGCGTCGGACATCGTGGCGGAGATGCTCAGCGACGACGCGGAGCTGCGGAAGGTCCTCCGGACCCTGCTGGCGAAAAACGGGACGCTCCACAGCACGGCCGCTGTGGAGGAGGATACGGTCTACCGGCTGTATTATGAGTTTGTCCAGCCCCTCTCCCGGATGCAGGGACATCAGGTCTTGGCCATCAACCGGGGGGAGAAGGAGGAGAAGCTGAAGGTTTCCGTGGAGCTGGACCGGGACCTGGGCCTGCGGACCCTCCGCCGCCGGACGGTGGTCCCGGGGACGCCCGCCATGGAGTTTGTCAAGGCCGCGGCGGAGGACGCCTATGACCGCCTGATCTTCCCCTCCCTGGAGCGGGAGGCGCGCAGCGCCCTTACGGAGGAGGCCGGCGAGGGGGCCATCGGCCAGTTTGCCCTGAATCTCAAGCCCCTTTTGATGCAGCCGCCGGTGAAGGGCAAGGTGACCATGGGCCTGGACCCTGGCTACCGCATGGGGTGCAAGGTGGCCGTGGTGGACGGCACGGGCAAGGTGCTGGACACCGCCGTGGTCTATCCCACCTATAACGAGCGGAAGAAGAACGAGGCCATCGCGGTCCTGGCGGAGCTCATCCGGAAGCACGGCGTGGAGCACATCGCCATCGGCAACGGCACCGCCAGCCGGGAGACGGAGCAGATGGCCGTGGAGCTCATCCGCCAGGTGAACGAGACCGGGCGGAAGGTCTCCTATATGATTGTGTCGGAGGCCGGCGCCTCCGTGTACTCGGCAAGCCCGCTGGCGGCGGAGGAGTTCCCGGAGTACGACGTGAACCTCCGTTCCGCCGTGTCCATCGCCCGGCGGCTCCAGGACCCCCTGGCGGAGCTGGTGAAGATCGACCCCAAGGCCATCGGCGTGGGGCAGTACCAGCACGACTGCTCCCCCAAGCGGCTGGACGAGGCGCTGAACGGCGTAGTGGAGGACTGCGTCAACGCCGTGGGAGTGGACGTGAACACGGCGTCCCCGTCGCTGCTCCGGCGGGTCTCGGGCCTGACGGCGGCCACGGCGAAAAACATTGTGGCCTATCGGGAGGCCAACGGGCCCTTTACCGCCCGGAAGCAGATTCTGAAGGTCCCCAAGCTGGGGCCCAAGGCCTTTCAGCAGTGCGCGGGCTTCCTCCGGGTGCCGGAGAGCGCGTCCGTGCTGGACAACACCGCCGTCCATCCGGAGAGCTACGGCGCGGCGGAGAAGCTGCTGGCGCTGACGGGGCACTCCCTGGCCGACGTAAAGGCGGGAAAGCTCCAGGGCCTCCCCGCTCAGGTGGCCGCCTATGGCGAGGAGCGGGCGGCGGAGGCCGCCGGGGTGGGCGTGCCGACTCTGCGGGACGTGGTGTCGGAGCTGATGAAGCCCGGGCGGGACATCCGGGACGACCTGCCCAAGCCGGTGCTGCGGACGGACGTATTGGAGATGAAGGACCTGAAGCCCGGCTTGACGCTGACGGGCACCGTGCGCAACGTCATCGACTTCGGGGCCTTCGTGGACATCGGCGTCCACCAGGACGGTCTGGTGCATATCTCCCAGGTGGCGGACCGCTATGTCAAGCACCCTTCCGAGGTTGTGTCCGTAGGGGATGTGGTAAAGGTGGTTGTCCTGGAAGTAGACGAGAAAAAGAAACGGATTTCCCTCTCCATGAAACAGGCAAAATAGGCCCGCAGGGGCGGCTGTCAGCCGCCCGTTCCCCCAAGAGCCCCGGCAAAAATGAAGAGCGGAATACAAAAAGAAAAACGCGTGAAGACGAAAGTCTTCACGCGTTTTCATCCCTTCACCCGAATGGCGTTGACCGGGCAGCCGTTGGCGGCGTCCCGGACCCGGGGGTCTCTCCCCTCCGGCTGGGCAATCACGGTGGAGGCGCTTCCGATGACGCGGAAGACCTCCGGCGCGGCGTAGGCGCACATGCCGCAGGCGATGCAGCGCCCGGCATCCACAGTAACGGTCATGGCGGTCCCTCCTTTTTGGCGTCCTGCTTTTATCATAGCGCGAAAGCGGAGGTTTGTCCAGACTGGAAACTTCAGGGGAAACCGTCGAATTTTGTTCACGAATTGTCATTTACTTTCCAGCCGGTTTGTGCTATGGTGGAAACGTTCGATTGACCCTGTACAAGATGGAGGACCTCTATGAAACGAATTTTTCCCCAAGCGCTTTCCCTGCTCCTTGCCCTCTCCCTTCTGGCGGCGCTGGCGGCGCCCGCCCTGGCCTCGGAGGCCATGGGGGACGACCTCACCACGGCGGACACCCTGCTGAACCGGGAGACGCAGCTGTCCACCAACGTTTTCTGGAGTACCGTCAGCTCCGATTACCGGACGGAGAACCTGATTACATACACGCCCAATGACGCCGTCACCCCCATTGTCACCTACGGCGGCGTCCTCACGGACCGGAGCAGCGTCTCCAACACTGCCAAGGCCCTGGAGGAGCATGGCTGGCGGGTGGTGGCCGGCATCAACGGCGATTTTTACAACGTGAACAACGGCCTGCCCATCGGCATCGTGGTCACCCAGGGTCAGCTGCGCTCCAGCGACGGGGGCTATCACGCCATCGGCTTCCGCGCCGACGGCACCGCCATTCTGGGCAAGCCCGGCGTTTCCGCCAATGTGACCTACACCGTCCAGAACGGCACCGGCCTGCCCCTTACCGACCAGGAGGGGAACCCCCTCTACGACGAGCTGGGCAGCCCCCTCTACGACGGCACCGGCCAGCTTCTGGAAAAATCCCTCCGCGTCTCCGCTGTCAACAAGGCCCGGACGGAGGCGGGGGTGTTCCTGTACACCTATGACTTCAACGCCTCCCACACCACCGGCAGCACCCAGCCCGGCGTGGACGTAATCTGCTCCGTGCAGGAGGGGACGCTGGCCATCGGCGGCACGATGACGCTGACGGTGGACCGGGTGGCGGAGGGAGAGGCCTCCCCGGTGCTGGCGCCCCATCAGGTGGTGCTCACCGCCAACGGCCAGGCGGCGGCGGAGACCCTGGCCGCCCTTCGCTCCATTCCGGCGGGGGCGGTGCTGACGCTGTCCCTCACCGCCGCTGACCCCGGCTGGAACGATGTGCAGTACGCCGTGGGCAGTCTGTATGCCCTGGTGCAGAACGGGGCCGCGGTCCCCGGCCTTCCCTCCGGCGCGGCCCCCCGCACCGCCGTGGGCCAGCGGTACGACGGCAGTTTGATCTTTTACACCATTGACGGCCGGAAGGCCGGTCACTCCATCGGGGCCACCATGGACCAAGTGGCCCGGCGGCTGGTCGAGCTGGGCTGCGTCACCGCCCTGTGCCTGGACGGCGGCGGGTCCACCACCCTGACCGTCACGAAGCCCACGGAGTACGCTGCCCGGCGGATCAACCAGCCCTCTGACCGGGTGGAGCGCTCCGTGTCCAACCAGGTTTTCCTGGTGGCCACCAACCAGCCCACCGGGCAGCTGGACCACTTCCACGTCAGCGCCGACAACGCCTACGTCCTGGCGGGCAGCAGCGTGCTTCTCTCCGCCGCCGCCATCGACACCCATTATATTCCCATGGACGAGGGCTATGAGCTCACCGCCTCCGCCGGGACCCTGGCGGGCGATGTCCTCACCACCCCCCTGGAGGGCGGGGACATCACCGTCACCGCCCAGGGCGGCGGCGGACAGGGCTCCGCCGTAATCCACGCCATCGCCGCGCCGGACGGCGTGGCGGTCCGGAACGCGGATGACGCCATCATCACGGAGCTGAGCGCCGCCCCGGGTACCTCCGTCCAGCTCCACGGCTCCGCCGCCTACCGCCACCTGCCCCTGAAGGCGGACCCGGCGGCCTTCACCTGGGCTCTGGAGGGGGACATCGGCACGATTGACGAGAACGGCCTCTTCACCGCCACGGCCCTGGGCACGGGAAAAATCACCGTCTCCGCCGGGCCCCAGAGCGCCAGCATCGATGTGACGGTCTCCACCCAGCACCTGGAGACGCTGGAGGACTTCGAAGGCGAGAGCACCATCTTCCGGGGCTCCGGCGAGGGGGCCAATTTCAGCCTGAACCGGGACGGGAACTATGTCCGCATGGGCGGAGGTTCCGGCAGGCTGGAGTATGACCTTACCCAGGGCGCGGCCCGCTGGAACGCCACGATTCAGCCCGCCGTTTTGAAAGAACCCTATACCGGACTGAACCTCTGGGTGAACAGCAACGGCTCCGGCAATACGCTGTCCCTCCTCTACAGCGCCGGTGAGGAGGAGACGCAGGTCCTGCCGCTGACCACTCTGGACGTGTCCGGCTGGAAGCAGGTCTCCGTGAACAACCTCACCCCCGGCATGACCATCCGGGGCCTGGAGGTCAGCGGCACGGGCAAGGGCGTCCTCTATCTGGACCAGGTGGTGGGCACCTTTGACAGCATCGTGGACAGCGCGGCCCCTGTAATTACGGCGGAGCTGAACCAGGAGGAGCGGACCGTCACCGGGGCGGTGCAGGACGCCGTGGACGGCATTCTCCCGGCCAAGGACGTGACCGTCTCCTATAACGGCGCGGACGGCTCGTCCCTGGGCGGGTACGACCCCGCCACAGGCCGCTTCACCGTGACGCTCCCCGACTCTGGAGAGCGCCAGGAGATGAGCCGGGTCACCGTCACCGCCAAAGACCGTTCCGGCAACATCGGCCGGGTTTCCGTGGACATACCGGCCTATGCTGTGGAGCACAAGTTCACGGATACCGCGGAGTACTGGGGCGCGGACTACTGTGACTTCCTGTACAACAACGATATTTCCAAGGGCTATGACGACGGGACCTTCCGGCCCGACGAGCTGCTGACCCGCCTGGACTTCTCCGTCATGCTCTACAACGCCCTGAGGCTGGACCCGGCGAAGTACGCAGAGGTCTCCCTGCCCTTCGCGGACCTGGACCAGATTCCGGAGCAGGCCCTGCCCGCCGTCCGGGCGCTGTATAAGGAAGGCGTGGTCACCGGCTCCGCCGGGAAGGACGGGAAGCTCTTCTTCAACCCCGCCGGGAACCTGACGCGGGCCCAGGCGGCGGCCATGATCGGCCGGTCCCAGGAGAAGGGATACGCCGCGCCGGAGCTGGCCTTCGCCGACGCCGGGGAGATTCCCGGGTACGCGAACTTCTACATCCGCACCATGTCGGCTCAGGGGATTCTCAGCGGCTATGCCGACGGGACCTTCCGTCCCCAGGCCAACATCACCCGGGGACAGATGGCCAAGATTCTTTATACCATGCTGTAAGACGAAAAAAGCGAGACCCGGCGTTTGCGCCGGGTCTTGCCTTTTGTCAAAAACCGTTTTCTTCTGACAACAGGGCGCCGCAGCAATGCAAAGGCAGGCGGCTGGCCGCTTCCTCCGAGAGGAGGTGAGGCTGCATGCGGATTACGCTGCATATCGGGGCCTTTTGACTGAGA